>ENA-OQVM01001717-OQVM01001717.1-marine-metagenome-genome-assembly--contig:-NODE-1717-length-27899-cov-9.186255_pt1 | contig 27899 bp, 20 predicted proteins | sample MGYA00237776_ERZ505498 | MGnify/ENA primary metagenome ERZ505498 (study PRJEB26159, sample SAMN06265151) | marine metagenome | isolation source: Helgoland LTER site | place: Germany:Helgoland, sampling...
ATAATGATCCAGTGGTGCAGCCAGGAGATATGGTGATTGTGGAAGAGAAGATGATCAGCTTTACTGGCTAATTGCTAGGTGCGCATTGACTGCCACGATGATTTCAAGATTTCGAAGACATGGACGATTTATTTCAGGATGAGAACAATACAAAGACGGTCGATTACACGGAGCTTTTTCAGCAGATCGTTTATCGGGCGAAGATTGTGCTGCGCCGATATTGGTGGATCATTCCTTTAGCGATTACTCTTGGGGTCACTTATAAGGCAGTCGAAAGTTTCGTTGCGGATCCTTTTTACAAATCGACTGCTCAGATGATTGTCAGTGGGCGCATTGCATTGCCTGAGAATGATATGTATGCGGAGGAGCGTGACAATTTCATCGGCACACAGATAGAGTTAATGCTCAGTGATCAGGTGCAGGCGCGTGCAGTCGAACGAATCCGTTTGGTGAATCCTGATTTGCACGATGCATTGATGGCCACCGAGGCCTATCAAATCGACGGATTGCGTGCGTTGAGTGTCGAAGCGGACGTGAAACGCGATACTTCAATTTTCGCGCTGAGCGCATTCGCACCTCATGCTGAATATACTCAAGCTTATTTAGACGCAGTCATGGAGGAGTATATTAATCGGCGAGTGGAGATGCGCTCCAAGACTTCGGCACGAACCTATGACGCGATCGTTGCTCAATTAAAAGTGTTAGAAGCAGAAGTGGATGCGGGAGAAGACGCAATTGTTGAGTTTCAGCAGCGCAATAATATTGTATTCATCCAAGAACAAGGTGCTGCGGCAAGCACGTATCTGGCTGAATTGAAACGTGAGCTCGCTGAGTTAAATACAGAGAATCGTGTTTTAACTTCAATTCTGAATGTGGATGCAGGGAAAATGAGCTTATTACTGGACCAATGGCAAGGTGCGGAGGACACTTCATCCGCCGCTAGTGGTGGTTCTGATGCGGATGATCAATCATACCAATTTAGTAAAAAACAATTGCAAGTATTGCATGCCCAGTTGGATGAATTTTCGATTTATCTGCAACCGAAGCATCCAAAAATAATTGGTCTTAAGAATCAGATCGAACGCACGGAGAATCAGTTAGAAATCCAACGAGAGCAGACCCTGAGGCGCATTCGTGAGCGACAATCGGTGCTTAAAAATACGGCAGCAAATTTGACCTTGGAGATCGCAATTTGGGAGAAAAGTGCTCTGGACAACGGGCGCTTAATCGCAGAATTTGAGCGACTGCAATCACGCTTAGAGCGTTCAAAGGCTGCAAGTGTGAATAGTCAAGACTCTCTGCAAGCAATTGATACGAATCAGAATTTACAGCAAGAGACCGTCTCGATTCTGGTCAATGCGCGTAAGCCGATTCCTGCTGGAGTTGGATTGGTTAAGCGAGTTGCGATGGGCGCGTTGTTTGGGGTGGTTTTGGCGGCAGGTGTACTTTTCGTATTGGCCGCAATCGACAATCGAATTTTAACTGCAAGTGAGTTAAGTTCCCAATTTAAGGATCCTTTGATTGGTGCGATTCCGTTTGAGGGCAGCAATGAAGGAGATGTAAATTCTGTGCTGCTGCGTAAGAATGATGACCGGTATGTGTTTGCTGAAGCATGTCGAAATCTGAGGACGTCTGTTTTCTTCATGGGGGATGAGCAGGTGAAGCCTAGCGTATTTGCTGTGACTAGTGCGATTCCATCGGAAGGAAAGTCGACAGTATCAGCGAATCTGGCTGTTGCGTTGTCATTCGCGCATTCAAAGGTTTTGCTGGTTGATGCGGACTTACGTCGCGGACGTTTGCATCACTTGATGCAGTTAAAAAGAGAAGGCGGATTGTCAGATATTTTGGATGGCAGTCTAACGCTCGACAGTGCTTTGCAGTCGAGCAGTTATGAGCACCTCGATTTTGTTTCGATCGGCCGCTATCCAGATCATCCCGCCGAATTATTAATGAGTGAGTATATGGATCAGTTCATTAGTGAGGCGAGAGAACGGTATGACTTTGTTATTTTCGATACAGCACCGATTCTTGCTACTGATGACACGTCTGGTTTTGCTGCGAAGATGGATGCAGTGTTATTTACTATACGTTGTGCGCATACCCAGGTTCGACAGATTAAGCCAGCAATGGCTCGTCTACGTGAGCGTAATATTGAGATCTCCGGATTAATTCTTAACTACGTGGACACGACGCAACCTGGTTACTATTATTATAAGTATTCGGAATATTACACCGATCCTAAGAATAGTGAGCAATCCCCCTCTCAGCAAAGCACTGCATAGCAATTAGGACTACGCACATCTCTCTGATAGTCGCCTCAATCATGGATTCTGAACCTAGAAAGCATCGTCGCCGCACCAAGCATCGCATCGAGCGCAGTTCTAAGAGTTCTAGAAGGTCGAGCGGTTCTAGAAGTTCTAGAAGTTCCAGCGGTAAGCGCCGCAAGTCCTCATCGACAACGGCGACGTCCTCATTTGCCCCGGTGCATGCTTCGAAGGTCCCAATTACGATGGGAGAGGTGGCGATTCAGCGACCGTCCGAATGTGCTGCCTATCTCTGGGCTTTGTTGGGTGTCTGTATTTTGATCCTACTCGGCGGTGGGCATCATGTTTGTGCCTTGGGTTTTGCATTGGTTCTGCCGGGAGTGGCCTTGTTGCTTCAACCTCCGCAGCGGAGTCTCGGCAAGTGGATCGATGTTGGTATCGTTGGAATGCTGGGTGTAATGCTGTTTGCTTTTGTGCCGATGTCTTATTGGCAGGAGCCCGTATGGCGAACGACAGCGATTGATGTCTTTGGGATTGAATTACCTGCTGTTTTAACGGTGCAGCCATGGATGAGTTTTGAGGCATTCTTGTTGGCGATTGCCGGCTTTAGTTGGTTATATGCTGCGGGGAATTGGAAGGTGAATGTTGAGGGGCGCAGGAAGATTTATTTCGCCGTATCTTGTGCGATTTCGCTGTTTGCCATTATTGTTATCTTGGGAAATTTGTATGGTTGGCGTTACGCTGGAGCGAAGGATTCAGCTACATTTAGTTTTTTTCCAAATCGTAATCAGACCGTCAATTTTATTGCGATTGGCGGCGTGCTTGCATTTGGCTATTCTATGGAAGGCTTGAGGGGAAAAAAGTTGTCTCATGTTGTCGGTTTGGTCGCCTCTTTACTAGCGCTGCTCGCTTTGATATCTGGGGTCTCCCGGGCGGGAGTAATGTTGTATTTTGGTGGCATCTTTCTGTGGCTCATCTTTATTCTGCGAAGCACTGCTGCATCGTTGTTTTTAAAAATAGGGCTGCCGATATTGCTGCTGTTTTTTAGCTTCTTCATCACTAGCCACGATACTGCAGTGAGTCGCACAACTGAGTTTATTTCTTCATCTGCCGAGTGGGGGAGCGATTTTCGAGTATTAATCTTCAGGGATACTTTGAAGATGATTCAAGATGCCCCGCTGACTGGAGTGGGACTTGGGAATTTTTCGACTATATTCCCTCAGTATCGAAACCTTTCACGAACTGAACACAATGTGGTGCACCCAGAGAGTGACTTTACTTGGCTGGCGGCTGAATGCGGCCTGATAGTAATTTTATTTTTGGCGATTTTGATTATCTCATATTTCAGAAAATGCCGGGCATCAATGAACGGGCGCAGTATCGCGTATCGAACAATCGCGTTGATTGGTGTGATTATGTTCCTGGTGCATGGCTTATTTGATGTTTCAGGCCACCGACCTGGGACTGCTTATTTCGCAATTATTTTTGCCGCTTTGGCGCTGCCGAATTCGGTGGAAAATAGTGCTACAGTTAAACCTGTGATCTGGCGGTGCCTGGGTGCCGGATTGTTGTTTTTTGGAGTGAACAAATGTGCGAAATAAACCGGCTCCTGGTAATTTTGTCCGACCCAACTGCATCGCAACAGGTTTATTCTCCCCATTTTCACCTAAGTATTGCCAAGTCTTTAGCTGTGATTGAAGAGTGACCTCTAAAACTGGAACGCTGCGCCCCTTAGCCGGTTCGGTGCCATAATCAAGATAGGCTAATGAGTCACTAACATGCTTATTTGCAGGTTGTATGCTTGCCAAAATTTTATCTAAATTTGGGTGGGTTGGCCGTAAGTGAGCGACGGCATCGATAACTTCGATTTGAACTCGTGGATGCGGATCGTTTACTAGCGGAGAAAGTATTTCTCCAATATCATCAATACGGTCTGCTTGTTGACGTAGAGCCTGAACCCCTGCGCCACGAAGGAGTGGGTTCTCAGATGTAAGTAGTTTCTGGATTAAATTGGGACTGGCTTGATTCAGCCCTTCTCGGATAAAAATCACTTCCAGGACTCCTTCCAGATACTTAGGTGAACCGCTTATGCTTTTTAACCATTCGTCAAACAAGTTAGTCCCTAAATTAATAATTTTACGCAATTCGATGCGTGCGTGATGGCGGACTATGTTTTGTTCGTGCAGTAAAAGCTGGCACAGTTCTTCAGCAGGAGTACCTTCAATTTTTGGCCAATCCTTGACAATCGGCTTTCCAGTGTGAACGATTCGCCAAATACGTCCGTAATCGTGATCCCAATGCGGATCACGCATTGGGTGTTGAGCGTGACCAATAATTGGACTACAGAAATCAGAAACATAGAGTGCGCCATCCATACCGAATTCAACATCAGCGGGACGAAAAGCGGGGTTGGGTGAACTAAGTATAGCTTCATGGTCCACTTCTTTTACCATGCCGTCTTTATAGGAGATGGCAGTGAGATTAACAGCATAGCGTCCCAAAAGAGAAGCTGATGCAACTGCTTGCTTGAAACGGTCGGGGAAATTTGGGCTAGATACGGAAGCTACAGCAGAACCCTTACCATAACTACTTACATGAGCGTATCGAAAGGGATGATATGCACCCAGTGGTGTCCAAATTAATGAACTGCCATCATAAACCTGCCCATCTCCGTATACTTGAAAAGTGTTTCCCCATTTATCAAAAGTTATTCCCCATGGATTTGGAGTGGTGTGTTGCCATTCAGTATTAATTCTTCCGGTAGTGGGATTGAGACGATAGGTTGTGGCGTCAATACCACGAACGACTCCAAATGGAGTTTCAAGTTGGGAACGGTGAAAAACACCATCGCTAAACATAATATCTCCGTAAGGATCAGTTGTTATCATGCCTCCGTGGTGAGTGTCGGTGACATCGATTCCGCGAAGCAATTCCTCCTTGGTGTCCGCGATATCATCTCCATTAGTATCGCGCAACAGCCACAGGCGAGGTTGTTCGGAAATTATAACTCCATTGCGATGAAACGCGACCCCATCAAGAGCATCAAGGCCTTCTGCGAATGTGGTAAGTTTATCTGCCTTTCCATCACGATCGGTGTCTTCAAGAATGATAATTTTATCTGGAGGAGTTAAACCGGGGGGAGTGTGCGGAAAAGAGGGCATAGTTACAGCCCAAAGTCGTCCTTTTGCATCGAAGGTAATTTGCACTGGATTTCTCAACTCAGGGAACTGTTCCTCAGATGCGAACAGATTAACTTCGTAACCATCGGCAATTTTAAATTCAGCCTCACTTTCTGCAACGGTTTTAATTATTCCCGTACGGTCGCCATCATCCCTGCCTTTCCCAGACCCCATGGGTGGAAGTAATGGTTTGGGTATTTCCGAAAACTTAAGTGTAGGGTTTGAGCAAATATCGTAAATTACTGACTCAGTGAGTCGAATCATTTCATGATAGCGAGGCATCTCACCGTTATATTCGTAGGGGCGGCCGCGTACCCCAAAGTAGACAACGGCATTTTTTGGGCCCACTACTTCGGCGACCCTAAAATGTTTAGCAGATGTGGCCTTGGCGACTTCGATGAGGTGATTTGGGTCAGGTTCTGGTGGTTGAATTCCTCTTATTTTGAGTAATTCTCTTGCGACCTTACGAGCAACGAGGCTGTTACCTTTGCTATTGAGGTGAATGCCTCTATTGGTTAAGCCCTTTTCGCCAGTTATTGAGTGCAGGTCGACAAATGTTGCTCCGTGTTTGATTGCTAGCTCGGAAATAGCTTTTGTGTATAAACCTGTCGTAGTTCTCTTTGTGGCAATGGGTGACAACAAAACAATCTTCGCACCAGCATGAATATTTTTTATCTGGCGTATGTGGATATCATAATGTTCGTAAAATTCATCAAGACCTGCCTCCCCAGAAAAGGCTTCGTTCATTCCGTAACCGAGTACAATTGTATTGGAAGGCCACTTACTTAGAAGGTTATTCATGTGAGTTGCGTACCTTTCAAGTCGCAGTCGATTACCCACTTCGTCACCGGTCCAGGCAAGGCTACGAATCTTTAGTTTCTGGTTTGGAATTGCGATCTGCAAACGGGCTTCCAGTTCGCCATGCTCTAATAGGCGTTCGACCATTGAATTGCCGTAGAAAAGAATGGTTCTTTTTTTCTCTTCCAATCGAGATAGAGCTTTTTCTAGAGCTTCGCTTGGTTTTACTCCCCGCCTGAATGGATTGGGCTGTAGAACGGGAGTGACATCGGCTTTCACAGGAATCTTGTGTTCCAACTCAACTGCCCAATAGCAGGCATTGACAAACATTCGACGCATTCCTTCATTGGCCCAGTCGTCTTTACCTGCCATGGCTCCACCGATCGTGCTTGTGAAAACCCTTCCTTTTGCACCGACATCACGATTCCATGTCCAGGCAATGGGCATCATAGGATTATTTTTTTTGCCATATGCTGGACCACTATCGGATGACATTGTTTCGCAAACTTCACCAAGTAAGATTGCCTGACAGCCTTCAGGCTGAGGTAAGGCGGTTTCGTAGACATCGGTAGGCCCCCAGATTTCACCATCAGTGATACTTTTCAGTATAGGATGTCCTTCCTGACCTTTGGCAATGCGACCTCTTGTGCTTTGCTTTCCATGATGTCCCCAGTGTCGAATCCAAGTCTCACCTAATACCTGACGACCGAATCCCCCAAGGTAGTCTTTGTTTTGGTTAGAGTACCCATACTTCGCAAAGCTATGATCAGGCACTTTTGAAAAATCAAAGGCGTGGGTCGCTGTGCGCATTCCAATAACCGGTTTTCCCGTCGACAGGTAGTTCTCGATCATTTGCATCTGATCATCGACCAGAGTTCTAAATCTTGTGTAGATAACCATCAGGTCGGCGTCGGCGAGAAAATGAAGTCCCGGGATGTTGTCACGTTGGTTGGTGTCGATGACGCCGGTTTTACGATTGATCGCGAAAAGTACATTACACTCGAAACCATGATGATTTGCTAAAATGTGCGCCATCATTGGCATTGAAGTCTCAGATTTGTATTCGTCGTCGCCAGTCACAAAGACAATTTTCTTTCCAATTGCCTTTTCTTTTTCAGGAATGAAATGAAGCCATTCCTCTGCGTGCAAGTAGCTGAAACAAATGATTGTGAGTAAAAGGGCAGGTAATTTATTCATTAAACTTTATTGGGAGGTTTTTAGAGATGAGCTTAAGGATTAGTTAATATCTTTTTTTGATATAATTAGGACATGTAAAATTAAACCTTAGCCAGTATTTCATAACCTTTCAAATAAAACTCATTTTTAAATACCTAAAAGTGACATTTATATGTTTATTTTTGATCTTAATATTGCTTTGTTCAATTTAGCTTCCAACCCAAGCAATAAACTCTGATGACATGGAGGAATAAATTTTCAGAAAATTTGTACCTTGCAGGCACAAAATTATAAGCTATTAATGTTTAAATCATGTCATAGGTAACAGAGTCAACCGCTCTGAATCCCTTATTAGGAGAGGTGGCAGAGTGGTCGAATGTGCCCGACTCGAAATCGGGTGTGCCGCAAGGTACCGGGGGTTCGAATCCCTCCCTCTCCGCCATTTAAGTTATTTGTTTCTAGAATAAAAGGCATTTATTTTATCTGCCACATCTCGAAATGATATGTCGGCCGAATAAACAACTTTAAATTCCTCAATTGCTTTGTCTTGCTCTCCCATTAGTTCAAAGCAACAGCCAAGCTCGTAAATGGCATCTTTCTTCCTATCATCCATTATTTGAATTTCATTCTTAAGAATCGAAAATTGTTCAATCGCAAGGTCGTAGAAGTTTTTTCTGCTGTAGGCACGACCAAGGTATAAAATCGCATCCAGTCGAACTTTTGCGTTACGCTGCGCTAATTGGAAATGAGAGAGACAATTATCATAATCTGCATTATCAAAAAGGTTAATTCCTAGTTCGTAGCGATATCCATAGTCATTTGGATACCTTTGAACGAGAGATTCGAGCTGATTTTTTTCATACAGTTTCTTTTGGGCAATCGCATTATCACGAGAATTTATTGTTTCTTCGTCCTCGGGTTTAGTTATTAAAAGCTTTTCCCATTCCTCAATTGAGTTATCAAAATATTCCAAGGTTAACTGTCTCTCCTTTTCCTCGAGTGAAACATCTCCCTGTCCCGCTTCTTGTTTTCTTGCCTCCTGAATCCATGCAATTGAGTTTTCTAAATCACCATAGCGATGATAATATTCACTCAATTGACGGTAATTATTTAAATTGGAAGGTTCCTGTTCCACTTTCTCATAAGACTGCCTGATTAGATCTTCCAGACCCTTCGAGTCAGTAATTGATTTAGATTGTTGTTCGAGTGCCTGTGCTTCTGATTCGTCTTTTAATTGAGACCTGAAATCCTCAGATTCCTCCCATTTTCCTTTGTTCATAGCAACCGCAACTGATGCCCGCTTCATGAGTTCCACGGCATCCCCATCGGTCGGGTTAATCTTTAGAATTGAATTGCCAGTTTCGATCGCTTTTTCGGTGTTACCAAATTCTAAATAAGCATTCCCGAGTTGTTTGAGATTTTTAATATTGGTGGGATGAATCTTTCGAATTGTCTCGTAAGCAAAAACGACTGTTTCTTTCATTTCTAAATGAGTGGCCGCATCGGCAAGCATTTCATGCGCGAGAACACTGCCAGGATTTTTTTCGATTAGACCCTCTGCTTTGATTAAGGTTCCCTCAGGATCTTTTTCCCCCTTGCCTCCGAACATGAAGGGAACTGCTGTTACCTTTCCTAGAAGATTGTTGAGCCCTTTGGTAGAACCCTGAATACTCTTAATTTGAAGTGCACGAAGTTTTTTTCGTAATTCGATACAGCCCAGCGATTGCTTTAAAATGGAGGAATAAACTTCCAGGGTATAGCTTAGGTTCGATTGAATAGCTGCTTCAGCTGCTTCAAGTTGCTTTACTTGTCGAGGATCTAATTGGGCAATAGGAATCTCTTGAATCATGGAATAGTTTTAAAGGGTAGAGAAAGAGATAAGAGGAGAACTCATACTTAATCAAATTTATTAGTCTACAAGAATTTATCAATCGCGTTCGCAAGGCGATCATAGGCGGCTTGTGTAGTGTTTTGATCAATCGCTTCCACGAGAAGTCTGATTTTTGGCTCTGTTCCAGAATATCGAAGTAAAACTCTTCCATCATTACCAAGAGAAGATTTCACTGCAAGCAAAGCTGAGTTTAGATCGTCACACTCTTCAAGGGGCTTTTTCTGTTTGACCCTGTATGAGCCTTCCACGCACGGCCAAAGAGCAATTTCTTTGCTCAGTAAATCGATAGTTTGTTTCTTTTCATAAGACGCTCTAGCCACAAGTAGAGCAGTGAGGAGACCGTCTCCAGTTGGAAGATAATCACTTGCGACCACATGCCCAGATGATTCCCCTCCCATATTTAATCCCTTTTCTCTCATCATCGCGGCAACTTTTTTATCCCCCACATCGGATCTGTGTACTGCAATACCATGTTTTTCTAAACTGGCATCAAGACCTGAATTGCTGTGGATCGTGGCAACAAACCCGTTGTTATTGAGTCGTTGATTTTGATGTTCATTAAGGGCAAGAATTCCCAAGATTTTATCTCCCGGTATGATATTTCCCTTGGAATCACAAAAGATAACCCGATCTCCGTCCCCATCATGAGCAATGCCAAAATCGGCATTTAACTCTTTCACTTTACTTGCCATCATCAAGGGGTGCTCCGATCCAACTCCTGCATTGATATCGCCGGTTCCATTATTAAGGATTGTTATCACAGCTCCCAGTTTTTCGAGTACTTCCGGAGTGGTTTCCTGTGTTGCACCATTAGAAACATCTATTACCACCTTCTTGCCTTTGAGGAGATCGTCGGGAAAAAAACTTCGAATACGATCAAGATATGATTGAGTGACTTTCAACGACTTGAGATCTTGGACCTCTTTTGGTCTTTTATGCTGTGAAATTAAACCTTCTATTTCAGTTTCTTCGGAGTCTTTTAGTTTCGTTCCGGTGGAAGTGAAAAATTTAAATCCATTATCTGAAACTGGGTTGTGAGAAGCAGTGATCATTACTCCCATCGCTACCTTTTCCTCGATTGTCCCAAATGCGAGGGCAGGGGTGGGTAAAATTCCAGCACAAAGACCGGTGCAACCACAAGTTTTTAATCCCTGCTCGAAGGCATGTAAGAGAAGATTGCCAGAGGGGCGGGTATCTCGACCGATAAGAACTTGCTTCCCGGGGATTTCATTTTTTTGGATAAATAATGCGAGGGCTTTTCCAAGAGAAAAAGCAAAATCTTCATCCAGGAAAGAATTTTCAAAAGTAGCACGAATGCCATCGGTTCCAAAATATTTGTTCATTTTGAATTAAGCGAAAAAAGTAGTGGTTTGATTGAGCCATTTTTTGACAATTCCATCCTGCAGTAATTGTCTTCCTAGATCAACACCCTCGTGGAGATCCTGAGTTCGACCCGTTGTCAAAAATGCTAGTGCCGTATTCATTAAGATACTGTTTGTGAGTCCAGATGGTGCCGTTCCGGACAAAATGTGATTCATTAAATTGAGGTTTTGATTCAAGTCTCCTCCAGATAGATCTTCAATTGGTGACTGGGTAAAGCCAAATTGTTCAGGAGTAAAATTAGTTTCCTCCTTCGATAAGTTTCGACCAAACCCTTGAGCTATATTTTGTCCACATGATGTGAGTTCATCGACACCATTTATGGTTGAATGTCCCTCCACACATCCGTGGATGACAAATCCGCCTTTTGTTCCGGATTGGTGCAGGGAATCACTGAGTTTTGAAACCAATTTTTGGGAATAGACACCTAGTAATTGATATCCTGGTTGGGCAGGATTAATCATCGGTCCAAGAATGTTAAATATTGAGATCGTACCTTTTTTCGCAAGTTCCTTTCGAACTGGGGCAATGTGCTTAAAAGCAGGGTGGAAAGAAGGAGCAAATAAAAAAGAATAGTTAAGTCTTTTCATTCCCTCTATTCTTTTATCTTTATTAATTTCAAGGGGTATTCCGATCGCTTCAAGTAGGTCAGCACTCCCACATTTAGAACTGATTGATCGGTTTCCATGTTTGATCACAGGAGTTCCTGATGAAGCTATTATAAAAGAAACAAATGTAGAGATATTAAAACTTCCAGCCTTATCGCCCCCCGTACCGCAAAGATCGATTGCATTTTCAGAAAATGGTTCAAGAGCAGGGTCTTTTGCCAAAACACGAAAATGTTCAATAAACGAAGAAATTTCATCGGCAGTTTCCCCTTTTGCCGAGAGTGAAATTAAAAAGTTTTCTTTTTCTGAAGACTCTACTTTTTCTGAAACTAGTTGATCGATGCAAAATTTTATTTGCTCGGAGTCTAAATCAGTTTTCTCATTTAAAGATGCTGTAAAATTTTTTAATGAGTACATCGTATCTGTAAAAGGTGCGTTATTGTGAAGTATGGCTAAAAGTTATTCTTGCATATTTGTGCAACAAGGTTTGTAGAGATTTTGATGCCCAGTCGCCAACTTATTTTTATTACGCTGTTTTTTTTCCATTATGCAGGATTAGTAGGGGCTATCGAAAAAACGGCTTTAGTAGACCGGAGTGAAGTTCAGGAGTACCAGCCCGATTCAAATTCGTCTATGAGCTTTTCGGATGCTTTTATTTATGGAATAGTTGAGGGTGTAACAGAATTTCTTCCGATATCTTCTACCGGTCATTTGGTGGTGGTCAGTGAGTTTTTATCCGATAACGAAAATCATAATGAGGAAGCGATCAATGCTTATTTAATAGTCATTCAAGCGGGTGCAATATTGGCGGTCACTCTGCTTTACCGTAAAGAAATTTGGTCGATGATATTAGGATTACTTGGCTTGGACCCCCGGGGGAAGAGGTTGGCATTTAATGTACTAGTTGCTTTTTTACCTGCTGCTGTCTTGGGGCCAATATTAGATGATAAGATAGAAGAATTTCTTTTTGGACTCCTTCCTATCGCAATCGCTTTATTCCTGGGGGCAATTTTGATGTATTGGGTCGAAAAAAGAAAAAAAGCAAAAGACTCTGGTATGATAAGCGAGCAGGGGCGAACTTTGGATGATTTAACCCTGGCCCAGTCATTGGGGATAGGGTTTTTACAATGCTTTGCGATGTGGCCGGGTACAAGTCGATCGATGATGACAATTGTGGGTGGATATTTAGTTGGGCTACAAAGAAAAAAAGCGGCAGAATTTAGTTTTCTCCTTGGCCTTGTTACTTTAACTGCAGCTGCGGGCTACAAGCTGTTAACAAAATGGGAAGTAATGGAAGCAAATTTGTCTGTTGGGCCAATTTTATTTGGTTGCCTTGTGGCGGGAATTTCCGCGGCGTTATCTGTGTTTTGGTTGGTAGGTTATTTATCAAGGCGCGGACTGGGGGTATTTGTTTGGTACCGAATAGTATTATCGATTGTGCTTTTTGCATTTTATTTTAACTCCCAATCTTAATTTCTCTAGCTTGACCATAATCCGGTTTCATGATTTAGTGAGAAATTAATTTATTAAGCTATGGGACAACCAAAAAGAAAACATTCTAAACAGCGAAGCAGAAAGCGTCGCGGTGCGAACCGCTTTCAAGAACCTCAACTTACCAAAGAAGCTGATGGTACTTTGAGTCGCCCTCACCGCGTCAATCCTGAAACCGGACAGTATCGTGGTAGGCAAGTTCTTGATGTAGAGGTTTAAAATTATAGTGCTTCGGCATGGATAAGACCGAAGCTAGAATTAGGCTTGCGATAGATGCCATGGGCAGCGACCTAGGTCCTTCCGAGGTTCTTGAGGGTGTTGCCCAAGCTATTGATCGTTCGCCTTGGAATACAGAATTTGTTTTGTTTGGTCAGGAAGAGATCATAGAACCACTCATAACATCCCATTCCATACTTTCGCGTTCAAAGGTGGAGTTTGTGCATTCCCCTGAGGTGGTGGGAATGGAGGAAAAGCCGATTGCTGGAATTAAAGGCAAAAAGAAATCCTCCATGAGTTTGGCTCTCCAAGCACTTAAAGATGGCGAGGCTGATGCCTTATTAAGTTGCGGGAATACAGGGTGTTTGATGGCAGGTGGTGCAATTAAATTAAGAACACTTGATGGGGTAGAGAGACCTGCACTTTGCACAATTTGGCCTGGGCGAGAAAGATATTTTACTTTATTGGACGCAGGTGCTAACCCACACGCAAAACCTTTCCATATTGCTCAAAGTGCTGTCCTTGGATCAAATTATGCACGAGTTGCTCTCGGCTTAGTTCGCCCCAAGGTCGGACTATTAACGATTGGAACGGAGGAGGGAAAGGGAAATGAAGTAATTCATGAGACTCATGAAATGTTAAAGGATATTGATGGGAGCATCATAAATTATGCCGGTCTAATAGAAGGTTTCCAGATTTTTGAAAATGTAGTTGATGTAGTTGTTTGTGATGGCTTCGTTGGAAATATTGTACTCAAAGCGTGCGAGTCATTAAGCAAATTAATTGGTAGTTTCCTGGATGAAGAATTACGTCGAAATGCACTGCGTAAGACGGGAGCATTATTATCAAAGGGAGCGTTTCGAAGCCTAAAGCAAAGAATTAATCCGGAACAATTTGGGGGTGCTCCTTTGCTAGGTTTAACAAAAAATGTAATTAAAGCACATGGTTCATCGAATCGAAATCATATAAGTGGTGCAATCAAGATTGCAATAGAACTAGTACAACACGATATGATAACCCAAGTTCTCGACGATGTACACGAAGCCAACGAAATACTGCGCCCTGAACCTCTATTGAAGAGAGATTAAATCATGGTGGATAATGTAACGAAATCAAGTAGCAAAATATTGGGAGTTGGCTCCTATCTACCATCTGAGGTGGTTGATAATTTGAAGTTAAGCGAAAAAGTGGATACGAGCGACGAATGGATCACTTCTCGCACTGGAATCAAGGCAAGGCGAATTGCAAATGAGAAAGAGGCAACCAGTGATCTTGCCGTAAAAGCTGCTCAAAACGCATTAATTGATGCTGGATTAACTGCTCAAGATATTGATCTTATAATCGTGGCAACGATTACCCCAGATATGGCTTTTCCATCTACCGCTTGCTTGATTCAACATAAACTTGGAATCCCCAAAGTAGCGAGTTTTGATATCGAAGCCGCCTGTTCTGGCTTTCTTTATGCACTGGATGTGGCCGATGGCATGCTTAGTAGTAATCGTTACAAGTGTGTATTAGTTGTCGGAGCCGAGAAGCTTTCTAGCATAATGGATTGGGAAGACCGAACCACATGTGTACTTTTTGGTGATGGAGCGGGAGCTGCCATTCTTTCCAATGCTGGTTCCGGTTCACAACTCATAGGCTTTAAGAGTGGAGCAGACGGCTCCAACCCAAATCTTTTGTACCAACCTGCCGGCGGATCTTTGCTCCCAGCATCACAAGACTCCTTATCCAGCAGAGGGCATTTCTTAAAAATGAACGGCCGTGAAATATTCAAATCTGCTGTGCGGGTTATGGAACGTGCTTCCCGAGAACTTCTCGAAGCACACGGCTTTACCGAGAATGATGTCGATCATGTTATTCCTCATCAGGCGAATGCTAGAATTGTGGAAAGTTTATCGCAAAGATTGGAAATTCCTCTCGGAAAATTCTTTTGCAACTTAGACAAATACGGCAACACATCGGCTGCTTCCATACCCATCGCGCTAGACGAAGCAAGAAAGTCCTTAATTTTGAAGAAAGGACAACTTGGCTTGTTTGTTGCATTTGGTGCAGGCTTGACATGGTCTGCGGTTCTTGTTCGATTTTAACCCTTTTTAAATTTAATGAAACAACTCACTATACTCTTTGGCTTTATATTACTTTTGTCATCTTCATTCCTCTGGTCAGTCTCACCGGGAGACAGTAGGAATAACAGAAACTCTTCTAATAACGATAAGGAATACCTATTTCCAGGTACGGGTTTTTTTAAAAAGAATCGTGATCCCCTCGACGATAAGCAGGCTAAATTATGGTTTCTTGAAGCCGAACAGGCTGAAGCAGAAGGTGACAGTGGAGACGCACTTTCTCTTTATGAGAATTTTTCCAAAAGACGCTCAGATTATCGAATAATTAGAAAGGGCAATGAAATACAGATTGGACCTGAATCCCTTTATCGAGCCGCAAATTTACGCGAGAAGAAAGGGGACTGGCAAAAGGCTTTTCAACATTTGCGTCTTATTGCAGAGGCTTATACAGACTATGATTTTGAACGAGTTGCGGAGTCTCTGATGAGAATCGCGGAACGACTGGCGAAGGATAAGTTGCCTCGCAAGTGGGGAGTGGTTCCAAGGTTTCGTTCGGGGGTTCAAGATCGCTTGAGACTCAATCAAATTGCCGGTCTGGCTCGTGGACCAAGATTTGCCCCTCGTGCCCTTATGGCATTATCTGAAATTGCGATCAAAGATAATAAGGAAGAGGAAGCAATCGATGCCCTTGAAAGATTAACTAACTTATACCCCGACAACTATCTTTGTGAGGAATCATATTTCATATTAGCACAAATTTTCGAGAGTCGGGTTGCGGGTCCTGCTTATGATCAGGGTGCAACTCTAAAAGCACTCAATTTTTATGAAGATTATTTAATCCTTTTTGCGGAATCTCCTCCCAAAAGCAAACACGAAGAATTGTCTGATTATAACAATCGATTAGAGGAGGCCAAAAAAAGAAATTTAGCGGCTGAAAGAGGTCGAAAAAAAATGAGAGAAACCCTCGCGGCAAGTAAGGTGATTGTCGGGAAGTATGTTGAGAAATATGGAAAGTATTATCTTACTCATTGGCGCGAACTCGGAAACCGCCCAGCGCTTCAATTTTACAATGAAGCTATAACCATTGCCCCGGAATCTGAAGCGGCAAGGGAAGCCGAGAAGAAAGTTGCTGAGCTTCGCAGTGCTAATGAATAAGATCTTTTACCTAAAGAGCCTTTTTTTTTTATTACTTTTATGTAGTTGTAAATACAAAAGTACAGAACTTGGATCCAAGTCGGTCTACATTGAAGTAGTTAGTAATCAAACATTGGCTCCTCAGTTGGGCTCTTTTGTAAGTAATAAAATTCGTGATCAAATTATTCGTCGTGGACATTTCTTCATCCGGTCTAATATTCAAGACTGTAATTACATATTGCGGGTTACTTTAATTGATTACAGCAAGGGAACTGAAATTTATAAACCAACTGATACTCTTCTTGCAGCTGGATTTCGAATGAGTGTTCAAGCTAATGTTTCTCTTACCAAACGGAGTGGCAAAGTATTGTTTAAAGATACATCTATTACCGAACATGCTTCCGTACTGAGAGATAACTCCCTTTCAGTTCCATCAGATCGACAAGCTCTTTTAAGCATATCTGAATCATTGGGGCAGCAAGTCTCCCAACTTATTGAGAATTATCGCTGGTAAAAATATCTTATTATGAAAAAGCTTTTAGCACCCTCTATCCTCGCGGGTAATCACGCGAATTTGAAAACTGCACTCGATATTGCTGAGGGTGACGGTCGTCAATGGATTCACCTCGATATTATGGATGGGCACTTCGTACCCAATTTAAGTTTTGGGCCACAAACTGTGGCTGACTTGAGAAAAGAGTCAGAACTCTTTTTTGATGTTCACTTAATGCTCGATAATCCGCATCTTTATATTGATGCTTTTAATCAAGCGGGCGCTGACTTAATTACAATTCACATCGAGCCTTCTTATGACCATTCCGAATCAATTAAGCATATTAAATCACTTGGAAAAAAAGTAGGCATTGCATTAAATCCAGCTACTCCAGTCGAAGACATTTACGAAATTATTACCCACCACAGTATTGATTTAGTTTTATGCATGACCGTAGTTCCAGGCTTTGGCGGTCAGAGCTTTATTCATGATGTGCTTAATAAGGTCAAAGAACTTACTGCTTTACGGGAAAAGTCATCCAACCAATTTCTGATTGAGGTAGACGGGGGAGTTGGTCCAACTCACGTACAACCTTGTTTAGATGCTGGTGTTGATGTCTTTGTAGCAGGAACCGCTTATTATAAAGGCAGTGATGCGGAGCGTCGAGAATTTGCCCAGTCTGTGGGAGAGAAGTCTTAAACTTTTATAAATGGGGCCAGTACTAAAGCCACCACAGACATCAATTTAAGCAATATATTGAGAGATGGTCCAGAGGTGTCTTTCAATGGGTCGCCCACAGTGTCACCGACCACAGTTGCTTTATGTACATCCGAGCCTTTTCCGTATTTCACACCTCCCATTTCGTAGCCCTCTTCCACCATCTTTTTTGCATTATCCCATGCTCCACCGGCATTGGATTGAAAAAGCGCCATTAAAACCCCAGATGCGGTAACCCCTGCGAGTAAGCCTCCAAGCATTACTGGTCCTCCTCCAAAGCCGATTAGTACCGGGGTGAGAATCGCAACTAAACCGGGGGCAACCATTTCTTTGATTGCCGACTGGGTTGAGATTTCGACACATTTACCATATTCTGCAGCATCGATAGCTTCGTCGAATTGTGCTCTCTCCACTTCAGACCATTGATCAGATGGCTTACCATCATTTTTATCTAAAATTATAAGAGCTTTTTTAAGGGCAGGAATTTCTTTAAATTGTCGACGAACTTCTTGAATCATTGCCATTGCCGCACGACCTACGGCACCCATTGCTAAGGCACTAAATAAAAAGGGCAGCATTGCCCCAATGAATAGCCCGGCCATTACTTTAGGGGTAGATACATCAATCACATCAATTCCAGCAGTTTCCTTGAAAGCGGCAAAAAGTGCGAGTGCAGTAAGTGCAGCTGAACCAATGGCAAATCCTTTCCCAATTGCAGCAGTCGTATTTCCTACTGCATCAAGCTTGTCCGTGCGTTGCCTTACTTCGCTAGGAAGTTCGGACATTTCCGCGATTCCACCGGCATTATCAGAAATGGGGCCATAAGCATCTACTGCCAATTGAATCCCGGTATTTGAAAGCATACCTACTGCAGCAATTGCGATTCCGTAGAGCCCTGCTAATTCATGAGCACCTACAACTGCAGCCGCTAGAATAAGGATAGGAAAAGTAGTGGAGATCATCCCAATTCCAAGGCCACCAATTATGTTAGTGGCACTGCCTGTAATGGATTGCTCAACAATTGATTTAACAGGCTTCGTGCCAGTTCCGGTATAATACTCAGTAATTTTACCGATAGCTAAACCGGAAACTAATCCAATTATAATTGCATAAAATACACCATCCGAGGTGAAGGTGGCTCCGTCATAGTTCCATGTTTGTGGCAGAAAATAATTAATGGTAATATAGGAGCATATGATCATTGCGAGGGATGCTACAAGCTCGCCTTTATTAAGGGCTTTGTGTGGGTCCCCACCATCCTTTACTTTTACCAAGAAAGTACCTAGTATCGAAGTGACAATTCCAATTGCTCCTAATAAAAGAGGTAAAAAGACCGGTGATAATCCATTTAATTCATCTTGGAAATTGTCAGAACCTGCAACCATGGCTGCTCCTAGGATCATAGTCCCGATAATTGACCCTACATAAGACTCAAATAAATCTGCACCCATTCCGGCCACATCACCCACATTATCACCCACATTATCTGCAATTGTAGCGGGATTGAGCGGGTGATCTTCCGGGATACCTGCCTCCACTTTTCCGACCAAGTCTGCTCCCACATCTGCAGCTTTCGTGTAAATACCACCACCCACGCGTGCGAAAAGTGCAATTGAAGATGCACCGAATGAAAAACCAGTCAAAACAGAGAGAGTAGTATTTAAGGCAGCACCTCCTTCGAAAGCACTAAATTCCTGGGCGAAGTATGCAAATAAACCACCTAATCCAAGAATTCCTAAACCCACAACTCCAAGCCCCATAACGGACCCACCCGCAAATGCAACCTCCAGCGCTTTTCCTAAACTTTCTCGAGCCGCATTGGTAGTTCTTACATTGGCTTTTGTGGCCACGACCATTCCTAAATATCCGGCGAGTGCCGAGCAGAATGCACCCACAACAAATGAAACTGCAACATAAACATGGCTATTTGGGTTTTGTGACCCGCTCCATCCCAATAGGATCGCCACTGCAATAACAAACACGAATAAGACTTTATATTCTGCCTTTAAAAATGCCATGGCACCTTCCTGTATGCTCGCCGCAATTTTAGCCATTTTGGGAGTGCCTTCAGGCTGTGCATTTATTTGTTTTGTTTTCCACCAAGTGAAAAGCAAAGCTAATATTCCAAAGGCGGGTATTATAAGGGAAAGATTTTCAATATTCATAATTTGGGTTAAGGGAGTGAATTTAAGAAAAATTAAAATTAATCGAAAACATAATAATAAAGTTTTGACAATAACATTGTAGATTAATGTCCTTCAATCTTGCATTCCTCTTCAAATTGATCACGCTATTTATTATGAAAAATCTGTTCTTAGTTTCTTTTCTTGCCTGTGCTTTATTTTTTTCCTCTTGCCAAAATAGTTATCGGCAAAACATATCCGAAGATTCTTCCTCCCAGGGAATTGTCGGTGTGACCGATGATGCCTTCCAGGTAACTACCGAGGAATACGGTAATTACTTTGAATCTCGATATGGTTTATTGTACCAAAAGTTCAATGACCGCCCGTTTACCGGACGAATTTTATCAATAGAAAAAGGAGAAAGCGGAGATTATGTTTTAGCTGATGAATCTTGGAAAGAAGGAAAAAAAGAGGGTTTAAGTGCTCGCTGGTTTTCGAACGGAATCAAGATGTATGAGAGAAACTATAGTGAGGGACGTTGGCATGGAACAGTAACCCGTTGGTGGCCTAATGGGCAAAAAATGTATGTTCGTGCTTACACAAACGGAACCAGGCATGGAAAAGAAGCAACATGGAGATCGGATGGGTCTCCAATACAATTATCTGAAAAGCCTTTTGTTACACCTAGGCAAGAACCGGTGATATCCGAAGATCGTAAGGATGTGAAGGAAGCCTTGCAGTTCCAGCCGGTTGAGTCTGGAGCTGAAAAAGTTTTCCCAGAAGAAAAATCAATTGTAAACGAACCCTTTCCTTCTCTACCCGGAAGTGATTCGAGTGCAGATTCTTTTCCTTCGTTCCCCTCTGATCCATCCCCAATCTCCAATGAATTTCCACCATTGCCTGACGCTTCAGACACGCCAGCAATCGAAGTCACCCCTTCGATTCCTCAGAATAATCCTGTTTTATCTGATGATTTGTTAGATCTGCCTGGGAGCGGTACGACTGAATTTCCACCACTTCCTGAATCCAGTGAGATACCCTTGGAATCTGCTCCAGAGTTCCCTGCGAGCGATGACGGGTTGCCTCCTCTCCCTGGGCTTCCTGAATCAATGGACGCAAATCTTCCCTCCTTCCCCAGTTCTCCTCCAAGTGATGAGGCTTTACCCCCACTTCCTGGTCTTCCCGAGACAGGTGCTAGCGATCTTCCTGCTTTTCCTGATTCTGGTGGAGACGACTTACCCCCACTTCCTGGTCTTCCCGGTTCTGGCGGAGACGATCTTCCACCGCTACCAGGTTCTGGAACTGATGATCTTCCTCCACTTCCTGGTTTTTCTGATGACTCAAGCGGAGGGCTTCCTCCTTTACCGGGAGATGATTCCTTAGGGGGTGGCTTACCTCCACTTCCTGATTTCCCTGAGTGAAATTGTATATCTAATTTTTCTTACAAAATACGAATTAATCGGGATTCAAATCTGTTAGTTCATCTAAAACTCATTCCATTTAATTGGATATTTGATCTTTTGTGACTTACTTTTTGTTATAATTCATAATGACTAGAAAGCCATTTTTATTTCTTAATTTCATTTTTTCTTAATTATATTTAAAATAAAAAAGATCCAGTATTTTTATTACTTAAAAATTTCATATGACTCAAAAAGCGAATACAAAGAAGGAAACTCCTGAAACCACTAAAAAGTGCTGTTCAGAGGATTCGAGAAGAAAATTTATTGTGGTTTCCACAGTAACTGTCTCTGCTGCTTGTGGGTTGTTTCCACTTGCCTCAGGAATCACCACGGTTTTTGATCCTGTAAAAAAAAGCTCTGGCAAACAAGAAAAGGTACCGTGGACTAAAGTGGCACCATTACAAAACCTTTCCGAAGATGGAAAACCCGCCAAATTCGAAGTTATTTTAGAGCAAGTAAAAGATGCGTGGACCACCTACAAAAATGTACCGGTTGGTGCGGTTTATCTTGCTCGCGATGGAGATGAGGTAACTGCATTTAATTTGAAATGCCCACATCTGGGTTGTGCGGTGGACTATCGTTCGAAGTCTAATGACTATTTTTGTCCATGTCACAACAGCACATTTGGATTGGATGGTTCAGTTACTGATGTTGAAAGTCCAAGCCCTCGGGGGTTGGACACAATGGATACAAAAGTGGAAGAGGGAGTAGTGTGGATTCGATTTCAACAATTCCGTCCCAATATCAGCGATAAAGTTCCCCTGTCATGAACAGATTTTTAGATTGGTTGGACGATCGCTCGGGTATTCGCGGAATAGTGAAAGAAGCACTGTACGAAAAAGTACCGGGTGGTGCAAGATGGAGGTATGTTTGGGGAAGTTGTTTAACATTTGCTTTTTTTACACAGGTAGTAACTGGTACCCTTTTATGGATGTCTTACAGTCCCAGTGCACAGACCGCATGGGAAAGTGTATATTTTATTCAATACCAAGTATGGGGAGGTTGGTTTTTGCGGGGGGTTCATCATTACATGGCCCAAGCAATGATTGTTCTTTTGGTCTTACATTTAATGCAGGTCATGATAGACGGGGCATACAAAGCACCCCGGGAATTAAATTTTTGGTTCGGCATTGCTTTGCTGGGTGTAACATTGGCGCTTTCATTAACTGGCTATTTATTACCTTGGGACCAAAAAGGTTTTTGGGCTACTGCAGTGGCAACAAATTTAATCGCTGAAGTTCCTTTTATTGGTCCAATTCTGCAGAAAATTGTCGTGGGTGGAGTTGAGTATGGTCATCAAACAATTACCCGCTTCTTCGCTTTGCACGCGGGTATTCTTCCCGCAGCTTTAATTGGGCTTGTTGTGGCTCATATTTATCTTTTTCGAAAACATGGAATCCATGTTAAAGAACCCCGCCCTAAAAAAGACTCTTATTTTTGGCCCGATCAAATATTGAAAGATGGAGTCGCTTGCTTAGCGGTTATGTTAGCAGTTATTATCCTGACTCTTTATTTCAAGGGAGCACCTTTGGGACCACCCGCAGATCCATCCAATGAGTTTCCCGCCCGACCGGAGTGGTATTTTTTATTCCTTTTTCAATTGCTCAAGTATGTTCCCGCATTTTGGGGTGCAGTTATAATACCGTTAGTTCTAGGTTTATTGATATTTATTCAGCCCTTTTTAGGTGCATCTCGAAAAGGTCATCAATTTAATATTGGATTTTGGTGGTGTCTTTTGGCCGGTGCGGCAGGACTTACTTTCCTTGCTTTTTCAGAGGATCGGTCAAACATTAACCATGGCGCTGCTGTAAAAGAAGCGGAATGGCAGGCGAATCGAGTAGTGCAAATCGCACAGGAGGAGGGGATCCCACCTGCCGGTGCGGTTACTTTACTGAGGAAAGATCACGAAAATCGCGGTCGTCGTATATTTGCCGCGCATTGTGCAAGTTGTCACCGCTACAATGGTCACGATGGTAGAGGGTATTCTGTAGAAGAAGATCCTTCCGCCCCTGAACTTGCCGGGTTTGCGAGTCAAGAATGGCTTACTAAATTATTAAATTACGAGCATTACACCTCTCTTGAATATTTTGGTGGAACTGCATTTAAGGACGGAACAATGGCAAAAAAAGTATTACAGAAATTTGATGAAGAGGAGCAGGAATTACTCCCTCAAGTGGCTATTCTTTTATCCGACCTGGCAGAGTTACCTTATCAGGAGAGTCTCACAGAAGAAAGGCGAGAGAGCTTAATGGATATTTTTTATGACGATCTTGCTTGTATAGATTGTCATGATATTGATTCAGAGGGAGAAGGGTCTGCTCCTGATTTAACGGGGTATGGATCGAAGAAATGGATGACCGACTTCATTATTAATCCAGAACATGAAAGGTTTTACGGAAAGAAAAATGATCGCATGCCTGCCTTTGGTCGGGATAATAAATTGACTCCAGAAGAAATTGAAATTGTCGTTGATTGGATACGGTTAAGACCCGCAGAAAAATAAGTTATATTTGGATTCATTCTTTTGTTTTGGAATTTTATCGGTGGGCGTTATTAATAAATCTCTTTTGTGAATATACATGTAAAAAAAGATAATAAAACTTTCGGCCCTTATACCCGTGATGAAATTCTTGAATTCATTCAAGTCGATGAATTAAGCCAAGACGATTTGGGTACATGGGAGGGAGAAGACAGTTGGCTTCCACTTGTTTCTTTACTTGCTTCGCCCCAAGAACCAGAAATCGATTCCTCTGTTTATGACCAGTTTGAAGATGATGAGGTAGATCACGAGAAAATGAAAGAGTGGGAAGATGTCTTCCAAGATGAAGAAGAGAACGATTCTAAAATTACTCATTCATCAACCGATACCATCGAAGGGTCGGATGTTATTCCTCCAGTCGCTCCAGTTCCTGAAATTCGACTGCCCCATGAATCTAATCCTCCTCCGGTTGATAATCCACCACAAATGCCGCAACCGGTTGAAGATACACAGCCCGAAAATGTAATTGGAAATACAGCGGAATATGTTCCACCACCACCTTCATTGCCTTTGCCTCCACCACCCAATGCACCAGCTCGGCAAGTAAATACAAACGAAAAACCGTTGGCGAGAGGTGGGAAAAACCGTATTTCGAGTTCTCATAAAATTAAGGGTCTAAATAAAAATCAAACCGTTATTGTTGTGAAAGGAGAGGGGATAATATCCAAAATTTATTCCACTTCATTATTGTTTATTATTCTTTTTATGGTCGTGGTAATCCTTGGATTTGTAGGATTAATTTTTGCCCCCGATCGAGTGGCTCCTATTTTAAAAAATATTGGAGTACCAGAGGATATGATCGAAAAAATCATATTACCGAATGACAACCAAATAGAAAAGAAGTGAATATTTATGTTTCCAGGGACGGCCAGACTTTTGGTCCTTACACCAGGGATCAAGCCAATCAGTTTATAGGAACGGGTCAACTTCTAGCCACCGATTTCGCGTTGTATGAAGGAGAGTCAGAGTGGAAATCCCTCGGGGTTCTGCTTGGTATTCCAGATACGAATGATTTTGCTGCCGCACCAATTCCGGTAATTCCTGCTTCTTCGCAAAAATCTGTACAGAGTGGCAGTCAAAAGGTCGGAAGGAATACTAATCCTGCTTCTGGTAAACAAGTTCGCCGGGTAAAGATGAACAGTGGCAAATCGGTAGTGATTGCTAAAGAAAAAAGTTTAATTTCGCGAATAATTTCAACTCTAATTGTATTTAGCGTAACCTGCATGCTGGCCTGTGGCGTTGTGGTTGCTCTGTATTTTGCTTTTCCGAGCAAAGTTAGTCCAATTCTCCAAAAATTTGGGATTGTCAGTAAAAAGGTTGAAGCTACCAAAGTGAACAGGATTGCAGCTGTTCAACAAGAACCCAAAAGTGCACTTGAAATTACCTTAAATGAAGAAGATTGGCAGAGACTTCGCTCCACCGATATTATTATTCTTCCTATGGACAAAGGAGATGGTTTCCGGATACTTTCTCCGCCAGAGAAGAAAAGAGGACTTAATGACCAAGATCTCGAGGCCATAGTTCCATTATCTGGGAAAATATTATCCTTAGATTTAACTCATGCCGAAATTAGCGATGAGGGGCTCAAAGTATTATCCAAACTTTCTAGCCTTCAACGATTATACCTGGAGGGAAATAAAGAAATCACGGTAGATGGCCTTGCTCACTTAAAGAGTCTAGAAAACCTCACTTATTTAAATTTGGTACGAATCGAATTGAATGAAGAACTAGTTGATTTATTAATTTCGATGAAAAGTTTACGCGAAATTTATTTATATGATACTGGCTTAAATGAGGATTCGATTACCCGGCTTACAGATGCAAGACCGAAAGTATTTGTAAATGGCGGCTAAGATTTTTTTGCGATCACTTTTGATTTTCTCTTCGGAAACAGAGCCTTGCAGATTGGGCATTCCAAACCAAAACAATTTCTTGCCTGGCAAAATTCCCGACCATAGAAAATAATTTGTAGGTGCAACTCGTTCCACCTTTCCATTGGAAAAAGTTTTTTTAAATCTCTTTCCGTTTGTACGACACTTTTTCCACTGGTTAATTTCCATCGTTGAGCAAGCCGGTGAATATGAGTGTCCACTGGAAAGGATGGAAACCCAAATGACTGTGCCATTACTACGGATGCCGTTTTATGTCCCACTCCTGGAAGTTCCTCTAATTCCTCGAAACTCCTTGGTACTTGCCCCTCGTGTTTATCCAATAGAATTTGGGATAGTCCGTGGATGGCTTGTGCTTTTCTCGGACTTAACCCACAAGGCCTCACTATTGAATTTATTTCATCCACCGAAAGTTGCGACATGGAAAGTGGGTTCGATGCGAGTTGGAAAAGATTTGGTGTGATTTTATTTACTCTTGCATCAGTGCATTGAGCGGAGAGTAAAACGGCAATCAACAAGGTGTAAGAATCCTTGTGGTCTAGCGGAATCGGTGGGTTGGGGTATAATTTAGCCAATTCATGATCAACCAAAGTAGCTCTCTCAGAAATTTTCATTTGATTAGAATTAAGTAAATTTCTCGTGATTACAATCGAACTAAGTGAGACAATATGTCTCGTTGTGGTTTTTTCAGCCCTACTTTGTCCCGGTTTTTCTATTAGTGAAAAATGAGTTATTCCTCTAAATCGTTGGTTTTATCTAAGGATTAGTCTAATAATCGAATCGGAACGCAACTTGCACTAGTACAACCATGAATATCGATCCTGAAAAATTTACTGAACTTGGAATTTCTGCAATAAAAGAGATGGCAGAAGTGGCGAAACGAAATGGCCAACAAGAAGTTGAAGTTTGGCATTTAACTTCCGCTTTGATTGCGCAGGAGAATGGAATTGTACCGGCGTTATTAGACGAGATGGGAGTGGGAATCGCACCGGTTCAACTGGGTCTACAGAGAGAACTTAAAAATTTACCCAAGATTGCAGGCGATATCAATACATCTCGCTCTTACGCTTCCGTTGCATTGACTGAGGCGATTGAAAAGGGGCAAAAAGTTTCGGTTGAGATGCAGGATGATTATGTGAGCACAGAACATTTGTTACTTGGACTAGCCAGTGTGGGTAAACCCGCGACCTATACTCAATTCCTGAAAAATTTTGATCTCTCTGAAAAAAAGATTAAAGAAACCTTACAAAATTTAAGAGGTGGCCAGAAAATAAACTCACGTACTCCAGAGAATTCTTTTCGAGCTCTTAAAAAATATGGAATCGATTTAGTGGAACAGGCGAAGTCTGGTAAACTGGATCCCGTGATCGGGAGAGACTCAGAGATTCGTCGAGTCATTCGAATACTATCTCGTAAGACGAAAAATAACCCCGTTCTCATAGGTGAACCGGGCGTAGGTAAAACTGCCATTGTAGAAGGATTGGCCCAGCGAATTGTACGTGGCGACGTACCCGAAGGGCTTAAAGATAAAACTATTTTTACTTTGGAAATGGGTTCTTTGTTAGCCGGAGCAAAATTCCGAGGTGAATTTGAGGAACGCTTGAAGGCAGTCCTAAACGAAGTAAGCAAAGCGGAGGGAAGAATAGTTCTTTTCATTGACGAGATGCATACCATTGTTGGAGCCGGAAAGGCTGAGGGTGCAATTGATGCGGGAAATATGTTGAAACCGATGCTCGCTCGAGGTGAACTTCATTGTATCGGAGCAACAACGCTCAATGAATATCGTCAGAATATTGAAAAAGACGCTGCTCTCGAGCGTCGTTTTCAAACGGTACTTGTGGAGCAACCTAATGTGGAGGACACGATTTCGATTCTTCGAGGCTTGCGCGAACGCTTTGAAATTCACCATGGCGTGAATATTCGGGATGAAGCGTTGGTTAACGCTGCAGTGCTTTCCAATCGCTATATTTCGGACCGTTTCTTACCCGATAAAGCAATTGATCTTGTTGACGAAGCCTGTGCTATGATTCGTACGGAATTGGACAGTATGCCCTCTGAATTAGACGAAATTAGCCGTCGCGTTCTCCAACTTGAGATCGAAGAAACTGCACTTAAGCAGGAGAAGGATAAGTCCAGTAAGGACCGCTTGGAAACACTTCGCAAGGAATTGGGTAATGCTCGGGACAAGATGGAGACCATCAAGCGACAGTGGGAAAATGAACGTAAGGGCATCGACGATGTCCGGGTACTCCGAGAGCAAATTGAAACGATGCGGGCTGATATGGAGCGTGCCGAACGAGCCTATGATTTGAATCTGGTTGCTGAGCTTAAACATGGAAAACTTCCCACTTTGGAAGCAGAATTGGAAGCCCTTGAAAAAGTGGAAAAGAAAGACGATTCCATTCTTAAGGAGGAGGTCACGGCCGAGGAGATTGCTGATATCGTTGCTCGCTGGACTGGCGTACCGGTGAC
>ENA-OQVM01001721-OQVM01001721.1-marine-metagenome-genome-assembly--contig:-NODE-1721-length-27868-cov-6.560469_pt1 | contig 27868 bp, 29 predicted proteins | sample MGYA00237776_ERZ505498 | MGnify/ENA primary metagenome ERZ505498 (study PRJEB26159, sample SAMN06265151) | marine metagenome | isolation source: Helgoland LTER site | place: Germany:Helgoland, sampling...
ATTTAAAAAATGAATTCTCTTGTTAAATACAAAAAATCTAAAGGTGCATTTACCTTGGTCGAGCTAATGGTTGTGATCGTTGTTATCGGTATTGTTGGAGGAATCATTTTCAGTGGTGCTGGGTATCTCTTTGAAAAACAGGCGATTAAACAAGCAAAAGTGGAAGTGGAAGTCCTGAAAATCGCCTTAGATGAATTTAAACGTGAATATGGCGATTTTCCGGAAACTTTTGATAACGAGGGTGAAATGGCCAGTTTTATCTTGTTTCATTCGCTATATGGTACGCATCAACCTTCTTTAGATACTGAGACCTGGGAACGGGTAGCAGTTTCAGAATTCAGGAAAAATTTACTACCAGTCGATAAAATGACTCTCGAAACTTTAAGTGATGACGGAAGCGAAAAATTTAACTTTTCAGAATTTGATCACTTTCTTGTAGATCCTTGGGGAGAACCCTTTATCTATCAGTTTCCTAGGCAGGATGGGCATCGAGGTTTTTTACTTTATTCAAAAGGTCCCGATCAAAAAGGAGACCCTTTTAACGAAAGCCTTGATTCTTTGCCTGAAAAAAGATTGGAAGATAGAGATAACATTCCTTCCTCAGAACCCGGAAATTGGTAAGAATTATGAAAAAGCAAAAAAATGCCTTCACTTTGATTGAACTTCTCGTGGTTATTTCCATTTTTGGAATACTTATGGGTCTTGTCATTTCACAATTGGGAGGAGTTTTGGGTACTTCTGAAAAAACGAAGATGCAGTCGATCATGAGGACTTGGGTCATCAAATTAAAACAATACAAATCTCACTATGGGTATTATCCTCCTTTTCTTTATGAATCAGGAGAGGGTGTTGCTACAATGCTCAATGATCCTGAGGATAATCAAAATAAATTCTTATTTTCACTTAAAGGGAAAGAAAAGTCGGATACTGGTTGGTCAGAGGGTAATTCCTTTGAAGATGAGAATCGTGACCTCAAAGAATTTCATTCTTTTAGTGATGATGAGTTTGACGCAGATGGAAACTTAATAGCCTACCAATCAATTGGTGTATTAATTGATCATGACGGGGATGGAGCAATCGTTATCGATAATAGCTTGGTTGATGAAATTTTCTCATCTTTATCTCTAGAATATGACACCACGCAAATGGAGAAACTGGAGAGTTTAAGAGACAACTTCAGCTTAATAAACGAAGACATTGCAATTTTTATTTTGTCTGACGAAAGCACAAACTTGTCTAATTTGTTCTCCTGGAATGTTGAAAAATATTTGCTGTCGGATTAGCCTAAAGTTGCAGTGATTATTTCTAAAAAAATCACTAACGCCACAAGCGGGTTCAGTTTACTAGAACTTCTGGTTGTTTTGGCGGTAATGGGGATAATGATGGGTTTGTTAGGGTTTTCCTTTCTTGGTTCATCTTCAACTAATCTAGGGTTAGCCCAAAGGAATATTCTTTCATTGGTCCACAAAGCAAGGTTTCTGGCGATGTCAACAGGGCTTGAGACTCGCATTATCGTAAACGCTGAAAATTCCGATTCTGAAAAGTATTTACGTTATGCAGAGATCATTACTCTGGACAGAAATTCCTCATTTAGTGGAGTTGAAACTTGGCTTGTAGACGAAACTTCAAGAGTTACATTGCCTGAAGATATTTGGTTTGTTGCTGATGGCATCGAATCCGATAATGCGGAATGGGCCTCCAATGGTCTTTGCATATGGAGTGCCTCCTTAGAGGAAGATGATTTTCTACTATCAGACCCTGCAAAGGGTAAGCGGATTGAAGAAGTTGGTGCAGGGAGTGCACGTTACCATTATTTATCCTGTAATGTTCAAGGCGTGTTCTTGAGTCCTACTTATCCGGCTATGCCAAGGCTTGCTTTTGCCAAGGGTTCACTTACTCCCAGAGCAGGTGGTTCATTAAGCCCAACATTTGTTAATCAACAAGATATAGCTGGCATCCAATTTCAACCTTTTGGAGGAATTGTAATGATGGAGTTTCAAGACTTTGATTATGAGTAAGTCGTTTCGAAAGATGACTTCACAGGGCTTTACTCTAATTGAAGTCATTATTTCTCTTGGGGTATTTGGGCTTATCGTAAGTGGATTATTCAGCCTCCTGCCGTGGGGAGTTGAGAATGTTAGTAAGATTAAGGATCGAAGCACGGCCCTTGGTCTGGTGGATGCCGTACAAGTCGAATTGGAACGATTAGGGTTTTCTATTGTTGAGCATGGCTCAAAGCGATTAACTGGTTTGTATAACCCCTCGGGCGAGCCAGAAGATGTGGTTAATGCTGAAGTGAGAAGATTAATCTTAGTTTCTCCAAAGATGGGGGGGAAGGCTGTCCTTGAGCGAGTCGTTGAAAGCCAACAAGTTAGAAGAGATAAGAAGTTCAAGGTTAGTCCGCTTATGATATCGGATGAACTTGACGAAGTGGTTACGGAATTAGGTGGTGAAATCCAATTTAACAGATCGCAGGATGAACCAATATCCTTAATTGGATTTGAAGCTTCAGATTTTTTGACCTCTGGTAGAGAAAGGTGGATCGATGAAAAAGACCGCTATTTTGCCATTATATGTTCTCAATTTGCAAAGCAACCAGCTGGTCTTGGCACCCCTCTATCCAGGCACTTTCATCATCCTTCTAATGGTTACTTGGCTTTACAAGTCAACATCGAGTGGCCTTACAAGGTTTTTGACCCATCTGAGCCAGATGGATTTAAAATGATTGAAGAGAAATATCGATCTAAGATTTCTTTTCCTGTAGCTATTTCTAGGTGAAACATTTTTCACACGCAAATGTTTTGGTTTGAAGCAAGTCGGCCCAAGACCTTGGTCGCGTCTTTTGTCCCCGTTTTAGTTGGATCAAAGGGTTTTTTGTTCACAAAATGTAAAAACATAGATGTCATAATCGTCTTAGTCGGTTGCTTTTTGTTTAGTGGACTCGTCCAAATCGCTACCAACCTGGCTAACGATTATTTTGATTCTGTTAAAGGAGCTGACAGAATTCGTACAATTGCACCTAAAAGGATGGTTTCTTCGGGGGAAATCTCTGGGGATATTATGTTTAGGGCTGCAATCGTTCTTCTCATTTTGGCTTTTGGAGTTGGGTTAAGCACTGTATTGATAGCGGGAGCAGATTATTGGTTTATTGCCCTTGGTCTTTTGTGTATTTTTTGTGCGATTTGCTATACGGCAGGCCCACTTGCTTTGGCCTACAATGGACTTGGAGATGTTTTCGTGATAGTATTTTTTGGACTAGTTGGAGTTGAGGGCACTAATTATTTGTTATCATGTACATCAGGCGATTCTTGGGTGGCTAATCTTGGCTTGGCTTTATCGGTGGGCTTACTCATCAATAACCTTTTGGTCGTAAATAACTATAGAGACCGAGAGGAAGACCTTAAAGTAGGCAAGAGGACAAGTATCGTAATATTCGGAAAAAAAATAGGTATTTTTTTATTCCTTACAGGGTATTTAGTTCCGTGTTTTGTTGCTTTTTCCAATCACCAGTACTTCTCTCTGGTCATCATTGTGACAAGTACATTTTCGTTAAATTATCTTATTCGAGGTAAAACAGCGAAGGAATTTAGCCTTGCTCTCTCTTTATCCGCCATGAGTGTAATTCTATATGGTTTTACTACTGTGTTTTATTAAAACCACTAATAATCATAAATAAAATGGGGTTTCTTGTTGGGTGATTCTAATTCCTACATTGGTTTTACATTATGTATATTCCTAAATTAACCGATTTTGATCCTTTTTCACTCGAGCGTCTTTTACAAACTTGCTTTGATCTACCCTCCGATTCAATCAAGTGTTGTGTTTTAATCGATTTGGACGACCCAACCCTGGTCATTGGTAAAAAGTTTCTTGAATCGGAAGGTTTAGAGGTACAAAAGAGAGCAGTCACTCATTTCTATGAACCTCTGGGCGGGGATCTCGGAAAAAAATTAAATATTACTAGTTGCGATTTGTTTTCTTTCAAAACTACTGGTGGTAGTAATTTAGATCCCGAAAATGAACTTTTTGATATCTCAGGGAATAAGCTTACATTCACAGATGATATTTGCCCCAAATACGATCTAATTTTAGCTGTAACCGATTATTCTTTGACAGCCCCACTAACAGCAATGGCTAAGAAATTTAATTTCCGCGGGGCAACCCTTCACGGAGTTAATGATATTATCTTGAATTCTGGCCTTAGCATTGACTACCTCAAGGTGAGTAGACAAGCAGAACTATTTAGAGGTATTTTAGACCGTGCTGATTTCTTCGATCTTTCCTTTGATTGTTTGGGGGAAAATTACGAATTGAGAATCGATTGCAGTCAACAAGTTGCCCAAAAAAGCCATGGTATTTGCCCTACAGGTACTCCAGATGTTGCTAATCTTCCAGCCGGTGAAGTTTATTTTGTTCCATCAGGTGCTTCTGGGTCATTTCCTTTTCGTTTTTCAGATGGCACTCTAGCCGAAATGATTGTTAATGATGGTGCTATCACTTCTGCTAGATTGATTCGTGGAGATACTAACCTTGTTGCCCAAAGAAATACCCAGCTTAACGAGGATCCCGCCACGGGAATTATTGGTGAGCTCGGATTTGGCACTCAATTGCTTCCTTTTTCTGGTTGTGATATTCAAGACGAAAAAATTCTTGGAACTTGCCATGTTGCAACAGGCCGAAGTGATCATCTTGGAGGAAACTTGACTCCCGAACTTTTTAATTCGAGACAAAATGCCTCTCATGATGATATTCTTTATGCACCACCCAAGACCCCGGAAATTTTGGTAACTTCTGTTCAAATTCATAAAAATGGTCAAACCCACAAAATCTTACAAGATTTTGTACCCACTCCTTATTTATTAAATCTCCTTTCTTCGGAGTATCCAGTAGAATTGATTGCAGATGTTGTTCCTGCATAATTTGTTCTTATATTACCCGCATACTTTACCCTTTTAATACTTTGCAAAAAAAGCAAAGTTAGTTGAGTTTATATTATTGGCACAATGATGTGTCTTTAATGTAACTGTATGTCTCTTATTTCTTCAATTAAAGTGTATTTGCATGAGGCTGTTCCTTTTCGCTTATTTTCTTTGTGGTTGAATAAAAAATCTTACTTTTTGTACCTAGTTTTAGGCCAAAGTTTTCTCTTTGCTCAAATCCAGCAGAGTTATTCATTTAGCTGGGATACCAATCAAAGTTCTTTTTCTAATAACGGGGAAATATTCCCCACCTTGAATTTATTTGAAAATTGTTTCTATCTTTTTGAAGCAAGTGGTGCTGAGTTTACCATCACTGAAGCAAATGGGTCGATCTTTGTTGGGGATGAATTATTTGGAAATAAAATAAGTGGAGAAAATCAGTACATCTTACTTAAAGCATCAGCAAGCACTCCAAGTACCCTCCTTTACAAAAATTTAGAATCCCCAAATGTTTATGGAGAAATTAATATTATTCCTTATCTCGATTTCGATCTTTTAAAAATGCAAAACCCTCAACAATTTGCTAAGTTTGGTAGCAGTGTAGAAATTGGTTTTGAGGGGAAAATATTAGTAGGTGCTCCTGGTTTCAATAACAACGAAGGTTTAATTGAACAATTCAGTTTCAATGACGACGTTAAATATTATCATGAATTATCGATTTCCTCTCCTTTAAGCGGAAATGTTGGTTTTGGTTCTTCAATTTCCACTGATTTGAATTCCTCACTTTTTCTAGCAGGAGTTCCTAACGCAGATTCCTTTTTGGGAAAGCTACTTAGTTATGGTAATCCCCAGCAGTCCCCAATTGAAATTGCACAAGGATCAACTTCAGGAGATTTACTTGGCTGGTCGTCTTCAATTTCTGGTTCAAAATTAGCATTTAGTTCCTTGTCCATGACCAATCCTAGCGGGGGATCAGTATCTATTTATGGTTTCAGTCCTTCACAAACAATACCTTTATTCGAAAACCTCAAACCAGTGGTATCACAATTTGCGAATGAGTTTGGCCAATCTCTTCATTTTGATGATGACCTACTCCTTGTTGGTGCTCCTGGGGAGAATGACCTAATCAGGGAAGAATCTGGTTCCGCATATATTTTCAAAATTGAGGGAAACTCAACTAGCCAAATTAAAATCCTACCAAGTGATCGTAACAGTGGAGATCGTTTTGGGCATTCTGTTTACTTGAATAAGGATCTTATTTTTATAGGTGCTCCTTTTGGTGATGGTTTAATTTCAGATTCAGGAGTTTTGTTTGTTTTTCAATACGATGCTGAATCCTTGGAGGTTCTAGAGCTTAGTAAAATATTACCTCCGATGGTTGAATCGAATCAGAAGTTTGCCGAATCTTTCGTCTCATCTGGGGATTTTATTTTTATTGCTGCTCCAAATGCAGGTGTTCGCGGAGAAGTATATATTTATTGTAAGTCCGAAAGTTCATTAAATTGGGAGTTACAAGAAACAATCAAGTTGGATGAGTATATTTCAAACCCTAACAACGCAGGAGAAATTTACTTATCAGTCCAGGATGGTGTTCTTGCCATTGGTCTTCCCGGCGAGTCTTCCATTCAGCAAAGTTCTGGAGCTGTTAAGGTTTTTCATAATCCTGCTTGGGATTTTTCCTCCCTTCCCATTCTTCCGCCCTTTTTCGAGAACAATTCTTTTTTTTCTCATAGCACTTTTGAGGACATCGGGGTAATCGAGATTGATTTTAATGCTTCCCATCCATTTCTTGAGGAAAGCCTAATTGCTTGGGAAATCAACTCCACTGATGTGCCTGAAAACACTTTTGATATAAATACGTCTTCGGGAGTATTTAAATTTATGCCTCCAGGTGACCTCTCTGGTTCGATTTCTTTTAACCTACAGGCAATTAGTCAAGGGCAACGAATCTTACATGATTTTTCAGTCATACTTGATCCGATTCAAGACCCACCAGTTTTCTCAGATTCAGGCTTATCTCTGCCGGATGCAACCGTTGGAGAGTCTTATTCTCATCGAATCGAAGTTTTTGATCCGGACGCAGATACCTTACAGTTAACCTTAGTAAATGGTTCTTTACCCAGTGGACTCACCCTAGAAAATTTCTTGATTGAAGGGATACCACTGCAAGAAGGAAACTTTAGCCTTGGCTTTAGTCTTTCTGATGGAACTACAGTTATTAATAATGCTTTTACCATAGAAGTTCACGAAAGTAATGCAGCCCCCTTGATTTCCTACAATGGAAACGGATTGTCTAGTCCATCTACTTTATCGCTCAACTTATTGGAAAATTTTTCATTAGAAGACTGGAATACTTTAATATCTAATCTACAAGTTTCTGATGCAGATAATGATGTAGTTAGAATGCAGGTTTTACAGAGTCCCAGTGGTGGATTCTTATCAATTCATGATACTTTCGAAAATAATGGAAACTCTATAAAATACTTTCCCAATTTTAACTTTTGGGGTGATGATTCATTCACAGTTCGTTTTTCAGACAATCATGTAGGAACCCCAAAAACGCATGACCTTACAATCAACCTATCTATTGAATCCCTCAATTCCTCTCCTATTATAACCTCAGATGATCCATTAGGTACTGCTTTGGAGGGAGTAACATACAGGCACACCTTTAACCTTTACGATGGAGACGGTGACCTAAGCCATTTAACTTTTCAAAATCTGCCAGGTTGGCTTAATTTTGATAATGTTCGAACTATTTTTGGTAAACCCTCTCGAAGTGATTATCAAGAATCCAGTCAGAGTTTCTTTGTTACCGTATCTGACAAAAATGGGGGTAAGTTTAGTCAATCAATTACAATTGATGTAATCCCTGAGAATTACCCTCCTGTCATTAGTTATCTAGATGTTTCCCAAAACTATATTAACTTTAATGGGATTGAAGATGTGGGTCCGATAGTTTTTGAGTTAACTGCAGATGACCCAGATAGCAATTCTTCTAGTTTATCGTGGGAAATTTCTAAATTACCTAGTTTTGGGAATATTAATGAGATTACTCAAAATTCTACTAATGCCCAGTTCTCCTACCAACCAGATGGAAACTTTAGCGGAAAAGATACCTTAGAAGTTTTGGTTTATGAAGAATCTGATACGCTATCTTTTGATACAATAACGATAGACTTTCTAGTTGATAATCGGGCTGACCCTCCCAGTTTTGGAAGCCAACCTTTTCCCGGCTTACTTATTAATGAACCATGGGAATTTATTGTTGAGGGAATAGATCCAGATAAATCAGATATACTGACATTGAAGTCGTTAACCAATTTACCTGACTGGTTGTCCTTAGTCCAATCGACTCAGCGGACTTGGACATTTAAAGGCTTTCCCCAATCAATGGATGATGTACCGATACATCTTGAATTATCCGATGGAAATACCACAGTAAACCAAGAATATATCCTGGAGGTATTAAGTGAACTTCAACCATTGGAGTTCTTGGATTTAGTACCAACTAGCGTTGAATTAACAGAAGATTCAAATTGGAGCTTATCCCTGTTAAGAGTTAACTCGATAGATGAAGTGCAGGTTCGATGGAATGTTGTGCAATCTCCCAAAAATGGAAGATTCATTTTTTCGAAGGGTATTAATGGCACTATTTCTGACTTAACTTATATTCCTGCTAAGCATTTCTTTGGATCAGATAAAATTATCTTGGAAGCAACTGATGGTTACACTGCTGTTGAAGCGATTATCGAATTTGCAGTCGAGAGCGTTGCGGATACGCCTCTATTTTTAGAAATTCCTCAAGGGACAATTTCAGTAGAAAATGAAAAGTTTGATTTTCTTCTTTCATATGAAGATGGAGATGGAATTAATACTACTGAATTAATCATATCCGGTATGCCACCTTGGTTGAGCAAGGAAATGCTATCCGAGTCACAATTTTCTAGAACCTTTCGCTTTTTCGGCCAACCCAGTGTCGACCAAATTGGTTCATATGAAATGGGTGCTAATATAAAAAGTCTTATTGATAACCTTAACACCTCAACAAGTTTCACATTGGAGGTAAACTATCTGAATCAACCTCCAGTACCTAATTTTACTACTATTTCAGCTGAGGTGGTGGAAGATAGTTCTAAGCATTGGGATAACTTCCTATCTGCCACTGATAATGAATCTTTAGCAAGCGAACTAATTTGGTCCATTGTTAGTGCCCCTGAGAATGGTCATGCTCAGATTAACGAAAATGGGTTTCAATTAAGTTATTCTCCCGACTCTAACTATTCTGGTTTGGATTATTTTTCGATAGGAGTCATTGACAACGGGGGAGCACAAAATTCACTTCCACAAATGGTGACGATCCCAGTTTCAATTAATGTAACGCAACTTGATGATACTCCATTCTTTGCATCTTCTCCGCCTACAGATTCCAATCTTACTGATGTCATAAGCTGGAATGATGAAAAAGACTATGTATACAATATACATGTTGTTGATTCTGACTGGCCGTGGCAGGGTTACCCCGAAATTCAACTTCGATCCTCACTTCCAACTTGGGCAACATGGAATAATCTTGGCCAAGGACGAGCTATAATATCTGGTTCACCTAAATGGTATGATGAAGGTAATTACACTTTCTCGATTGAAGCACAAAGCGGGGATGACTTAATTCGCCAAGATTTTTCACTAGTAATTCGAGTGGATGATTATCCACCACGAATTCAGACCTCGTCCGGTTCAGAAATAAACAGTGCAGTCAAGGTATTCATTGTTGAAGATGACCATCGTGGAGAAGTCAATGAGGCAGCACTTGATTTGCGAGCCTTTAATCCAGATAAGGAGCAAGGTGATAGCTTGGGTTGGCGTTTACTTGTTCAGCCATCTAGTGGTGCAACCATTTCAAGTTTAGAGTCTATGAAAGACGGAGAATTTACGGTAATTTCCAATTTCAGTTATTCTCCGCCCTTACATTTTAACGGTATTGATCGATTTATTTTAGTTGCGGATGAAGGAGACCGACTTACTCATGTGCCTTTTGAAGTACATGTGAAATCAGTCCAGGACGCACCTATATTTACATCTACCTCACCTTTGGAGATCTCCAGTTCTTTAGGCAGTTACATTGAACAACCAATAAATGCTTATGATCCGGATAAGCAATTAATTAACTACAAACTACTTTATCCCTCAGGGGATACAAAATGGTTACAAATAAAGTCTCAAACAAATGATAGCAATGGATCAACAGTTACAATCGGTGGAGTTGTTCCATGGGAAAGTAGTAGCGGGTCTTACACTTTGGTCGCATCGGATCCATCTGGAAGGTTTTCGTTACTCAATATCCAACTGGTTGATGACTGAAATTTAAAGGAAAGTTCGGTTTAAGTCCTTTCAACCAATTTGGCTGAGCTTATTTCAGGTGAAAGATGGGATAAAACTTTATTTAAAATTCCTTGAAAATCTAATCCGCAAAGTCTTCGGAGTACATCTACATCGGTTCCATGCGGAATGAACTTGTCGGGCCAACCTAAACGTGAAACCGGAGTTTGAATATTAGAATCTTGAAGGAACTCGACTACTGCAGATCCAAACCCTCCCGCTAACACATTATCTTCAAGTGTTATAATCCTGTCGTGAGTCAATGCATGTTTCTTCAATAATTTTTCATCTAAAGGTTTAATGAAGCGACCATTGACCACGGTAATATCAATACCGTATATAGAGTTCAGGTGGTGGTGTATTTGTTCTGCAACAGACACAAAATCTCCAAGAGCCCAAATGGCGATATGCTCACCTTCCCTTAGACAGGCAGCTTTTCCCAGAGACAAGGGAAATGCAGTGGTCGTATAATTAATTTTGGCACCAGTTCCCTTTGGATATCTGATGAAAGTTGGTGATTTGGAATTCACTCCTAATTCGATCATCGGAAGAAGTTCGTCTGTACTTACCGGCTGCATTATAACTCCATTTGGTATGCACCTAAGATAAGACAAATCAAATAATCCATGATGAGTCGGACCGTCGTTAGGCGATAAACCGGCACGGTCCAGGCAAAAAGTAACAGGTAAATTTTGCAAACAGACATCATGAATGATTTGATCGTAAGCTCTTTGAAGAAACGTTGAGTATATTGCACAAACAGGTCGCATTCCTTTGGTGGCCATACCTGCAGCCATAAGAACTGCATGTTCTTCAGCAATACCCACATCAAAAAAACGATCAGGGAAAGCATTGCTCATAGAACTTAGACCTGTGCCACTAGGCATAGCCGCAGTGATTCCAACAACTTTTTCATTATGTTTCGCAATCTTAACTAACGAATCACCAAAAGCATCTTGGAACTTTTCTGGAGCTCCATTCGAATTTTTCGAAGTATCTGTGCTGAGTGGGTTGAAGGGTGGGGCACCATGCCACTTCTCAGGTTCATGGATAGCTGCAGGAAAGCCTTTTCCTTTTTGAGTTAGTAAATGCAGTACGATCGGCTCGTCTGATTGCTTGGCGAATTCGAAAAAATGAACAAGTGATGTAACATCGTGCCCATCAATAGGGCCCAGGTACCGAAGGCCTAATTTTTCGAAAATGCTAGATGGAGCAAGCAATTCTTTGGTGTCCCGTTTGGCTTTTGATATGAATTTTATGAGGGAATCTCCTCCAGGGAATTGAGTAAGGAAATTTTCAGCCTCTTTGTGAAACTTCGAATAGATCGGATTGGTTATTAGTTCGTTAAAGTATTTTGAGAAAGCCCCAACATTTTTTGCGATTGACCATTTATTGTCGTTGAGGATGAGAATGAATTTTTTGGTGGTTGAAGCTATGTTGTTTAATGCCTCTAGGGTAACACCGCATGTAAAGGCTGCATCTCCAGCTACTGCCACTACATGGTTTGACTCACCGGATAAGTCGCGTGCTGCACACATTCCAAGTGCGGCTGATAGGGCAGTACCAGCGTGCCCAGCACCAAAAGAATCGTGAACACTTTCATCCCTGGAAAGAAAGCCACTGTACCCTTGAGATTGTCTTAGATCATCAAATTTAGGGTCGTTTCTTCCGGTCAATAGTTTGTGAACATATCCTTGGTGAGAGACATCCCAAACGAAGGAGTCATTGGGAGAATCAAATGCAAGGTGCAAGGCAACGGTTAGTTCAACAACTCCCAAGTTTGGTCCAACATGTCCGCCATTTTCAGAGGTAACGGAAATAATCTTATCTCTTATTTCCTGGCAAAGTGTAGAGAGTTCATCTTTCCCGAGTTTTCGTAAGTCTTTTGGGCCTTTAATTTTGTCGAGAATCATTTTGCTTGTCGCTTAGTATATCAGTGGTTGCCTCCTTGATTTTGAACTCTGCGTCATCTAGCTTTTTGCGGCAAATGCTTAAAAGTTGAATCCCTTTTTGGTAGTTTCCAACAAGTGAATCGAGATTAAGATTACTGTTCTCCATATTGGATACAATTTTATCCAGTTTTTGGATGGCTTGTTCAAAGTTAATTTCGCCTGATGGTTTTGTCGAATTCACGATGTAGGTTTATTATGCCTTTAATTTGATTTGTAGCAAACTAAGAAAGTAGACATCGATAGGTGGACAGAATTTATTTTGTCTGTAAAGTAAGCATCCATGACATTTCTACAAATTCTACTTACTGTGCTTCTTTGTACCAGGTATTTGTTCGAACGTATCTTAGCTTTTTCTAATGTGACAACCGTTAAGGCCAACCTCGAGAAATTACCTGATGAGGTTAATGGCTATATGGTCGAAAAAGACTGGCGTAAATGCTCAGAATATACCTTAGCCAAATCAAGTTTTTCTGCCTTTGAGGATTTGTTTTCATTATGCCTTTCCTTTTTCATTTTATTTGTTGCTCTTCCTTGGGTCTTTCTCAACTGGCCGACTAGTAAAGATAGTCCTATCTGGGAAATATCTTTGCTGGTATCAAGTATGGTCCTAGTACTTCAACTTCCAGGGTTCGTTTTTGACTGGTTCCGCCAATTTAGCTTGGAACAGAAATTTGGTTTCAATAACCAAACACAAAACCTATGGATTATGGATAAGATTAAAGAAACTATATTATCTTTTGTGTTTCTTGGTTTAATGATTGGAGTATTGGTGTTTTTTTACAGAGAATTTTCAGCATTTTCTCCCAACTATTGGTGGTTTTGGTCATTTGGAGGTGTGTTTTTTCTTCAACTGGTATTGATGGTTTTATGGCCAAGGTTTATTCTACCTCTGTTTAATACCTTAACTCCGTTAAATGATGATGGCTTAAGTGAAAAATTGCACAACCTAGCAAATAAAACTGGCTTTAAGGCAAAGGAAATACAAGTCATTGATGGGAGCAAAAGGTCGGGTCATTCCAATGCTTTTTTTACGGGTTTTGGAAGATTCCGTAAGATAGTCCTTTACGATACGCTGTTAGAACAAATGAATGAAAGTGAAATTGAAGCGGTTGTGGCACATGAGATCGGTCATTATCGCCTAGGTCATATCCCTAAGCGATTGGCTCTTTCATTGATTTTTGGGTGGGGGTTCTTTTACTTACTGCACATTCTTCTGAGTTCAGATTGGTTAATCACTCAACTAAACCTTTCTGACGAACTTGCTGGGGCATTTGCACCAGTGTTTTTAATCGCTTTATTTTTTGGAGGTTGTTTTTCGTATTGGTTAAACCCTTTATCTAATATGCTATCTCGTAAACATGAATTTGAGGCAGATAAGTTTGCTGGTGAAGCAATTGGCGGTGCAAGTGCTTTAAAATCTGCTCTTCGGAAATTGTGTACTAAAAACCTTAGCTATCCTTTGCCTCATCCTTGGTTGTCCTACTTTCATCACTCACACCCAAGCTTACCCGAGCGAGAACTGAATCTTTCTCAAGTTAATAAGTGATTACATGCTTAGGTTTTTGATTTATTCAATTTCTGACTTCTTCGCTTAAAAAAATAAGAATGAATGAGTATGCTGGATATTACTCCTGCCAAGTTCATTATTACATCTGCTGTAGAAGGAAAACGACGAGGAATGAAAAATTGGCTAAATTCATTTAAAATTGCAAAGGAGATACAGATCAAAATGCTTTTAACTAAATCCTTAGACCGATAGTTGTTCCTCCTCAAAAACCATGTCCATAACCAAGCGAATACGAAAAAAAGGGGGAAATGACTCAAGTCTTGTAACCAAAATGGGTAATTAAAAAGTTCTTCTGAAATATAAAGTAAGAAATCGTGTGCTGAAATTTCTTTCAAAGTTTCAGGCTTAGGGAATCCAGTCAATGTTTGTATGATTAAAGTGTAACCTAGGGGGATAAAGACCCAAAGGGCCGAATTATTAGGTGCCACTAACCAATTAAACTTTTTAGGTGGAATAGGCATCTACAATGAAAAAACTTACTTAACTCTTTGACTTGAAAATATTTCTTAATCATTAAATACACTTTTATGCCGATCTACGAATTTTATTCTCCAGATAATCACAAAATTTATTCTTTCTATTCTCGCACAATAAAAAACTCTGATGTTTTTCCATTATGCCCTGATGGTGAAAAATTAAAAATGCGAAAAATGGTGAGTGCTTTTTCTGTAACAGGAAATGGGGGGGACGGGGATGAAGTTAATGATGATTCTGAAGTTGATCCGTTTTCTCAACTGAGTGATGCCCAATCTTCTAGCGCTATGAAAGAAATGGAGAATGCGATTTCGGGCATGGATGAAGAAAATCCAGATCCTCGCCAAATGGGTTCACTGATGCGTAAAATGTGTGAAATGACAGGTGAAAAAATGGATGGCGTAATGGAGGAGGTTGTTAGGAAATTAGAAGAAGGTGCCAATCCTGAAGAATTGGAGGACAGTTTAGGTAGTGCAATGGAAGATGCTGATGGAGATCAAGATGGGGTCGAATCCTCAATGGACGGTACTTTTAAAAAGGATAAACCCAGCAGGCACCTGGCTCGAGATCCCAAACTTTATGAGTTTGAAGATTACTTATCTCCTTCCAAAAGCTAAAGCTGTGAAGCTCTTTCAATGGTTATGTCTTTTTATCATATTAGGGTGTGGAGACGGTCAATTAGCTAGGAATAACGACTTTAATGGAACAGAATCCGACTTTGTGGAAAGTTTTCAATTTACTGAATCGGTAAGTTCAGAATTGGACACACCTACTTTGCTAGTTGATCGTAGTTCTGGTAAAGCTTACACTGGAAATGTCGATCGAGTTGGTGAACACCAGTCAACTAGCCAAAAATATTTAAATGGACTGCTCAACGGTAAAAGCATTAAGAAATCTCCCGATGGTTCTTGGGTAGAGGCACAATACCTAGAAGGTAAGCTGCATGGACCGATGAGATTTTACGATGCGGATGGTATTTTAAGAACCGAAATGTTTTATGAAAAGGGCAAGTTAGTTCCGGTGAGTCCTCTTTGATTATTGATCATCTCTTCTTGGATCAAGGGGGAGATAAAAGAAAAAAGATGTGCCTTTGCCCGGTTTTGAATTAAATCCAATCGTTCCTTTGTGGTCTTCGACAAAAAGTTTGCAGTTGTAAAGGCCGAAGCCTGAGCCAGCATTCGAGTCTTTGGTTGTAAAAAATGGATCAAATATTTTATCTGAAATATCAAGTTGAATTCCGGGCCCATTATCAGAAATGATAACTTCTGCCCCGTCTTTTAACACTTTGGTTTGTTGACCTCGGTGGTTTTCAGTTAGTAAATCGCCCCGTGAAACTTTTCTTAAAGTAATTTTAATTTTACCTCTTTTAGCTATTACATCGCGGGCATTAATTACTAAGTTTAAGATTACTTGCCTAAATCCAGTCTCTTCGATGTAGGCCAACATTGGTTCTTTAGAGAACTTTGTAATGATTTTTGCGCTTGGAGGTATTAGAATGCCAACAAGGTCCATTTGATCACTTAAAAGGGTTTTTAGGTCATGGAGAGAACGAGTGGCAGGTTTGTCCCGATGCAGGTCTATAATACGACGAACTAGCTTTTGAGCCTGTAAGGCACTTTTTTTAATCTGTCCCATCCCGTTTGCCATAGGGTCATCTTTTTTCATCATTGAATAGTAAAGTTCACTGATAGAAAAAATACCTGCCATGAGGTTACTAAAGTCATGGACGAGACCATTTGTTAAGGTTGCCAATCCCTCCCTCCATACTGAATTGGTCAGCCTATGCTCGGCAATCGCTTGTCTCGTTATGTCAATAAATACCCCATCAAAGCCTAATGTTTTATTTGTTGCTGTTATGATGGGAGTTCGAACATCCAAAAGGTAGATGATTTTGTCTGCTGGTGGAATCCGAATTCTGTAGCTTAAACTAAATGTTCCATTGATTTTTTCGTGAGAAGTTAACTCTCTTTGAAAGTGAGCTCGATCTTGTTCGACAATTTTTTCAAGAAAGAGTCCACCATTCCTATACATTTCCTTATAGTCTAAGGGGAATAGTTTTTGTACTCCTCTTGAAAGATAGCTAAAGGTCATGTCTGGTCGTTGTGTAAAAAAGATACCAGGGAAGTTGCTTACATAGTCAGAAAGGCGGCTTTCAGCTTTTTGGAGTCGAATGAGCGTATTTGCCAACGCCCTTGGGTCTTTCATTAAATCTCCCAGGAACGCTTTTCTGAGTGATTCGTGAGGAGCTAGGGATGTTGAGATAGCAAGTACACCTAAAGTCTCATACCTGCAATAAACTAAGCTTAAGCCAATAGATGATTCACCTTCAGTAGAAGAGATCGGCAAAAATTTTTCGAACGAATTTAGGTGGAAATTTTGATCAATCACAAGACTCCAACTCGGATCTATGCTTGTAATAAGTTCGTAAAAATTTCGACTTAGAAGATTCTCATTAGACTCTCCAATCCATGCGGCAAAGGATTCTGCGGATTGGATGATACATCCTTTGTCATCCAAGGCGACTTGGCTAATTTCAAAATTGGGAATTTTCAAGTTATCTAAAAATTTATAGCCCCGCTTGCAGGAAAAAGGCAATCTTCGTTCTTCTCCTGTCACATTAAGTCAAAATATCCCCTGGAAATTAAGCCTCTATTTGGCGCGATGATTGCATTGTATTCGCCGATGACTGCCATTCTTGACAACCTTTACAGCCAAGAAAACTATCTTGTTTCAAAAAAACTGCTGGATGCTACTCACCTCAGGCATGAGGCTTTGTCCAACAATTTGGCCAATGTGGAAACTCCAGGCTTCAAAAGAAGAGATCTTCCAGAGGATTTTTCTGTCGAATTAAGAAGGGCAGTAGATCGTAAAGATTTTCGTCGTGTGAAGGGGTTGAACCCTCGAAGTGTTGAGGATCGTCAAGCTAAACCGGTTCGCATGGATGGAAATACAGTTCAACTAGACGAGGAGATGCTCGCGATGAACCGGAATGCACTGAATTATGAGTATTTATCCAACTCAGTTGGTGGAACATTGAAGGAATTAAACTTAGCCATTAAGGGTAGAATCTAAGACTATATGACAATGAATCTTATACCAGGGGTCGAATCAACGGGCAGTGCATTGTCAGCAGAAAAAATTCGTCTCGAAGTTATTGCCCAAAACATCGCAAATTCCAATACAACTCAAGATGCGTCAGGAAAGGTTTACCAGCGCAAGGAAGTTGCTTTTGAAGAGTTTATAAAAACCCCTGATCGTCGCACACCGGGTTATGTGGATGAGAACCTTTATCAGGGAGTTCGTGTGGTCGATGTTTACGATGATCAAACGCCCGGGAGAATGATTTTTAATCCTGGACATCCCCATGCAAACAAAGACGGGATGGTTGAAATGCCTAATGTTGATGTTTCTAGAGAAATGATTGACCTTATAAGTGCTTCTCGAGCTTACGAAGCCAACCTTTCTGTTGTTAAAACCTCCCGTCGCATGGCTCAGCAAGCCTTGGCGATCGGAAGATAAATTTTTCTTATTATGGACGCAGTATCATCTCTACCATCGCTTAACGATTTGCTTAGGCAAAACCCTAATCTCAATCCGCAAAAGTTTTCCAACAAAATTGGATCCGAACAGCATTCGTTATCCGGTATTTCGCAAACCGGTCGAATATCTGCACCAATTATAGATAAAACAACACCTACTGATCGGGTTACTGCACCTGGTTTTTCGGAAATGTTTGAAAAATTCGTTCGTGGTGTGGATCACAAAAAGAAAGTTTCCGCTAAAGAAACTCAAGATCTTATACTTGGAAAATCAGACAATATCCATGAAGCTGTGGTGAAGTCAGAAGAATCGAAGGTAGCATTTAATTTAATGATAGAGGTCAGGAACAAACTTGTTGATTCGTACAAAGAACTCATGCGCATGCAGGTTTAGAATTTGTAATATTTTATGAAAGAAAGATTAAACAGATTAGGGGAAATTTGGAACGCTCTCTCTACCTCTCAAAAGTTTTCGATGACTGGAGCTTTTGTGGGTGTCCTCGTTGTTAGTGCGGCGATTCTGTCTTTTTCTGGTGGAAGTAAAGATCTAAGACCTTTAGTAAGCGGAGCAGATGCTGCTGATTTAGGAGAAGTAACCGAAGTTCTAAAAGCCAATCAAATTGAGTTTGAGTACGGTTCTGGTGGCGATTCTATCTTGGTCACTGCAGACAAACTGGCTGCTGCACGGATGGAACTGGCGATGAAAGGGTTACCTAAGAGTGGCGATGTCGGGTACGAAATTTTTGATGAAGGTAATTTTGGGATTAGTGATTTCGTTCAGCGTACTAATCACACCCGAGCCATTCAAGGTGAGCTGGCCCGAACCATTTCCATGATGGATGCAATCAGGTCTGCTAAAGTTTTTGTGGTTAAGCCCGAAAATAATTTATTGCTAAGCGAGGATCCTAACGATCGTCCAAGTGCGTCTGTTTATGTTGATACTGGAGGTAACACCTTGGATAAAAGCAATGTGAATGCCATTCAATTTTTAGTAGCACGTTCAGTCAAAGGTATCAATAAATCCAATGTAGCAGTTCTTGATAATCAAGGAAATCTGCTTTCAGATGAAGGAGAGGTTGAGGGGGCTGCGGGAGTGGTTGGTCAAATGATGAAAGCATACCAAGCACAAGAACGCAGACTTGAAGAGAAAATTGAAACGATGCTTGCCCGCATTGTTGGCAAAAATAACGTGGTTGCACGAGTCTCTGTAAACCTTAATACCAAATCCTCGACCCTCTTAGATGAACAATTTGACCCAGAAGGGCAGGTTCCAAGAACGCAAACTTCTGACAAGGACTCGGCTACAACCGTTGAAACTAAGCCTCAAAACAGAGGTGCGGGAATGGGTGCCAATGTGCCTAATGTTAGTCAAGACGCAACTGAACAAGAACCTCTCATGGCTCAAAGCGATGAAAAGCGTGAAAGTAAGACCACTGACTTTGAAATTAGTCGTACGCTTCGGGAAGAAGTCCAAGAACCGGGTTCTATTGTTGGGCGAAGTGCTGCCGTTCTTATTGCCAAAGGTGAGTCTCCAAGAACTACCCAAGAAATTGACGGTATTCGCGATGCCGTTGTGAATGCAATTGGGGCGCGTTTCGACCAGTCCGATCTCAGTACTCATGTTACTGTTCACGAGGTTGAGTTTTTGCCTGCTTTTGTTGGTCCTGCGGGGGAAACTCTGAACCAATTTCAACAAATACTTGATACCTATGGTCCGCATTTGAAAAACCTTCTTGGTGTGGTGCTAGCGATAGCTATCTTTATAGTCTTCTTGAGAATGCTCAAGAAGTTCAAGCCAAGTGATGCCGAGGTTCAGGTTCTCAATGAAGATGACCAACAACTACTCTCGGGTACAAGAAGTTTGGGTAGTGGCTTAACACCGGAGCTTCTTAATGATTTGATCCAAGAAAAGCCTGACAATGTAGGTACTGCTTTGAAAAGATACTTAGAGACGGGTACAACTCGGTAATTTTTATTCGATCTTGCGTTTAGTATGGACGAATTAGAGGAAGAAGAAGAGAGCGTTTCCGAACGCTATTCCAGGTTGTCTAGGCATGAGAAGCTAGCGCTCCTCATGATTGCTTTAGGTCCTGATGCGTCCTCCACTCTACTAAAGCGTTTTGAACAAAAGGATGCGGATAGTATTTGTAAAAAAATTGCAGATTTTCCATTGGTTAATCAAGAGATGAAGGATTGTGTGTTGGATGAGTTTTCGGAAATCATTGAATCCAGTGTGAATTCAAACTTAGGAGGGTTATCGTTTGCAAAGAAAACCCTTGAACTTGCACACGGAGATTTTAAGGCGAATAACATTTTGAACCGCATTTCTCCAGTTCGAGACACTCTCGAGTTTATGGAGGATATAAAGGAGATGGATCCTGGTCAGATTTACAATGTTTTGCGCTTAGAACAACCTCAGACAATTGCATTTATTTTATCCAATTTAGACGCTGATAAAGGGTCTGAAGTACTAATGATGATGCCGCCTAATGTTCAAGAACAAGTTGTTGAAAGGGTGGGGAGCATGGAAACAACGCCACTTGCCCAAGTTGAGCTTGTTGCCAGTACGCTCGGTGCGAGAATTGGCCAAAAAGGCCAGTCTCCTCGGGTTGTCTCTGGTGGAGTCAAGGCAGCTGCTGATCTATTGAACTGGTTTGATAAGGAACAAAGCAAGGAACTTTTGAAAAGTATTGAGAAAAGGAACCCCAAACTTGGTGGTTCAATTCGTCAGAGAATGTTCCGTTTCGAAGATATTGTACGACTTAGTCCAGGTGATATTTCCAAAGTTACCAAGGAGGTCGATCAAGATGATTTGGTCATTGCTATGAAAAATGCTTCTCCTGAGCTTAAAAAAGCAGTTTATGCGACTATGTCCAAGCGAGCGGTTGAAGCCTTGGAAGAACAACTTGGATTCCTCGGACCTAAGCGCCTTTCTGAAATTGAATCTGCTCAAGATCGTGTGATACAAATCCTCCGAGAACTCGAGGAAGACGAAGAGATTATCTTGGATACAGGAGGAAGCGACGTTGTCGTTCAATAAAAAAGTTTCTTTCCCTAATGATCTCAAGGGATTTAGTGTAAGATCAGTCTCTTCGCCGCCCGTTCCCATTGAAAAGGTTGCTGAAGAATCAGGTCAAAAATTTGAGGAAGGGAAGAAAAGTGCTACTGATTTCTACCTAGCTGAAATAAACAAACTTAGAAATGAGTTCGCTGCCAATCAGCAAAGTGTTCTGGAAAACCTTAACAAAAAAACTGATCACACCCTTGATCAATTAAATGAAAACCTTCCCGGTTTGGTTATGGAAATTATTGAAAAAATAATTCCAGGTATTGAATTGGGTGCAAATGATGTTGAGAGAATTGTCCGTTCTTTAATCGGCGAATTTGCGGATGAAGATGAAAACCTTGAAGTGTTTCTTTGTCCCGAAGATCTAAAACTGCTCAAAGCCATGGGCAAAGAGATAAATCATCAAGAAGTCGACGATGATAATGCTTCGCAAAATGAGGATGGTTTTGCGAGTGCGATTGCGGGGATTTTTGATAATTTGGATGGAGAAGACGCAATTTTCGCAGATCTTCCAAGAGTGAAATTTTTTGAGGATGCATCCTTATCCAAAGGAGATTGCCAAGTTAAGAGTAAGTTTGGCCTTTTGGACGGAAGAATCGCCACCAAGATGAGAAAGGTAAGAGAGGAGCTGACTGGAAATGGTTAATTCTTTGTCAGAACGATTTTCTCTTTTGCAAAATGGTGTTAGAGGTGTTCGAACCTTTGACAAAGTTGGTGTAGTTCGTCGAGTTACTGGTTTAGTAATTGAATCCGAAGGTCCGGAAGCCTCAATCGGTCAAGTTTGTTCAATTACATCTGATCGGAGCACCGAGAAGATCGAAGCCCAAGTTATTGGTTTTCGTGAAAATGTTGTTCTTCTAATGGCTTTAAATAGTATCCATTTGATCCATCCTGGTTGTAAGGTGATTTCTCGCCGAAATTCGAATGAAGTGCCATTCGGACCATCTTTATTGGGTAGGATTATAGACGGGATGGGTCGGCCGATTGACGGGAAAGGCCCTTTGGTTGCTCCTTCTCGTGATGGTTTTTATGCAGACCCGCCTAACCCTTTATCTAGATCAAGAATCAAAGAGCCTTTTGCTTCTGGGATCAAGTCGATAGATTGTTTTGTCCCCATGGGAGTTGGGCAAAGAATAGGAATTTTCGCAGGAAGTGGTGTTGGGAAATCTATTCTTTTAGGCATGATCGCCAAAGGTTCAGATGCCGATGTAAATGTCATTTCACTTGTAGGGGAAAGAGGTCGTGAATTACGAGAATTTGTGGAAAGCGATTTAGGTGAAGAGGGATTAAGAAAATCCATTGTGGTTGTTTCAACTTCTGACCAACCGGCACCTATGAGAATTCGTGCATCTATTTTGGCAACCGCAATTGCTGAAGGGTTTCGAAATGAAGGTCAAAAAGTCCTTCTACTGATGGATTCCCTGACCAGGTTTGCCATGGCACAAAGAGAAATTGGGCTAGCTTCTGGAGAACCCCCGGCTTCAAGGGGCTATGTGCCATCTGTTTTTTCACTGTTGCCCAAGTTATTAGAAAGAACAGGCACGAGTGAATTAGGTGCAATTACTTCAATTTACACCGTTTTAGTTGAAGGGGACGACATGAATGAACCAGTCGCCGATGCGGTTCGCGGGTTTTTGGACGGTCATATTGTTCTTTCCCGAAAACTGGCAAATGCCAACCACTTCCCTGCAGTTGATGTCTTGAGCAGCGTTAGTCGTTTGGATCGGTCGGTTTGTAATGAAGAGGAGCTGTCTTTAATTTCCCATGCGAGAGATCTTCTGTCCACTTATCATCAAAATGAGGATATGATTAATGTTGGTGCATATGTGAAAAATAGTAACCCCAAGATAGATCTTGCTATTGATAAATTTACTGGAATCCAAGATTTCCTGCGTCAAAAGTTTGATTTTTTAGCCAAACGCGAAAATGCTTTTTCTGAATTGAGGAATGTTCTTAGATGAAGTCTTTTGTATTTAAACTAAAGGCACTTTTACGCCTCAAAGAGAATAAGAGAGGTGTGGCTCTTTCTCAATTCGCAGGCTCGATACAGGAGGTAGAAAAACTAAATACCAACTTAATAAAAGCCCGGGATAGACAAGAGTCGATTTTCCAACTTATGCAGGAAAGGCAAAAAGGGAGTTTTCGAGGTGAGCAAATTCAGTCATTGCAAAGCAGTTTAGACTTGGAGCGTGAGCGTATTTCTAAGATCGAATTGGAGCTCAAACAAGCCCAGGAAATTAAAGTTTCCAGAAGGGAAATATTCTTAAGTAAAGATTCTGAATACAAAGCCGTTCTCAAGCTCGAAGAAAAGCAAAAAGAAGCTCACTATTTCCAAGAAAATTCAAAAGAACAAAAAGAACTCGAAGACATTATCGGTGCTAGATTTCTTTTTCAAAGAATAAACCGCCAAGCCTAATTTATGAAATTCTCTGCATCTGTTATTGTCCTTCTTGCCGTCTTGATGTCCGTTGCTAGTGCCGGGCTAATGTTGTTTTTAAATTTTGACGATCTTTTTAAACTAGCTCCGGTAGTAAAAGCGGAGTTTACCAGCGTTGAGTTCGATGCAGATGATACCAGTTATTCTCCAGCAGAAACTCATTCAATGAATCAATTGTCCAAGGAATTATCTTTATTAAAAGATAAGCTTCTAGAACGAGAGAAAGACCTCGATGCCAGAGAATCCGCTCTTTCAATGGATCTTGAATCCTTGGAAAAACAGAAAAGAGAACTTAACAGGATTCAAGACGATTTGTCTTCACGACTTGCCGAGTTTGAGTCCAAAAAGGGTAAGGATCTAAGTGAGGAAAAATTAAAGGAGTACAAAGACACAGCTAATAGGTGGATCGAGATGGGACCTGAGGTAGCAAGCGTAGAAATCCAAAATTGGAGACAAAAAAGGAGGTTTGAAGAGGCTCTAGGGATTTTTGAAATGCTTAAAGCAGAGGATAAAGCTCCGATCATTGCATTTATGTTAAATAGTGATCAGGATGATTTAATCGAGTTGGCAGATGCACTAGCGATGAGAGATCGAGGGCTCCTTCCCAGCGTGAGCATGGAGTAGTAGATTATGACCGAAGTTTCTTTTAATCCTAGCACCAAAGGCCCGTCCCAAGGTCATCAGGCGATGGGGTCGACTGGTTCTTTCTGGTTACCTCCCAAAATGCGTGCTGAAACTTTTAATTCTAATTTACAAAAATTTAGCACATCTTCTAATAAATTACCTCGAAAAGTTTCTGAAAAAGGGAATGACATTCTTTCTCGTTCAGGCGCAAATAACAATTCTCCCAAAGATAATATTACAAATCCTAGATCTGTATCTAATCATGTAGGTTCCGGGTCATCTGTGAAGGCATCTAAGTTTGGAAATTTAAGTTTTCATAGTAACCAAGCCAATACACTTAAAGGCCAAAGTTTACTCTCGAATCCTTCGATGCCGTCGAAAGTGATTCCTCACCCTTACGCACATTCTAACCCTACATCGTTTAATGGTTTTCAGTCTAAGGCTTCGGGGCCTATATCCCAACAAATTTCAACCTTATCTGGCCACAATGTAGCTACAAGATTCAGTAAGATTGATGATTTAGGTTTTGGTGGCACAAAAAGTGCTACTTCTTATTCCAATCTTGATGATTCCAAATCTCATAAAAAACCAAAAAACTCATTCAATGATAATGAGCTTACGCACTCTAATCCTTTATCTCATGACGAGCTTCTTGATCGCGTTGAGGATTCGTTTGTTTCAGGTGGCATTGGTTTTTCCCACAGTAATGGAATTCTTCGTTTTGCATTTTCTCTCGACAATGGAAGTTCAGTTTCAGTCCGTATCGAGAAAGCAGCCAATGATTTCAAGATTTGTTTCATTTCCAATAACCAAGAGACTCGTGACTTCTTAGCAACCAAGCTTCTTTCTTTCTCTAATAACCTTCCAATTCCAAGCGAGCATTCTTTAAACATCCATATATTCAGTTCTTACAAAGAAATGGACCATGCCTTTTCCAATAAACAAAATTCACCATGATTGATACAATTTCCAATTCTGCTTTTTTGAATAATCAACCGAGTCTCTCGGCTAAAGATGCATCCGAGAGTAACAGTCAGTTAAAAATGGATGACTTTCTGCAATTGCTTACGAGTCAAATTACGAATCAAGACCCTTTGGAACCGATGAAAGATACCGAGTTTATCTCTCAAATGGCTAACATTGCTTCCCTTGAACAAATGCAGCAGTTCACTGACGGATTTTCAAAATTTGCAGATTCGCACGGTGAAATGCTTGCCCAAACTTATTTGGGTAATCGTGTGGAAATTCTTTCCGATAACAAGGAAGTAAACGGAATTGTGGAAGCCGTGAACCGATCCGACGACGGTACAATAGAAGTTGTTGTAAACGGAAATACCTACAACCCTTCAAACATCAAGCGTGTTGAGTTGGCCCATGATGACAGAAAACTGGAACAGGCTTTGGGCAATAACGACAATTTAGACAAAGAGCACTTATCTAAATAAGAAACTTTGTTAATTCTGATAAGTAATTTCGTATGATTCCTTCACTCCATAACGGTGTTTCCGCCCTCAAAAGTTTTTCCGAGGGATTGCAAGTTCTTAGTAACAACATAGCCAATGTTAATTCCCTTGGCTACAAATCTGCACGGGCTAACTTTACTGATAATTTTTATATTCATCAAAATAATGCAGGTCCTGCTGTAGGTGGTGAACCGCAAAATACTACAAGGAACTATGGTTCTGGTGTAAGCGTGGGATCTTTGTCCTCAAATTTTAACCAAGGTATCATTGAGAACACCGGTCTTGATTTAGACTTAGCAATACAAGGGGAAGCTTTGCCCAATGCAGGTGGCTTTTTCGAAGTCATCGACCCAGAGTCTGGTGAGGTTTTTTACACGAGAGCAGGAGCTTTTGAATCAACTGCTGAAGGTATAGTTGTAACTCGTGACCAAAATCGGTTCCAGTTAACAAATATCCAAGATCAACCACTTCTTCTTGGTCTTGAAGACGGTGAGGATTTATTAGCTCGTCGAATTGACGATGATGGAGTGGTTAGTCTCATCGTCAGTAAAGATGGGCAAGATTCGATCCGCGTAGCCGGGCAGGTAAAGATAGCCAATTTTCAAGCTCCTCAGTATTTGCAACGTACTGGGAATGGTTTTTATTCTAATGGGCAACCTGGTGAAAATTTCGCTGGATTAGTTGAAAATTCGATTCCGGGGTCGGGTTCGAATGGTAAGATTAAACAATACGCTCTTGAACTTTCTAATGTCGACCTCACGAACGAATTTGCTATGATGATAAGTCATCAAAGATCATTCCAAGCTGGATCGAGAATAGTGACAACTTCGGACGCCATCCTTACTGAAGCAGTCAATTTAAAGCGTTAACCCTTAAACCTTTATACCTAATGTGTGCAGACCAACTAGATGAGTTACCAACCAATGAAAGTGAGAAGAATTCCGGCGGCGGAAATTTGGTGCCGGCATTAATTGCAATCATACTTGCCCCAGCATTGACCGTAGCAGCTATGACTTTTGTAATTAAGATGAATAAACCTGAACAGATCATTAAAGATCAAATTATTGAAGGTGGACAACCTTTGAATATGGAACCGTCAGGTGAGGAGAAATTTTACGAACTAAAGCAACTTATTACCAACTTGGGTGGTCCCATAAAATCTCGTTACATTAACATCGAACTTAGGATGGAAGGACTTGCTGGAGATTTTGAAAAAGTTTTGGAAATGAACGAACATCGCATCCGTGACAAGGCTCTCTCTATAATGGGTGGGTACACCTACGAAGATGCCCAGTTGGATGGGTTTCAAGAACGGGTGAGAATTGATTTAAAGAAATCATTTTCCATGGTACTTCGAAAATATCGAGATGGAGAAAGCGATTTGATCCGCCAAATCTATTTCACACAATTTGTGGTTCAATAATTAATATTTGTTTCCCATGCCTGATTCAGATAATTTTGAAGACGAAAGTTTTGATGTCGATGAACTGAGTGGCAAATCTGGTGATGAAAGGTTTGTGTTTTTGCACGATGGTACGAAGATTTCAGATTCTTCTGACTTGAAAATCAAGAACTACGATTTTACGAACCCAATTGTATTATCTGAAGCAGATCTTGCCCTTCTTAAATCTGAATGATATACATCTGTTAATACCTGATCATTTGTATAGGAATGTATCGTAGTCATGATCCCGTTTTCAATTGTTAGTTTTTCATGAATGTCTTTTATTAAAGTTGCTAAACAATTAGTGGTGCATGAAGCATTTGAAACTATTTGATGGGAATCATTCAAAATTTCATGATTCACTCCATACACAATAGTTGCATCTACATCAGTGCCAGGCGCAGATATTAAAACTTTTCTAGCTCCAGCTTTGATATGATTCATTGCTTTCTCCTTAGAAGTAAAGAATCCAGTACACTCCATAACAACATCTATTTTTAAACTTTTCATGATAACCTATTTTAAATTATTTTTTTTGAAGTAACCATCAAGTAAGTTAATAAACGACTTTTTCCAATAAGATGAAAATGGTTTATCATTATACTCCTTAAAACATGGAGTTCCTATGGTATAGTGGATTAAATTTATATCATCTTTTTCTTCATACTCTAGAGCTAGCCAATTCCACTTCGCATCTATATTACCAATGTCTTTATCCTCTAACCAATTAAATCTATGTAAAAAAGCTCCTGTTTGTTTTTGAATAAAATCAGGAGTTAATATTTTATGTTTTTCATGCTCACAATTCCAAAGAACTAAGCTAGACCAATTCTTTCTAGGATAGTTCTCATTCTTGTTACCCCAATATTTTTCAGTTACTTTAGTTTCATAATTATGTTGAACCACTTGAACTGCAAATTTATCATTTCTTAAGTTCCAAAGTTTTTTGATGTCCTCAACACAAATCATGTCACCATCAGCATAAATAACCCACCCTTTAAAA
>ENA-OQVM01001722-OQVM01001722.1-marine-metagenome-genome-assembly--contig:-NODE-1722-length-27856-cov-83.220778_pt1 | contig 27856 bp, 21 predicted proteins | sample MGYA00237776_ERZ505498 | MGnify/ENA primary metagenome ERZ505498 (study PRJEB26159, sample SAMN06265151) | marine metagenome | isolation source: Helgoland LTER site | place: Germany:Helgoland, sampling...
TCATGTGATGAAGCGGTTTTTTCAAGCCTTTTTGAAAGTCATTCTAAAGGCTTGTTCAATTATTTGTATTATAAATATGGAGCTAACTTAAACCCTGATGATCGGGTCCAAGAAGCTTTTGTGAAGCTATGGCAGAATTGTGGAAAAGTACCACCAAAAAATGCTAAAGGGTTTTTGTACAAGGTTGCTAATAATAACTCGCTCAATGAGTTGGCTCACTTAAAAGTGGTTCATAAATATGCGCCTTCACGATCTAAGTATACGACTAATGAAGACCCGCAGTTTGAGATGGAAACTCAGGAGTTTTCACAAAGACTAGAAAAATCTATTGCCAATTTAACAGAATCCCAACGGGTGGCATTTTTACTAAATAGAATAGAGGGAAAAAAGCACAGAGAAATTGCAGAACTTTTGGGTATATCGACCAAAACAGTAGAAAAACGTATTTATGGTGCGCTTAAAAAATTAAGAAATGAAATTAAAGAATTATAAGCCTATAGTATTTAGGCTGGTTAAACTGTTGAAAAGATGACAACAAACGAAGATCTTTTAAGAAAATGGATGGACAATGAGCTAGATGCATCTGAGCTTGAGGTATTTAATACCTTAGAAGATGCAGCGTTCTTAAAAAAAATATCTATTGAGGTTCAGTCGTTTAAAGCACCTAAATATGATTCAGTTTTAGAATATGAAAAATTAAAAAACACCCTCAAATCTCCCGTAAATTTAGTTGTTAGACCAAATTTTAGAGCTGTCTGGAGTTATGCAGCAGCTCTTTTAATTGGGTTAGGGCTTTTTTTTACAATTAGTTTTTTTAATACATCACTAACTAGCAAGATTGCAGAGATTAAATATCAGCGCTTACCAGACAATTCAATGGTCAGTGTTAATGCTGCATCAACACTCACGTATAATTCGCTGTTGTGGAGGTTTGATCGCCGCTTAAAACTAGAAGGCGAAGCCTATTTTGAAGTTGTCAAAGGGTCTGATTTTAGTGTTAAAACACCATTAGGAACTGTTACAGTGGTTGGGACAAAATTTAAAATCAAACATCGTTCAGATTACTTTGAAGTCGTGTGCTATGAAGGTGCTGTTTCAGTTAGTACTACAAAAGAAACTTATTTGCTTAAAAATGGAGATCGCTTTTTACGAGCTGATAATAAGAAAGTTGAACGTTCAAACATAAACGAGAAAGCTCCATATTGGCTACAGAAGTCATCAGTATTTATTGCAGCACCCATCAAGCGGGTACTTAACGAACTTGAGCGACAGTATGCCGTTAAAATCCGAACTAATGGTATAGACACGAGTTCGTTATTTACAGGTCGTTTTACACATGAGAATTTAGAGATGGCATTGAAGAGCATTACACTTCCTATGGGATATATCTATTCAATCACAGCTAATACAATTGTTTTATCAGTTGAATAATATGCGCCATATCTTAATAATAGTACTTGTTTTCTTCACTGTAGAGTCCTTAAATTCTCAAATTACTGAGCATAAAATAAATTTAGCGACTTATATTAAAAATATTGAGTCATCAAGCGGATTGATTTTTAATTACGCTGACGACATCAGTCTTGATCGCTTAATCACAGCAAGTTCAGAGTCCTTTGACTCCAAAGGATATGCTGCCTATTTAACCTCTCAAACAGAGTTTGTTTTTAAAGCATTAGATGCTTACACAATTCTTATAATTCCCAAAAAAATCTCTACAAGTGACACACAGTTTTTAGATCCCATTTTTATTTCAAATATATTAACTCAAGGGGTTTTTGTAAATAAGGATGGCTCTACAAATATAACACCATCAGATTTCGGAATTTTAGCTGGTTTAACCGATATTGATGTCATGCAAATTGTTCAAAATTTGCCTGGGATTTCTTCAGTCAATGAGAAGTTATCAGATTTAAATATTAGGGGAGGGACCCAAGATCAAAATCTAATTTTATGGAATGGTATTAAAATGTACCAAACAGGACACTTATTTGGTTTATTGTCAGCTATTAATTCAAATGCGACTCAGAAAGTAACAGTTTTAAAAAATGGAAGCTCTGCTTTTTATGGAGATGGAGTCTCAGGAACTATAGACATGTCTAGTGATTTTGGTTTGATAAAGAAGCCAACTTTCGATCTTGGTTCCAACCTAATCAGTGCGGACGTTCACTCCATTGTTCCATTGTCCAGCCGACAGAGTCTTCAACTCTCTTACCGTCGTTCGATTACAGATGTAGTGCAAACTCTTCCCTTTAAAAATTATTTCAACAGGCTTTCTCAAAACACCGATTTGACTACGTTAGATAATGAAGAGTTATTTAAAAATGAACGTTTTTATTTTTATGATATGTCTTTAAATTATCTGTATGAAATATCGAAGCAAGAACGTTTTCAGTTCAATACAATTTATATTCAAAACGCCTTGTCATTTGAAGAAGACTTTCTGTCATTCCCGGAAACACGTCAGTTAAGTAGTTCTCTAAAACAAAAAACGGTCGGTGCTAGTGCATCCTATTTTAAACAATTTACTCCTGATTTAAATCTCTCAGGGCTACTATATTATTCTAGTTACACAATGGGGGGAGTCAACAACGACCTTTTAAATGAGCAACAGCTCATTCAAAACACAAGTGTTGAAGAGAACGGTTTAAAATTTAAATTAGATTACAAGATCAATCCAAGTTACCGCTTTAAGTTGGGTTACCAACTAAATGAAACGGGTGTTGGTAACCTCGAGGATATTAATACCCCTTTATTTCGGCGTTATGTCAAGGAAGTTATTATTAGTAATTCATTAATCAACGAGATTTCTTTTATTTCAAAAGATAAAAGAAGTTTGTTTAACGCTGGACTTCGGGCTAATTATATCGATAAATTTTCTAAGTTTATTATCGAGCCCCGTATTAGTGTGAGTCATCAACTTTCCAAAGAATGGGGCCTTGAAGTATTAGCTGAAAAAAAATCCCAGTATGTATCTCAAGCGGTTAATTTTCAAAACGACTTTCTGGGGATCGAGAAGCGCCGCTGGAAACTATCCAACAATAGCTCTATTCCTTTAGTTCAAAGTAGTCAAGTCTCCTTAGGGTTTCATTACACTAGAAGTAATTGGTTGTTTAACTTTGATAGCTATTATAAAAAAGTAAATGGAATTACCACTCGTAGTCAAGGGTTTCAAAACCAATATCAATTTTTAGATACTGTAGGGCTCTATGAAGTTAAAGGAATTGATTTTTTAGTTCAAAAAAAATGGTCCGTATTCACGTCCTGGTTAACCTATAGCCTAAGTCAAAACGTGTATGAGTTTAATACATTGAATCCTCAAACGAGTTTCCCAAACAATTACAGTGTAGAGCATGCTTTTTCTTGGAGTATTAACCATAGTTTCAATGCTTTTAAATATGCTTTGAGTGTTAACGGGCACAGTGGTAGGCCCTACACACTTCCAACTCAAGTTGGTGTCGTAGATTCTACTATTGAGTATGCAACACCAAATGCCGTTAATCTTCCTAATTATTTGCGTGTTGATTTATCTTTTCGTTATGACTTTAAGATACAGTCTGACATAGATGCAAGTTTAAGCTTGTCAATTTGGAACCTCTTAAATAGAACCAATGTATTGAACCGTTTTTATAGTTTTGACATATCCGATCAAGTTATAGAGCGAAATTCAGAGGCGCTAGGATTAACCCCAAATTTAAGTTTTCGACTTCGTTTTTAAACACCTAAAACATGATGTTTACCAATCAAAAACTTCGAATTTTTATAAATATTGCTAGTTAATCACTACAAACGGAAAAAGCCTTTCGGACAATCCGAAAGGCTTTCTACTAACCAAATCAATCAATAAAAAAGAGGTAACCACTCCTCAATTTTTATTTTTCACTATAATTGAAATAATAATACTTTGTCAATAACATGTATAACACCATTAACGGCTTGTATATTCACTAGAGACGTTAAAATATTACTTACACGATTATTTGGATCTGTTAAAGTAAAAGCTGTATTATCTGCAGTAATATCACCACCTAGTGTAGTAACAGTTCCATTAGGGAGTCCAGAAGATTGAATATTACCATTTACGACATGCATTAATAATACTGCATCTGTAGTTGCTGCGCTTAATTCGCCAGCACCTTCACCAAATCCAGAAAAGCTTAATTCAGCAAGTACTCCAGTTGCAGGGTCAAGAAATGCGTTATTTACTGGCGCAAAGACTGTGAAAGGTCCAGCTGTAGCGTCAGATATAGTTGAAATCCATTGAATTGTAGGAGAGGAACCTCCTGTATCTGCATAATTAAGTGCATCGACTAGCGTAGATAATTCATCATTTGCTGTTGCTAAAGTAGCAATGGTAGGTAATCCAATAACTTCATCTACAATATGTATAATTCCGTTTGAAGCTACTATATTGGCGGTTGCAACGCTAGAAACACCATTAAAGGTAACTCCTGAGGTGGTGTCAAAATACAAACTTAAATTATCACCATTCATATTCGATGCATTTGTAGTTCTGTACCCAGAACCAGCATTGACTAGGTCAGTGGAGTTTACAGTACCGGTAATAACATGGTTTAAAAGAATATTACTAAGAACATCAGTTGGTACATCTGAAAGAGACATAAAACCATTTGCTGTTAAAAATGTTTCAAATGCTTGGTTTGTTGGGGCTAATACAGTAAACTCACCACCGCTTAATACATTTACCAAATTCCCATCAGCAGCTGATAAGGCAGCAACAAGATTGCTTAAGTCAGGTTCTCCCATTGCTATTTCAACAATGTTAGAAATTGTTGTGTTGTCGTCATCGTCTGAACAAGATTGTATCGAAAATCCGATAAATAGTAGAAGGCTTAATCTTGTTAACTTAAGTAGATTTTTCATGCTTAATTTTTTATTATTATTATTATTATAATTATTCATTCAAATAAAACATTTTACTAATTATTACACTTCTAATAAAATGTTAAAAAAACACATATGTTAAATTTTACATTAATATTTAACAAAATTTAATGTTTATAAACATAAAAAAAGCTAGTATTAAATAAAATATAAACATGAGATGTTTCTTGGTATTCTCCCCTAAATCTCTAGCAAAGTTTGAACTTCTGTAAGATTGGGGCACAAATGGGATTACTGAAAAGTAGCCCCTTTTTATATATGTTGACTTGCACCTATACTTATACCTTCAACACAATTATAATCAACTATGATAATTTGGCAGGGCACATAAAAAGGCCTCTAGTTCAATCACTGAAGGCCTTTAATAATCTAAACTTTTATTTCATACTCATACTATGATTTTTTTAGTCACAATTAACAGAATAAATATCAGCTTGGGGATATATTAGACCTTGTATCTCTGGGTAAGCGCATCCAAGGTCCATGTTACATTAGGTAACTACCACCATTCATTATTATAATCAGTTAATTCTGGATTTAAAGTAATATAAAAAGTATCATTTCCAGCGACTACACTCAAAGCTCCAGAAGTAAGAAGACTATCATCAGAATTGCCTCAAACATCCTGAAATTGGTATGTGCCATCACTTTTTAAGTTATAAATAAATTCATTTATCCAACAATAATCGGCTAAATTATTTGTGATGTCTTCAATTGAACATTCGATTACACCATAACCTTAGTTAAAGCAATCTTCTATTACATCTTCTAGCTCATCATAACTATTAATTGTTATTGCCATATCGCCTTGAGTGACAATATCTACTGGAAATACTAAGTCAATTTGATAAACTCCATATGTGGCATTAAATAATTCTTCACGAGAATTTATAGTTAGTGGTGCACCCCCGTCTAATATTACTGAAATAGGATACATAAATTCAAAACATTCACCCATACCAGATTCATAGTCTTCTTCGCAATCTTCACTAAAATCATCTACACTAAAGCCATCGCACATAGCATGGCAGGCATTAGGATATGAAATTGTAAATATTCCGCCGTCTAAATCGGTAATATTAACACAAACAGGACTGTATATTTCTGGGCAAGAACAATCATTAATTTCATCAAAACTACAGCCTTCCAGTAAACTTAAAAATTCACCCTCGTCATTAATAGTTTCTATTTCTAGGGCATTACTATTTTCATTATATGTCTCAACTTGAAAAGGGAATGCAATTCCATTTAGAAACAAATTTTCTGTTGATCCATTATAAATTCCTATAAGATCTTCTAAACTATTTACTGTAACTGTGGCACCTGTATTAAATGAAAGATCGATTGGATATACAAAATCGAAACAAAAATCAAAAACAATATTACCTGCAGGGTTTTCCGTTTCGTCTACATTGCCATTTTCGTCATATTGTTGATTTAGTCTGTTTAAAGTTATTATAATAGACCCGCTTTGATCTATGTTTTGCTGTGGATCAATAATAGCCTCTTCATTAGTACAAGACGTAAAAACTAGAAGTATTACCACAATACTAAAAATTACACTTTTAAAATTTTTCATTTTTTTCATTTTTTTAATTAAATATTTATTGAGATTAATCACTTCTAAGACAATTTGTAAAATAAAAACCCTACTTTTTTCTTTAATTTTTATTTTTATAGCTTTAATGTCTAATTCAAAAAAATTTAATGCCTAAAGATAATCGTAATATATGTGAGTCAAAAAATTTTGAAGCTATATACAATGCTTACGCAAAAGATATTAGACGGTTTCTTTTTTATAAAACACAAGATTTAGATAAAGCAGAAGATATTTTGCAAGATGTATTTATTAAGCTTTGGGATAATTGCAGCAAAGTAGATTATGATAAAGTGAAGAGTTATATTTATAGTATTGCTAATAACATGTTTTTAAATGAGGTAAAGCATCAAAAAGTTGCACATAACTATAATAAATATAACAAAAGAGAAAGCACTAATGAGTCACCTGAATTTATTATGCTAGAAAAAGAGTTTATGGAAAAGTTGGAATTGACAATTGCAAACTTACCAGAAAAACAGCGCAAGGTTTTTTTAATGAATAGAATTGAAAAGAAGAAATATAGAGAGATTGCTTTACTTTTAAATATCAGTGTAAAGGCTGTTGAAAAACGAATGCATCAAGCCTTGGTTATAATGAGAAAAGAAATTGGTAACGTTTAATTGAAACTATGAAGTAGGGTATTTATGTAGTTAGTTGTCATAAACATAGAAATAGAATGGAAAATCAGAACTCAAATAGCAAAGAAGAAACTTTTTTAGCACAATGGCTAGAAGGGAAACTCTCTGATACAGAATTAAAAATCCGTATTAGTCAGGCAGATTATATTACTTATTTAAAGCTACGAAAAGGCTTAGAAGTTTCAGATCAATTAAATGCATCAACTGAAGATTCGTTTAACAGAATACAAGAAAAGACAGCTAATAAAAAGACTATAGTTCGTAAGTTGCGTCCTGTGGGTTGGTCTATTGGTGTTGCAGCTTCGATTGTTTTACTATTTGGCTTGTTTTCAATTTTTAGTACTAATATTGTTACACATGAAACTAATTTTGGTGAAACTAAAACCATTTCACTTATAGATGGTTCTCAAGTAATTTTAAACTCCAAATCTACCATCACTTATAATGAAAGTAATTGGAAAGAGAAGAGACAATTAACCTTAAATGGCGAAGCTTATTTTAAGGTCAAAAAGGGAAGTACCTTTACTGTGAATACAAACAATGGTTCAGTTAGAGTTCTAGGAACTCAGTTTAATGTAACTTCTTCAGATGATTTTTTTGATGTGGTTTGTTATGAAGGTAAAGTAAGAGTTTGGACAAATTCTTCATCACATATTTTACTGCCATCGCAGCGCATTAGGAAAATAAATGATGATCAATCAGAATCTTCAACTACTCAGCTTTTAGAACCAACATGGATTGATGGCGAAAGTACATTTAAAAGTGTGCCTATTAAATATGTGATCACTGCTCTAGAACAACAATACAATATTAAAATTGATTCAGAATCTATCGATGACTCAACGATTTTCTCTGGTGGTTTCCCCCACAACAACCTCAATATTGCTTTAATTACTGTTTTTGACGCACTACATATTAACTATAACGAAAAAGAAAAACATAACATTAAACTTAGATATTAAAGATGAAGTTAATCTATGTCTATGCTTTAATTTCACTTCCATTATTAGCCTCTTCGCAAGAAGAGGCTTTTTACTTTGAACTTAAAAATGAAACTATTGTAGAGGTTTTTACTAAAATAGAAGATACTTACGGAGTAATATTTTCTTATCAAGATGATGATATAAGTAATAAGCGTATGTCATTAAAAAGAGAAAAACGTACTATAAGAGAAGTCTTAGAATCTTTAGAGTTGCTAACCAAGCTCAGTTATAAAATAGTGAATAATCGCTATATCATTATCAACCATTTTCTAAAGGAAAATGTAAATATACATGAGCTCGACAAAGTGATTATTCGTAGTTACTTAACAGAGGGTGTAAAAAAAATAAATAATGGCTCTTTTAAGCTGTCTCCTTCTAAACTTGGTATTCTACCCGGTCTTACTGAGCCAGATGTTTTAGAAAGTATTCAGCTGTTACCAGGAGTCTTAAGTCCAAATGAGGTCGCTTCTGGGTTTTTTGTCAGAGGCGGAGCTTCAGATCAAAATCGTTTAATCTGGGATGGTATAAATATTTATCATAAAGGTCATCTTTTTGGTATGATTTCTCCATTTAACCCAAATGTTACTTCAAAAATTAAATTTATAAATAAAGGTTCTCATGCGAAGTATGGTGATCGCTTATCGAGTGTTATAGATATGTCTTCTAACTCTACTATTTCTGAAACTGTAAAAGCTCAGTTAGGCTTTAACGGTATTAACGGAGATGCATTATTAGAGGTTCCTATTATAAAGGATAAATTGAATGTTCAAGGGTCTTTTAGACGTAGCTATGGAGAAGCATTAGAAACATTTACGTTTAATCAGTTAGAGGACAAAGTTTTTGAGAGTACTAAAATCAATAATTCTGAAAATGAGAATAATGAGTTTTCTTTTTTTGATTATAATCTAAAACTGAATTATAAGCCGAATAAAAATAACAGTCTTTACGCAAGTGTTATCTCCATTGATAATCAATTAGATTATGTTTTAAATCATACTGATAACAATCGAAAATTTATTGACAAATTAGTAACAAGTAATATGGGGTATGGTTTAGGTTGGAAGGTAAAGTGGAACGAAAAAACAACTCAAAATACAACGGCTTTTTTTTCTGATTATAAACTCAACTATAATTTTATTACAATTGAAGGTGATATGCAAGTTTCAGATTTTGAAAAGCGGAACACCATTTTTGATTCAGGCATATCATCAGAAGTTACCATTGATGGATCAAAAGCGAGTCAAGTTGCAATCGGTTACCAATACGCACTCAAAGATGTTGCTTATGCATTTTTAAACACAACGAACCTTTCATTTGTTTTAGACACAGAAAATAACACGATACAAACGCATAGTGTATATGGTCAATATGACTATGAAAACCCAAAACTTTTTAATCTTTCTTTTGGCTTACGAAGTACTTATTTTAGCGAACTAGATGCTGTAAGGGTAGAGCCAAGGATGGTGGTTTATAAACCACTTCTAAAAAACTTAAATTTTCAGGCCACTGCGGAAATTAAGAACCAAATTATCAGTGAGATTGATGAAACCATATTAAGCGATCTTTCACTAGAAAATAGAGTGTGGAGATTGGCAGACGGTAATGCGTTTCCCATTACTAATAGTCAGCAAATTTCTGCAGGATTTATTTATAGTAAAAAAGGATTAAGCATCGATATAGATACGTATTATAAAAAATTAAAAAACATCACAGCTTTATCACTTGGATTTTTAAATCCTGAGAATAGTAATTTTAATATTGGTCAGCGGAAGATTATTGGATTAGATGCTTTTGTGAAAAGAAATTTTAATGGTTTTAATTATTGGTTAAGTTATTCACTTAATAAATCAGAAAGTAGATTCGGAAATTTAAATAACAATAAAGATTTTACTTCAAAATCTAATGTTACACATTCAGTTTCAACGTCTTTGAGTTATAAATTAGATGGTTTTCAATTTGCATTAGGTTGGAAATGGCAAACAGGCAAACCTTATACTATTGCAAAAGAAAGTAGCGGCGGATTAGAATTTGATGGTATTAATACAGGTGAATTGCCTATTTATCATCGTCTTGATTTTTCTTCCACCTATAATTTTAAAATGTCTAAGCACAATAAATTAAGAGGGAAAGTTGGATTATCAATTAGAAATATTTATGATAGAAGGAACTTAATTAGTAGAGAATACAGAGGAAATAACAGTTTAGATGATCCAATAGAATTAATAGAGAAGTTTTCTGTCGGAATTACGCCAAACCTTATGTTTAGACTCTACTGGTAAAATATAACGACTAATAAAGTTTGAACTTCTGTAAGATTGGGTCACTAAATCCGAGAATTGATTCACTGGAATCGGTTCTCCATTTTTTATATTTGAAATTTCCCTCCGTAAAATCGGTATTGAGCCAAAAATAGCGTTCATTTTTGGGGTACGAACTCGCTCATTTAGCTTGTTATAACTCATCCCAGATGGAAATACTAAATTTTGAATTTTTTATCGTTGTTTTAACTTCCCTCATAACTAAATATTTTCGAGAGATCCGGATAATGTAAGCGCTTTATCAATAGCTAATTCAAGGCTCGAACTATTTAATCTTGGATTTTCAATTTTAACTGTTTTTCTCTATATAAAATTTAATATCTGTCCATATTTTGGGCTATATATTTAAATTACGATAGTCGTTACTAAATAGTTAATATTCGATTAATATGTCATTAATTTATGGTTAAATTTATTAATTCTACACTATTTGGTTATATAAATATTTAAAAATGTAATAAAATACATTTTATTTTTATAAATTTAATTTCAATCCACTTGTTATTCTTTTAAGTAATTGACTTTTTCAATTTCAAAAACACAATGGTTGCATCTTTATATAAGAATCTAAATTTAACAAAATTAAATATCATGAAAAAACCAACATTTATCTTATTAATAATTTTCGCTTTTATTGGTGGAGAAATAATTGCTCAAACTTATGCTCCCTTCATCGAAGGATCTAATGGTATAATATACAGGGATGCTGCAAACACAGGTTTTGATAGAGGGGGTTCAGGGGGAACAGCAAGTAATAGCATATTTGGAACTCAAGCTCATTTTAGTATCGACTTAACAATTTCTGGGTGGACACCTTCCGTTGCTGCTGCGACTTGGACTGGACCTTCCCATAGCGGAATGGGTGCTATAGGACAAGGAGCATTTACTGCAGGAATGGTCAACAGAGCGTCTGGAGCTAATTCCGTTGTTTTTGGATTACATAATGTTGCAGGACCGCTAAATTCTGATGGTAGTTCTAGTTGGAATATCGATGATAATAACTCTGGTGGTCAATTAGCTTTTGGTTATGGCAATCAGGCCACAGGAAACTTAGCTTTTTCCGGCGGAGAAGGCACAACTGCGTCAGGGTCACATAGTTTCAGCTTTGGAGAAAATTCCGTAGCAAGTGGATCATACTCAACAGTTATTGGCTTTGAGACTGACGCCTCTGATTACGGTTCATTAGTAATTGGACAGTACAATTCAAGTGGTTCTTCTGTTACAAGTAGTGCTACTTCTTTTGACACAGCAAACACAGCTTTTGTAATTGGAAATGGGACTTCGGCAACTGCTTCAGATGCTTTTAAAGTGATGTTTAATGGAGATACAACAGTCAGTAATGACTTAACAGTTAGTGGAGATGTCGTAGTTTCTTCAGACGCAAGACTTAAAGCAAACATCGTATCGCTTGGTTCTACTCTTGCCAGGTTGTTGCTTATTGATGGTAAGACCTACACAATGAAAAAAGACGGCAAACAAAAGATAGGCGTGTTGGCTCAAGACATACAAAAAGTATTTCCAGAACTTGTAAGTGAGGATGATAATGAAATGTTAGCTGTAAACTATCAAGGACTTGTTCCAGTTCTTATTAATGCATTGAAAGAACAAGATGATAAAATATCAAGATTAGAGTTTTTAGTTGAAAAGTTAATGTCAGATAAATAAAAAACAATGAGAAAATTAATATTATTAATAGCTGTTGTTTCTTTTTCAATACAGGCACAAAATATTACAGTTAGTTCTGGTAAAAGTTTTACTGTTGAAAAAGCGGGGTCGGTTCAGATTTATGGCGATCTAACAAATAATGGGACGTTTACTTTAAACTCTGATTCCAATGAATTTGCATCACTTATTGTTGATTCAGATAATAATGGATCAGGGTCTAATTCAACGCCTATTGTTTACAATAGGTTTGTAAATGAAGTTGGTGCTGGCGAATGGGATTTAATTGGAGCCCCATTAGATGTGCAATCAATTAGTTCTTTTGCTTCTACAAATACTGCAGGGACAGCAACTCTAGCTACTAACAGTAGTTATTATGCATTAGGCACCTATGATAGCAGTGATGATACCTGGACAAACTACACCACTTCTAGTGTTAGTAGCGCAGGTAACTTTGATATTGGCAAAGGGTACCAAGCAGGGACAGTTAGTGGCGGTACAGGGCTTCTTAAATTTACAGGAACAGCTGCTGCTGCTGATCAAACTCAAGTAGTTCAGAATTATGCTGCCTCAAGTGGAAGACGATGGAATTTAGTATCTAACCCGTATCCTTCTTACATAAATGCCAATAGCAACGCACATTCTACTAATAATTTCTTAACCGTTAATACATCTGTAATTGATTCGAACTTCCTAGCAATTTATGGCTGGGAGTCAGATATTAATGACAATAACTCTGGGAGTTATACAATTTATAACCTTTCGACGGCCGCAACCTACATAGCACCCGGTCAAGGATTTTTTATAGCTGCAGCTAGCAGCAGTTCAGCAAATATTAGTTTCACTAAAGAAATGCGAACCACCACTGGAACTGATGATTTTATTGCAGGTCGTATGATGAATCCTACCAGTAGTGAGTTTTTATTAAAACTATATGAAGGGGAAACACTTATTGACTATACTCGTTTCTATTTTGATAATGGATTAAATCTAGGAATGGACCCAGGCTATGATGCAGGAGCTTATGACCAGGACTCTAGTTTAACGTCTCGACTTGTTGAACAAGATGAAGGAATTGGTTTAGGAATTAATGCAATGGGTTCAGAAGCTTTAAATGGAGTTAGTATCCCATTAGAAGTAAATCAGCTATCAAATATTCCTTTTAGAATCAGCTTAGAAGACTCAACTATAGCATCAGATGTTGAAGTACAACTTGAAGACCGTCTTTTAGAGACACTAACGCTTTTAAACGATGAAGACTTCACTCTAACTGCTGAGGAAGATTTAAGTGGCATAGGGCGCTTTTATTTGCACCTAGGAAACGTGACTCTAGGCGGAGATACACTTGTGAATGACTTAATCTCAATTTATAAAGGAATCAATGATGATTACATCACTATTGAAGGGCTTTCAAATAGCTCAAAAAACAATGTAAACATATACAACTTGCTAGGACAGTTAATGGCTAATAAGTCATTAACTGCTAACCAAACAAAACAAACCGTTTCAACCAAAGGATTTTCTTCGGGAATTTATGTAGTTGAACTACAATCTGGACGTTCAGTAGTCACTAAAAAAATTATAGTCAAGTAATTATGAAAAAAGAACCTACAGAAAATAAAGACCTTGTTTCTAGAAAAGAAGCTTTGAAAAAAATGGGGAAATATGCTGCATTAACTGCAATGGGTACGTTTATGATACTTAATCCAAAGAAAGCACAAGCTCAGTCTGGACCACCTGATCCAGGAGGTGGTGGAGGAATTTGGATAAATATTAATTGATTTTTACTTAACTATCTATAATCTCTATTTAAAACTTTTACTGTTCTTGTTTAGGTTCTTCTGTTGGTGACTTATAAATAGCTGTGTTAAAAGAAAGTACGTCACCTACGATGCTGCTTCAGGGTTAGGCCCAGCACTTAGAAAATAATTTGCGCTAGTGGGCTGGCACGTTCTAAGTGTCGCCAGGTGGACGACTTTAGAGGAACACCTCAAAGCCAATGGTTAAAATTACGATGGCACAAATACAGGAACTCAAATAGCCAAAGCGATGACATCTTCTTTAGGATTTAATTTATAGTATTAAAAGTTTATGGAAATTCTCAACAAAGTTTGAGTTTCATAAGTTTGATTGTTTTTTCTTCATTTATCAATTTAGATATTTCAAGACCACTCAAATATTATAGAGTGTTTAACCTAATTAGATCGATAAAAAAACCCTGCAGAAATGCAGGGTTCTTAGATAAACCAATCTTTTATATTGTTTTTACTTCTCCATATTAGAAATAATTTGTTCCAATTTTTCTAGCCTTTTTTCTTGTTCTAAATAGTTATTTTCTTTTTCTTTAAGCTTATCAATTTCTGATTGCTGCTCTTTCATTGCATTTATAAGTACAGGAATTAAGCCTTGATAGTTTACTGATTTTATGTTGTTTGTTTCTGTAACTAACTCTGGGAATACCTTTTCTATGTCTTGGGCTAAAAGTCCAATCTTCTTTTTATCATCACTGTCTTTCTTCATCGTATAAGTCTTGCCATCTATTTGTAGCAATTTATATAATGTAGCTCCTAGTGAAATGATATTCGCTTTTAGACGTGCATCTGAGTTAATATTTAGGTCACCTGCTATTGTAGTAGTTCCATCAAATAGAATTTGAACGGCGTTAGACCTATTATCTGCATCTAAACCATTTCCAATTAAAAAAGCAGTATTTGTTAATGCAAAATCTTCTGCCTCTGGATTTGAATCATTTAAAGGCTCACTCCAAATCCCCATAGAAAACATGCCATAGTCTTGAGCGATTGTGCCAGCTCCTATCGCAGTGGAAGCTCTTCCGCTAGCCCAATTAGAGTCTCCCATTGAAGTTGAAGCATATCCACTAGCAGTATTTGTTGCCCCTAAGGCGGTTGAATAACCTCCACTTGCAATGTTGTTTGTCCCTAAGGCGGTTGAATAATCCCCAGTTGCAATATTTGTAGGCGATTGTAAACCGTTTAAATTATTATCGTTAAAACTAATTGGAATATTTAGAAGGTCATTATAATCTCCCGTTCCTGGTGTACCAGCTTCCCCTTGTATTCCTTGTGGTCCAGCTTCACCAGTTAGTCCTACCTCCCCTTGAATACCTTGAGCACCGTCAGTTCCGTCAGTCCCATTTGTACCGTTTGCACCAGCGGCACCAGCGTTACCAGTTAAACCAGTAGCACCAGTTTCCCCTTGAATACCTTGAGCACCATTTGCACCATTTGTTCCGTCAGCGCCTGTGTTACCCGTTGGACCGGTAGCACCAGTTTCCCCTTGAATACCCTGACTACCTTGAGCACCGTCAGTTCCATCAGTCCCATTTGTTCCGTCAGCACCAGCGTTACCCGTTGGGCCGGTAGCACCAGTTTCTCCTTGAATACCTTGAGCACCGTCAGCACCATTTGTACCGTTTGCACCAGCGTTTCCAGTTGGGCCGGTAGCACCAATTTCCCCTTGAATACCCTGATTACCTTGAGCACCGTCAGTTCCATCAGTCCCATTTGTACCGTTTGCTCCAGCGGCACCACTTAAACCAGTAGCACCAGTTTCACCTTGAATACCTTGAGCACCGTCAGCACCATTTGTTCCATCAGCACCTGTGTTACCCGTTGGACCGGTAGCACCAATTTCCCCTTGAGCACCGTCAGTTCCATCAGTCCCATTTGTACCGTTTGCTCCAGCGGCACCAGCGTTACCAGTTAAACCAGTAGCACCAATTTCACCTTGAATACCTTGAATACCTTGAGCACCGTCAGCACCATTTGTTCCGTTTGCACCTGCTGCACCAGTTAAACCAGTAGCACCAGTTTCCCCTTGAATACCTTGAGTTCCGTCAGCACCATTTGTTCCGTCAGCACCTGCAGCACCGGTTAAACCAGTAGCACCAGTTTCCCCTTGAATACCTTGAGCACCGTCATTACCATTTGTTCCGTCAGCACCAGCGTTCCCAGTTGGGCCAGTAGCACCAATTTCACCTTGAATACCTTGAGCACCGTCAGTCCCATTTGTACCGTTTGCACCTGCGGCACCAGCGTTACCAGTTGGGCCGGTGGCACCAATTTCCCCTTGAATACCCTGACTACCTTGAGCACCATCATTACCATTTGTTCCGTTTGCACCATTTGCACCATTTGTACCGTTTGCACCAGCGTTTCCAGTTGGGCCGGTAGCACCAGTTTCCCCTTGAATACCTTGAGCACCGTCATTACCATTTGTTCCGTTTGCACCAGGGTTACCCGTTGGACCAGTAGTTCCTGTTGCACCTGTAAGATCTGAGGTTGTAAAAGTTGTATTATCATCAAAAGTTAATGTAAATGTACCATTGTTGTTATCTGTCGTGGAAGCTATTCCATTACCATCACTACCATTAGTTCCTGAGGGTAAATTAGTAAGTTGTGATCCATCTCCAATAAAAGCTGAAGCTGTAACGCTTCCCGCTATTGTGGTAGTTCCATTAAATAAGATTTTAAAAGCATCTGATCTTGAATTATTTGCAGTTCCATTCCCAATTACAAAAGCGGGAGCGGAAGCACTAAAAGCTGTTGCGCTAGTAACAGTTGACCCAGACAAATTCCATGATCCAATCACAAATGAACCATAATCACTTGCCGTTGTGTAATATCCAGCTGATGTAGAAAAACTCCCACTACCTTCAGTTCCTTGTCCAGATGTAAATGATGCATTACCAGAAGCTAATGTTCCATAACCAAAAGCGGTTTGGCCTATATTATTTCCATCAATTGCATTCACATCACTAGACGTAGGTCCTGCAACATTATGAAACCCAAATGCTACTGACCCAACTCCAGATGCTCTATTATAAGCCCCCCCTGTAAAAGAGGCCCAGCCGGTTGCACCCATTCCACTGTGAGCTGTTCCTTCCCATCCCATGGCTAATGCCTGACTTGAAGATTTTTCTGAAATCGTAAGATCAGATGTCCACTGACCTTGAGTGCCAAAAACATTGGAAGTAGACCCTCTGTCTGCACCTCCAGTATTTCTGTATATCATTCCATTTGCTCCCTTGTCTAAGGGTATGTCTGATTCAGTTTGAGCTGTTATTTCTAGACTAGTAAATCCAAAAAGGAATAATAAGACAATTGTTAGTTTTTTCATTTTATTTTATTTTAGTTAATCCTGTTTTATTTAAAAACTATATTCAATAATTACATATAATTGACCGTATATGACTATAATTATTCATATATGATAAATAAGATTATAGAAATATAATTTATTAAAATAGTATTATTATAATCAGTAGTTGTAAATAATTAGCAATTAGTAAAAAAGAAGATAAATTAATCCCATATTAATCGACTTTTAACTCCTAAATTAATTTTTTAGTAAAACTGAGGTGCTTGTATTTAAAGCTTTAAAAGTTTCTGAGAGCCGTTATTAATATTCGAATAATTGACTGCCTGGGTCACTAAATCCGAGAATTGATTCACTGGAATCGGTTCTCCATTTTTTATATTTGAGATTTACTTCTATAAAATGGGGAGTTGATATTCCAAAACAAACCTTAATAAAAAAAATAATATTATGACAATGCTTGTTTAGAGTGAAAACCCGTCGAGTATTTATCGGAATATATACATAATAAATTCATGTAAGAGTGTTATTTATTTGACACAGAATTATCAACCCGCTTAAAATCAATTAGTTGAGAATTTTTGTTGTGCATATCAGCCTTCAAGAATTGATTTTTATCTTAAAATACATCAGTTACATTTTTAACTACTAAAAATTAATTAAAAAACAGCATTCATTTTTTGAATTTACGAACCACATCAAACTCAGATGCATAGCTTTATATCATGCATGATGTCGTTTCGTGTACGCGCTTAGCCAGTAACTTTTACAGAGACAATCACAGCCAATCACAGGCAGTGAGAAGGCGGCGAGTCTATTTGTTTTTAAACATTAAAATTTAGATTCGATCAATGAGTTTATTTGCGCAACCAAACATTTACTAAATACAGTCTGGTTTATTTAGCCCTTAAAACCACTTAGTTTTTCTTATTTAGATATGCTCGAAATTGGGACATATTATTCAATACATCTGATCTAAACTCATTGTTTTTTATAAATAATTCCATCCCTTTAAGGGTCTGTAATAATTTAAGAAACCAGCTGATAATTTTTGAATACAAGCGGCGAAATAGCGATGGTTTATTTAGCTGTTTATAAAACTGGTTTTTTATAAAACTTCTAAGGCTTTTAGAGTTTGAAATGGGGTTTAAATAAAGGGTAATTAAGTCATAAAATAACCTATGGTATTTTGAAGCATCCCAATTAATTTTTGAACTATAAAACTGTTCTATCACTAAACTGTCATAACAGGCTTTATAGTTTATGGTTTTGTATAAGTACCCAAAATCATTTATCTGACTGCTTAAAATAAGGATATCTATAAGGGTTTGATTGTTTGGAACTCGTATTGTATTTATAACTTTACTACTTGTTATAACTTCGTTGGGTTTTAAAAAGTTTTTAATTTTTTTTCTAAGAATTTGAGAGTGAATCTCTACCGCCCCTATACGTTCTGGGTGAATAAGTCTAGGAAGGTGTCGGTGTTTTTTGTGTTTTCCAAATAGTGTAAATTCTGTTGATACATAGTCACACTGCAACAGTAATTGTTTGGCTTTGTAAATTTGCGCAGGATCTATCAAAACATCAATATCTCCTATCAGCCGCTCCCCTAGATCTTTATAACATTCCATGGCCAATAATGCGACTCCTTTTATAAACACATGACTGATTTTGTGCTTGTCGAATAAGCTACTAATTTCAATCGTTTGGTTTAATAAAGTTTGGTTTCTGTTTCTATTGATTTCCGTAATTTCTTCAAAATAGATATTTAGATCCTCAGGAAGATAATTTGTAAGTTGTTTTTGCTTAAGCCGGCAAAACACACTTGTCATTACCCCCAATTGACTGCTTACTTTTACTAGTAAACTCCAATCCATTTCGGGATTGCTTAGTTGTTTTTTAAGTTCACTTTCGTTACTCTCAAAGGCTAAGATAGTTACGATTATCTTTTTTATTTCCTTCATCTATTCAATCTAAAAGTGAACTGATTTATTTCTGACACTTTAGAAATATATTGTTTCTTAAATTGTAGTAATAGTAATTGTGAATAGTAGTAAGAAAAACTGATACTATCAAAATAGAACCTAAAGAAAATAGTTATTTTTTTTAATAGCACAAACAAATTTGTAAGTTCAAAGAGATTTTTTGACACAGTATCAGCTGTTTTAAGAGAGATGAAACTGAGCAATTTCGACTTTTTTATTTGTTTGTTAAGAGTTGGGGCTTTTAACATAACTTGTATTTATTTTTCCAAATATATGTTTTTTTTTAGAAGATAAAGTTCTCTTTGTTGAAATTTCAAGTAAAATAATTGTGTAAATATAAAAAAGTATTTTATGTTTGCATTTATAAAATCCTACTAAGTATTGCAACCAATGATACTTTTTGAGAAGATATTAATTATAAAATAATTGAAGCAAAATAATGCTTTGATTTTATTTTTAGTTTAATGCCTCAAATTGAAAACCATTGGTTTGTTATTGTTACCAAACCACAAAATGAAAAGAAAGTTGAACTCCAATTAAATCAAATTGGGATATCAGCCTATTGCCCTGTTCGTACTGAACTTCGCCAATGGAGTGACCGTAAAAAAAAGATAAAAGTTCCACTTTTACCGTCCATGCTACTTGTTCAAATCCCTAATAATTTACGAAATATTGTATTTGATTTTCCTGCCGTCCGGCGCTATTTGTACTGGCAAGGAAAGCCAGCTGTAGTCAAAGATCACGAAGTTGAAGTGTTACGACAAGTCTCGGACTCAAATTTTAAATCAGCGAAACTTCATAAACTTAGTGCGGGATCAAAATTAGATTTATCATCTTTTGGTATCCCTTATTCATACGGAACTGTTAAGTACACTTCAGGCAATCAGTGCTGGGTGGTTATTGATTCTTTAGGCTACGTTTTAAAACTACAACTGTCCTAGTTTATGATCTACTAGTTAATTAAGTATTAATTGCTTGAATGTCAAATACGAGACTTTGTCTCAATTTTAAAAATTGTTTGTGGGACTCACAACGGCGAAGCCATGTTTAGTCCTGCTGATTTAGTCAATTTCATGTCTTAGTTTTATACCCTATATTTTGTTAGACACACTTATCAAGTCTCGTACTAGGCTCCGTATGATGGTCAAGTTTTTTGCCAATGAGGCCAATCATGGTTATCTAAATGGCCTAGCTTTAGAGTTTGGTGAGTCTACAAATTCAATACGACTAGAGCTAAATAACTTGTCTGCAGCTGGCTACTTGATTAGATGGAAAAGCAAAAATAAAATTGTGTATGCAGCGAATAGAAAACACCCTCTTTTTAAATTACTTCAACAAATTATCAGGCATCACCTTGGTCTTGAACAAATTGTTTCATCCGTTATTAAAAAGTTGGGATCGGTAAAAGAAATCTATTTAATAGGCGACTATGCAACAGGTCGTGACACGGGAACCATAGAAATAATTCTAATAGCCCAAAACATTAATCAGGACTATCTTGAAGGTCTACAGAGCAAATTAAAAAAAGTAATTGAACGGACCGTTCTCTTTTACGTGAATAGTTCCATTCCATCAAATGCAATCGTCATTTATCAAAAAAATAATCCGAAACTAATTTAGATATAACCCCCATTAACCTACCTCCACTTATGATTACCCCTAAAACTATTGCTGTTATTGGCCTTGGCTATGTTGGTCTTCCGCTCGCTATTGAATTTGCTAAAAAATACCACACTATAGGCTTCGATATCAACCCTAAGCGAATTAAAGAAATTAAAGAAGCCATTGATTCTACTTTAGAGGTCCCCTCTGAAGACTTATCTAGATTATTATCTTCAAACTTAGTTGACTTGAATAAACAAAGTTTTGGTTTTTTGCCTACAACCGATTGTATGGATGTTTCAGATGCTAATGTGTTTATTATTACAGTCCCAACTCCAACAGATAAAAACAATCGACCTGTTTTAACGCCATTATTAAATGCATCCGAGTTCATTGGAGCTGTTTTAAAAAAAGGAGATATAGTCATATATGAAAGCACTGTATATCCAGGAGTTACTGAAGATGAATGCGTACCTGTTTTAATAAGCTCCAGTGGTCTAATTTATAATCAAGATTTTTTTGTAGGCTACTCTCCTGAGCGTATTAACCTTGGAGATAAGGAACACACAGTTGCTAAAATATTAAAAGTAACCTCTGGATCTACTCCTGATGCAGCTAAAGTCATTGATGAATTATACCAGACTATCATTGCTGCAGGGACGCATCTTGCTCCAAGTATCAGAGTGGCAGAGGCTGCCAAAGTAATTGAAAACTCTCAGAGAGATATAAATATTGCATTTGTAAATGAGCTCGCGAAAATATTTAATCTTTTAGAAATAGATACAGCTGCTGTCCTAAAAGCAGCAGGTACTAAGTGGAATTTTTTACCCTTTACACCTGGACTAGTTGGAGGGCATTGTATTGGAGTCGATCCTTATTATTTGGCACAAAAGGCTCAAGAAGTGGGGTATCACCCTGAAATTATCTTAGCGGGTCGACGCTTAAATGATTCCATGGGTGACCATGTTTCAGGAGAAATACTAAAGTTACTTGTAAAGCATGACATTAAAATTAAAGGCGCCAAGGTTCTTGTTTTAGGAATTTCTTTTAAGGAAAATTGTCCTGACGTGCGAAACACAAAAGTTGTAGACGTTATATTAAATTTACAGGGCTATGGAATGAATCTTACCATTTTTGATCCCTGGGTAAACCCTGCAGAAGTTCAGGAAGTGTACCAGCTTAAAACGGTTCAGAAACTGCCAGCCGATACTTTTGATGCGATTGTTTTAGCGGTTGCCCATAATGAATTTATTAATCTAAATTTAAAGCCTTTATTGAAAACAAAATCAGTTGTATACGATGTTAAAGGGGTTCTTGGTAATAAGGCTAATGCAAAATTATAACTAATGAGTTCTAGCTTAAATGATAAAACGATTTTAGTCACAGGTGGTGCAGGTTTTATTGGATCTAACTTGTGTGGAGCCCTTCTTGATTTAGGAGCTACTGTGCGCTGTATGGATAACCTTTCAACCGGGTTTATGCATAACATCCAACCTTTTTTATTACATCCTAACTTCAGCTTTATTAATGCCGATATTAGAGATTTAGAAGCTTGTCAGAAGGTCTGTTTTCAGGCGGATTATGTGTTGCATCAAGCAGCTCTAGGCTCTGTGCCACGTTCTGTCAAAGACCCAATCACCTCCAATGCTGTTAATATTAATGGTTTTTTAAATATGTTAGTAGCTTCTAGAGACCAAAACGTAAAACGTTTTGTCTACGCCGCTAGTAGTTCTACCTATGGTGATTCGGCTAAACTTCCTAAAGTAGAAGATGAAATTGGCGCCCCTCTATCTCCTTATGCCATTACCAAATATGTGAACGAGTTATATGCTACAGTATTTAAAAGAAACTTTAATTTAGACAGCATTGGACTGCGATATTTTAATGTTTTTGGACAAAAACAAGATCCAATGGGTGGGTATGCAGCGGTAATTCCTAAATTTGTAATTCAATTAATTAACAATAAATCCCCTTTAATTAACGGGGATGGTACTTTTTCTCGCGATTTTACTTATATTGATAATGTAATAAAAATGAATATTTTAGCGTTAACAACAGAAAATAAGGGAGCACTAAATCAAATATATAACACAGCCGTGGGCGATCGGACTACTTTAGTCCAACTCATACACAGTTTAAAAAAATATTTATCTAAATTTGACCCAGCAATTGCAAAAATTGATATCATGTACGGACCAAATAGGTTAGGGGATGTCCCTCACTCACAGGCCTGTATTGAAAAAGCAATTAAATTATTAAATTACAAACCAACTCATGACTTCGAAAGCGGAATTAAAATTGCTGTAGAATGGTATTGGGAACAGTTTAAAAATTAACCATAAAATGAGTATAAGAACAATTTGCTGTATTGGAGCAGGTTATGTTGGAGGTCCAACGATGTCTGTTATTGCACAAAAAAACCCATCTATTAAAGTTATTGTGGTAGATATGAACCAAGCCCGAATCGATGCTTGGAATAATGAAGATCTTTCTATGTTACCAATTTATGAGCCTGGATTGGCAGAAGTTGTTAATGAAGCACGTAACAGGAACTTATTTTTTTCTACGGATGTTGATGGCGCAATTAATGAAGCCGAAATGATTTTTATTTCGGTCAATACCCCTACTAAAACTTATGGTGCTGGAAAAGGAATGGCAGCCGACTTACAATATGTAGAACTATGTGCTCGTCAAATTGCTAAAGTATCAAAATCGGATAAAATTGTTGTTGAAAAATCGACCCTTCCTGTAAAAACGGCTGAGGCTATAAAAGATATATTAGAAAACACAAGTACAGGAGTTAAGTTTGATATTTTATCCAATCCTGAATTTTTAGCTGAAGGAACTGCAATTAAAGATTTAGAAACACCTGATCGTGTTCTTATTGGAGGGGATCAGACAGAAAACGGATTAAAAGCTATAGAAGCCTTAGTTGATATATATAAATCATGGGTTCCAAATGATCAAATTATAACAACTAATTTGTGGTCATCGGAATTATCTAAACTCACAGCTAATGCTTTTTTAGCCCAACGCGTTTCGTCTATTAATGCGCTGACTGAACTTTGTGAATCTACAGGCGCAAATATTGATGATGTAGCCAAGGCCATTGGAACTGATTCACGAATTGGTCCTAAGTTTCTAAAAGCTTCAGTAGGCTTTGGAGGCTCTTGTTTTCAGAAAGATATTTTGAATCTAGTTTATATTTGTAAATCTCTAGGTCTAAATGAAGCTGCAGACTATTGGGAACAAGTGATTATTATGAACAATCATCAACGAAGTCGTTTTGCTCGTCAAATTGTTAAATCATTGTATGGAACAGTGGCCGCAAAAAAAATAGGTTTCCTAGGTTGGGCATTTAAAAAAGACACGAATGATACACGAGAGTCAGCCGCAATTTACATCGCAGATGCACTTATTGAAGAACATGCTTTTGTGCATGTTTTTGACCCCAAAGTAACTGCTATTCAAATGCAATTAGATTTAAATGGATTAAACACACGATCAGAATCAGAAAACGATAAATTTTTAATAAATCACAATGACCCTTATCAGGCATTGCAGGGGGCTCACGCTGTTGCAGTTATTACTGAATGGGATGAGTTTAAAACCTATGATTGGCAAAAAATATATGATGGAATGCAAAAGCCAGCGTTTATATTTGACGGTCGTAATATTTTAGATAAAACGGCGCTTGAAGCCATTGGTTTTAAGTACAATTCAATAGGAAGATAACTGATGGATAAAAAGATGATTTTGGTTACGGGAGCTGCTGGTTTTATAGGGTATCATACTTGTGATAGCCTTCTAAAACAAGGCCATTTTGTGATTGGATTAGATAATGTTAACGACTATTATGATGTTAGTCTTAAATATGATCGCCTCAAAGAATTAGGTATCTCTCGTTCCGATGCCGAGACTTTTAATTCTTTGGCTGTAAGTGCAACCTTAGGGGATCAGTTTCGATTTATTCGATTAAACCTTCAAGATCGAAATGCTTTACCTGAGCTTTTTAAATTAATTCAGTTTGATAGTGTTTGTAATCTTGCAGCCCAAGCAGGTGTTCGTTATTCAATAGAAAATGCTGAAGCGTACGTTGACAGTAATATTACAGGCTTTTTAAATATATTAGAATGTTGTAGACATCATAACGTCAACCGACTCGTATATGCAAGTAGTTCTAGTATTTATGGAAACAGTGACGATGTACCTTTTGAAGAAACAGCCAATGTAGATAAACCAATTAGTTTATATGCAGCAACCAAGAAGTCAAACGAGTTGATGGCTCATACTTATAGTCATCTTTATAATATAGAAACAATTGGTTTACGGTTTTTTACGGTCTATGGTCCTTGGGGTCGACCTGATATGGCTATGTTTCTTTTTACAGATGCAATTTTAAAAGGTGAACCAATTAAAGTTTTTAATAACGGAGATCTTTCTCGTGATTTCACCTATATTGATGATATTGTCAGTGGAGTAGAAAACACCCTTTTAAAGCCTTCCAAAGACAAAGAATCATATAAATTATACAATATTGGTAATAGTCAACCAGTTAGACTTTTAGATTTTATTGAAGCCATCGAAAAGAGCACTGGTAAAACGTCTGAACGACAAATGATGCCTATGCAAGCCGGCGATGTAAACCAGACTTGGGCCAGCGTAGAGCGCTTAAAGTGTGATTATAACTATAAGCCATCTATTCCAATTGAAAAGGGAGTAGAAGCTTTTGTATCGTGGTATAAATCTTATTACAATAAATGAAAAACATATTGATAACAGGCGGAGCAGGTTTTATAGGTTCACATGTCGTTCGACAATTTGTGACCATGTATTCTGATTGCCATATTTTCAATCTTGACTTATTGACCTATGCAGGTAATTTAGCAAATCTTTCTGATTTAGTATCAAGAGATAATTACACTTTTTTAAAAGGTGATATATGCGATGAACCCTATATTAATTCTATTTTTGAAACCTATAAATTTGAAGCGGTTATTCATTTAGCTGCAGAATCACATGTTGATCGATCCATTAGAGATCCTCTAGCATTTGCTAAAACAAATATATTAGGAACGATGAACTTATTAAACGCGTTTAAGGGTATATGGAAGTTAAATTGGGAAGGGAAACGGTTTTATCACATCAGTACCGATGAGGTTTATGGTAGCTTAGGTAAAACAGGTTTATTTAAGGAGTCATCTCCGTACAATCCCAATTCTCCTTATTCCGCTTCAAAAGCTAGCTCAGATCATTTTGTGAGAGCTTATGGCGAAACCTACCAAATGCCCTATGTAATTAGTAATTGTTCCAATAACTACGGCCCATATCAATTTCCAGAAAAACTGATCCCCTTATTTATAAACAATATCATTCAAAACAAATCACTTCCTGTATATGGTAATGGTAACTATACCCGTGATTGGCTGTATGTTTTAGATCATGCTTTAGCTATTGATTTAGTGTTTCACAAAGGACAAAATAAGCAAACTTACAATATTGGAGGGTTAAATGAGTTTACAAACATTGATTTAGTCCAACTGCTTTGTCAAAAGATGGATACAAAACTAAATAGAGATAAAGGGAATAGTGCAGCGCTAATTACTTTTGTAAAAGACCGTCCTGGGCATGATGAACGTTATGCGATTGATGCAACTAAAATTCAGAATGAATTAGGTTGGACTCCCTCTGTTACTTTTGAAGAAGGTCTCTCTAAAACGATCGATTGGTATTTAGAACATACCAAGTGGCTAGATGCGATTACTTCTGGTGACTATCAAAACTATTATAAACTGCAATATAATTAACATGAAAGGGATTATCCTAGCTGGCGGAACAGGAACGCGTTTACACCCATTAACTCTGAGTGTGAGTAAGCAATTATTACCTGTGTATGACAAACCAATGATTTATTACCCCTTATCAGTTTTAATGATGGCAGGTATTAAAGAGATACTAATCATTTCAACGCCTCATGATTTACCTAATTTTAAGCAATTGCTTGGAGACGGCTCTAATTTTGGGATTACACTTTCATATGAGGTTCAACCATCTCCTGATGGATTAGCACAGGCATTTATTATAGGAGAAAAATTTATTGGTTCAGATGATGTTTGCATGGTACTTGGAGATAATATATTTTATGGTGCTGGTCTAGAAACTATTTTAAATTCAGCAGTAGAAACAGTTAAAAATGATAAGAAGTCAGTAGTCTTTGGAAGTTATGTCAAAGATCCTGAGCGTTATGGTGTGGCTGAATTTGACGTTCATAATAATGTGGTTAGTATTGAAGAAAAGCCTTTAGAACCAAAATCTAATTATGCGGTAGTCGGCCTTTATTTTTATCCGAATTCTGTGATTGAAATTGCTAAAAAAATTGAACCTTCAGAAAGAGGTGAGTTAGAAATCACATCTGTAAATGAGGCTTATTTACAGCAACATAATTTAAAAATGGAGATTTTGAGTCGTGGCTTTGCTTGGCTAGATACAGGAACCCACGAAGCCTTAGCAGAAGCCACAGAATTTGTAAAAACGATTGAAAAACGTACCGACCAAAAAATAGCTTGCCCCGAAGAAATTGCTTTAAACAACCAATGGATCTCTAAGTATGATTTATCCCAACGTATTGCCAATCTAAAAGGCGATTATTATGCGTATTTGAAGAGGTTGATTTATTTTTTTTAAATTTAGGTTTTAACATTGTTGGCTTAAATTCTTATGATATTATAACATCTATTTAAGAGTGTCTCAATTTAGATTTTATTGAAGCGATTGAAAAAAGTACAGGCAAAACAACAGAACATATTATGATGCCAATGCAAGCTGGTGATGTCAACCAGACTTGGGCTAGCGTAGAGCGCTCAAAAACTGATTATAACTACACCCCATCTACAGGAATTGAAAACGGCATAGAAGCTTTTCTAGCACGGTATAAATCCTATTATTACAAAACTTAAAATGGAGATGCTAAGTCGTCGTACATGGGTATCCCCCGCTACATATCAAGCCTTAGCTGAAGACTCCTCACCCGTTAAAAAACAACCTG
>ENA-OQVM01001724-OQVM01001724.1-marine-metagenome-genome-assembly--contig:-NODE-1724-length-27841-cov-5.543366_pt1 | contig 27841 bp, 22 predicted proteins | sample MGYA00237776_ERZ505498 | MGnify/ENA primary metagenome ERZ505498 (study PRJEB26159, sample SAMN06265151) | marine metagenome | isolation source: Helgoland LTER site | place: Germany:Helgoland, sampling...
TTATCGAGTTTGTTGAAGTCAACTTTCAGCAGGCGGTCAATGCTTGGCTGTTTACTTCCATCAAAATCACAACGGGCCAGACCGAGCAAAGCATGGATGGCGGCAAGATCGTTGGTTTCACCGTAGGCTTTATCGGCCCAGGTTTTGGGGTTCTGCCATTCGATGGCGATACGGGCGGCGTAGCGCAGGTGGTAATCCTCACTGCTCAGGTAAGACCAAACGGTTTCGATTGCCTTGGGGTTGGGCTTGCCATGAAAGGCTTCGATTTTGTGGCGGGTTTTTCTCGCTTGGTAATGCTCGCTACTGGTATCGAGCGGGGAAAGTTCGGTGGATTCATCCCCCACATAGCGAACGCGGTAAAGATAGGATTGTCCTTTCCGTCCACCCACGCAGAAGTACATATGCCCATCCGGTCCGATATCCACATCGGTCAGGGCGAGCGAACCATTGGTGTTGGTTACAAAGGTGTCCACTTTGCCTTTATAAGAGGAGCCGTCCGGCTTGAGGTGCATTGCGTACATGGTGGCAAAGGTCCAGTCGCAGAGGAAGATGGCATCTCGGTAACGGGTGGGAAACTTGGCATTAGTACCAGCAATCACACCGACCGGGCAACCTGGCCCGATATCCACAACCGATCCAACGGTATCTGGAAAATACTTCCTCCACTTCTTGGAGGTGGCGCGCCAACCATTTTCTCCGCCGGATACACCATGATTCACACGGGTGGGGCGGTACCAGGGGGCTCCCATGTCCCATTCCATATCGGCATCGTAGACAAACATCTCTCCATCACGATTGAGGGCAAAGTCGCAAGGGTTACGGTAGCCCATATTGATCATTTCCCGGTTGGACCCGTCGGGATCGAGGCGGATGACCCATCCGCCGGGTGCCTTTCCGTTACCATTATGACCATAGGCGTAGTTCTCCAAAAGAACATCGTCTTTCCAGTTGGTGGGGATGCGGGAGGTTTGGTAGGGTGGGTTGCGGGCGTAATTGCCGGCTACAAAGTAGAGACCTGTACCATCTTCGGTAACGATGAGGGAGTGCGGACCATGTTCCCACCCGCCACTCAAGCGAAATAATTCCTCTTCTTTTCCATACTCTCCACTCTTAGAAACCGGTACTCGGACCACCCGTTTTTGTGAAACCATGTAGAGGTGATCAAACGCGTAGAGCATACCCCACTGTCCACTGTTGAGAGGCAGCTTGGTGATGCCGGATTCAGAAAGCGTCTTACCGATTTCGGGGAGCTCGATCAGGAAGGTGCCGGCGTTGTCTTGGTCAGATACAACCAATCGGCCTTTGTGATCGAAAGTCATAGATATCCAGGAACCGTACTTCGCCCGGTCCACTTTGTACACCAAGTCGGTTTCAAACCCCTTGGGCACCGAAAGACCGGTGGATTTGTTAACGACCAGCTCAGGATCAGCAGGAAAATCGAAATTCGATGCACTTGACAGCTTGGGCATTAAAAGAGCAACCAGCAGAGCTAAAAATAAATTAAAAGAGCTTAAATTAGTCATAAATTATAGATGTAAAGGTTGTTCCGATTCTTACAAACGGAAATTATTATTTAGTCTAAAAGTTTTCTTTATGCTTATTGATTTTGTAATTCTTCCTCACTAAACCCAAAAGTTTTTTTCCAGTTTTAATCTAGATTTAACTCGTCAGTCAAGTAAGCGGAAGATACCCATTTTAAATCAAGAAATGGCTAAAATTAAATTAAACATTTATGTTGGCGTAGTAATTACTGCTTTTTTATCTGCACCTATGCTTTTCGCCGAGGCAGAGTGGGAACCTCTTTTCAATGGGAAAGACTTAAGTGGTTGGACAGCGACGGATTCTTCGAAATTTAAAGTGGAAGATGGATTACTCATCGGTTTTCAAAATGATGGCAAGGGAGCCGATCTTCGCACAACCCGTGAATTCAATAATTTTGAACTCAAATTTAGATACAAAAGAACTGGAAAGGGGAATAGTGGGGTTTGGTTTCGGCAATTTTACCAGTTTGATCTTCTCGATATGATGCCCGTTACCTCAAGCGGTGCATTTTACTATCCGAAATGTCCAACCACATTCGTCTGGAAAAATGTAGACGAGTCCCTGGAAAAAAAGAACGAGTGGAACGAGGGGCAGATCTACGCCAATGGAAATCGGATTATTTTTGGGCTCAATGAGCGGATGCTTGGCGATGAGACATTGGATCCAAAAGTTCATCGAATAAGCAAGTCGGGCAGTATCGGTATCCAGGTTCATGGGGGCGATGCTTTTAAGGGTATGCAGGTGGCCTTTCAAAAAATTGATATTTGCACCCTTAAGCAAGGTGAACCACCCAGAATGCCCTTGCATGTGGTTTGTGAGGAGGAACCCAAGTAATCGAGACCTTTTTATTCAAACTACTTTTTTGAAATTGCTCTAATTATTAACTTCATCCATGTGCAGATAATGAAATCAATTTCTTTTGGCCTTCTTTTTTGTTTGGCTTTTCAATTGATGGCGGTCGAGCCTTTGATTGTGGCCCATCGTGGGGCTTCTTTTGATGCCCCAGAAAATACATTGCCTGCATTTAAGCTCGCGTGGAAACTGGGTGCCGATGCGGTGGAGGGGGATTTTCTCCTCAGTAAAGATGGGCATATTGTTTGTGTCCATGACAAGAAGACGAAAAAGGTAGCCGACCAAAACCTTGAGGTTGTTAATTCCACTTTAAAAGAGTTGCAGGCACTTGATGTGGGTTCCTGGAAACATGAAAAGTTTAGTGGGACTAGTATTCCAACCTTACCTCAGGTATTTGCCACTGTGCCCAAGGGGGGAAAGATTTATGTGGAAATCAAGTGTGGACCGGAAATCGTACCTGCTTTGATTAAAGAAATTCAACGGAGTGGATTAAGTGATGAGCAGGTTATACTGATATGCTTTAACACGGAAGTGATCCGAGAGTTCAAAAAAGCTGGGGTAAACCACAAGGCATATTGGTTATGCCATTTTCGTAAAAAGAAGGGTGTATTGTCACCTAGTATTCAAGAAGTCCTCCAGACTTTAAAAAACATTGGGGCTGATGGATTGGATTCTCACTATTCTATTCCTGAGGAATTTTCTCAGGCGGTGCTCGATGCCGGGTATGAGTGGCATGTCTGGACAGTTAACAGCACTACCCTTGCAAAAGAGCTAAAGAATAGGGGGGTGGCATCGATTACTACAGATCGTCCGAAATTAATCGCCGATAACCTGTAATTTAAAATCAACTATTATGAAGTACATATTAATTAACCTATCGTTTATTTGGGCTACTGCTTTATTTGCTGAAAGTGGAAAAAGTACGAATTTACTGAACGCCAAGAGCCTGCAGCTCAACAAACATTGGGAAATCGCTGAGGGTATACTTACTACCTCGAAGACACCGGGCGGTATCCTTTGGACAAAGGGAAAATTCGGGGATTTTGAGGTCACTCTTGAGTACAAAACTTCCGAGAAAGCGAATAGTGGACTCTTTTTCCGTACTGACCCTCGCAACCCGGTCCAGGGAGGTTTTGAAATTCAGATTGCTTCTCCTGGACTGTACTCAGGCAAGCATGTGCTCGGCTCCCTTTACGATGCGAAGGAGGCCGCGGTATCTGCAGGTAAGCCAGACGGGGAGTGGAACGTGATGACACTCACCTGCAAAGGGCCGTCCATTAAGGCAACAGTTAATGGGCAGACAACGGTGGATGTAAATATTGATCAGTGGACCGAGCGTAAGAAAAACCCGGACGGTACTAAAAATAAGTTTAAAACTCCTCTTAAAGATATGCCACGAGTTGGGCACCTTGGTTTGCAATACCATGGACAACCTGTCTGGTTTCGTAAGTTTGAAATTAAGCCATTGAATTAAGCAGTTCGCCGATGGGGTTGTTTTTCAATGAGAGCTTTTCTTTTCTTTGCCTCTGTCCTCTTCTTAAATGCGGTAGTCTGGGCTTTGCCCCCGAATAGTCGTAAACCCGACACTCAATGGATATACAAGTCAGTCCACGGCAAAGATTTGAAAATGGATGTCTTTTTGCCTTCCGGTTACTCGCTGGAAGGAAAGTTGTTTCCGACCATGGTTATCTTTCATGGCGGGAGTTGGAACGGGGGAGAGAGCAATTGGCACTGGCCCGACTGTACTTATTGGAGTAATCGAGGAATGGTTGCGGTATCGGTGGATTATCGGTTGAAAAACCGAGACCAAGTACAAGTGCCTTTGGAATGTGTTAAGGATGCCAAGTCAGCCATTCGTTTTCTGCGATCGAACTCCGCTCGTCTCAAAGTCGACTCCAAACGGATCGTGGCCATGGGAGATTCTGCGGGCGGGCAGTTGGCTGCCGCCACTGCCACCCTGACCGATTCCAAGATCAATGATGAAGCCTACGATCTTTCCATCTCCTGCGTCCCTCAGGTGGTGGTGCTGACCTGTCCCTGGTTTAAGACCACGCCCGATCTATGCCCCCCGAACCATGTAAAGAAAGGGTCTCCCCCCTTCATCACCTTTGCCGGTGGTTCAGACACCGCTATATCCGTGGCCGAGATGATCGAGTTTCACGAACTGCTCAAGGAAAAGGAGATCGTTTCCGAACTCTACATTGGGAACCAAGGAAAGCATGGGTTCTGCAACGGAAGGAACCCATACAATCGCTTCTTCTACTGGTCGGTGGACTTAACCGACCGTTTTTTGGTGAAGCACGGAATCCTGGATGGTGCATCTACAGTATCCATGCCCAAGCTTGAAAAAGGATTTGGGGCGACCGGCAAGAAGCTACGGAAAGTGAGAGAAGCAGAGTACCAGTCTTTCCTGTAACCGGGTTTTGAGTGAAATTTGCCTCTGAGTCGTTAATAAGTGCCCAAAACAGCCATGAGTTGTTCACATAAGGATAAATTAGTTTGTCTTTACTAGGTAACAAAAACAGAAACGATCGATGTTCTTCATTCGAAGGCACGGAACATTTAACATTAATCTAAAACTAAGGAAAACAAATGGCAGAACCAAAAGGACTCAGTAAACCCGTTAAACTTAAAAGTGACTTAGCTTCTTTCTTAGGAGAGACCGAGCTTCCACGTACCGAAATTACCCAAAAGCTTTGGGAATACATCAAGTCGAACAAGCTTCAGACCAAGACCGAAAACGGAAAACCTGAAAATGCAGGCAAATTCATCGTTGCAGACGCTAAACTTTTGACTGTGTTCAAGAATACAAACACAACCAGCAAAACTGGAAAAGTCACAGACCTTACCAAGTTAAAAGAAGGTGAAACCATCAATATGATGCAAATGGCATCCGTTGTTGGAGCGAATATCGAGTAACTTTCTCTCTTTTCTCCGACTTTTGTCGGAAATTTTAAAACGCACTTACTCTAGGGTAGGTGCGTTTTTGTTTGCTCTACCTGTATTAAAAAAAAGGGGGAGACTGTTCCTTTTCCCTCGTCCGATCTTTGGGCAGGAAGTAAAAAAGGAAACTATGTTGATTGATACATTCAGAAAAATAAAATGGGCATATATTTTATACCTACTCTTTGCCGGAGTCTCCTCCTATGCAGGATTTGAAGGAAAGAAATGCAAATGGAAGGGATACACCAAGACAGATTTTAAAGTTGGTGAGCATGCTGCCTTTGTCGTGGAACCAAAAACGCAGGCCGTTGGTAAACCGTGGGTTTGGCGGGCCCGTTTCCCCACTTATCATACAGAGATTGATGAATTGCTCCTCGCCGATGGATATCACATTGCCCACATCAATACTGGTTCTAAGCTCGGTAGCCCAAAGGCTTTGGCAATTTGGAAAGAGTTTTATGATCTGCTTACCACTCAATACGGATTGAATCAAAAAATGGCCCTGGAAGGGGTCAGTCGGGGAGGGCTCTATGTTTACCGTTGGGCCAAAAACTACCCCCAAACTGTTGCCTGTATCTACAACGATACTCCCGTTTGCGACTTTAAGAGCTGGCCAGGTGGGAAAGGAAAGGGGAAGGGAGCAAAGGGAGAATGGAAACGCGTGCTTAAAGAGTATGGGTTTACCAACGAAGCAGAGGCATTGGCTTATGCGGATAACCCTATTGATAAGCTGCAACCGATTGTCGATGCCCGTATCCCTATCATGCACATCGTGACAGAGGATGATGCCATTGTTCCACCCAAGGAAAATACCTATGTGCTCAAGGAGCGTCTGGAAAAGCTGGGCCACCCTGTCTTCTATGTCATTTCCATTGAAAAGGGAGACCGTGCCAACGGGCACCATTTCGATGTGAAGCACCCCGAGGTGGGATACCAATTCATCCGAAAATACAGCGATTTTTCGAACCCCTATCCGGTCTTCCTACGCTCCGGGTTGAAAAATTCGCAGCATGTGTTTACTCACCAGAAAAAGGGTAGGGTGGGCTTTCTTGGGGGTTCCATCACCGAGGCTTCGGGCTGGCGTAACCATGCGTCTGAGTCCCTCCAAAAACGCTTCCCGGATACTGAGTTTGAATTTGTCTATGCGGGCATCGGCTCGACCGATTCCACCTACGGTGCCTATCGTTTGCACCGCGATATCTTATCCAAAGGAAAAATCGATCTGCTCTTCATCGAATCTGCGGTCAATGAATTACACAATGGTCGTACAAGGGATGATATCAGCAAAGCAGTCGAAGGGATTATTCTGCAGGCACGCCGGCACAACCCGGATATCGATATCATTGCCCAGTATCTTTACGATATGCCCTATGTGGAGTCTTACCGCAAAGGAATCACTCCCTGGCAGATCGCAGCCCTCGACCGCATTTCTTTGCAGTATGGGATCAATGCGATTGATCAGGCCAGGCAGGTGACCAAGTGGTTTGAGAGCGGGGAGATTTCACAAAAAGAATTTGGAGGCTGTCATCCAAAACCTGCCGGGCACCAAGCCTATGCCAGTATGATTGACCGCTTATTCGGGCGGGCATGGGCCGGGCCGGTTGCCGGGCAGTTGGTGCCCCACAAATCTGGCCGCCGATACGATGCCCGCTCCTATGACCAGGCGGGCTTGCATCCGATATCCCTCGCCCAAGTGAAAAACGGGTGGAAAGTGGTGAGAAATTGGCAAGGTTCTGGTAAGGCAAGTGTACGCAAACATGATCGAGGGCTTGATTACCTCGAGGCTTTGGAGCCGGGTGCAGAATTATCAATCACCTTTAATGGAACCGCGATTGGGTTACCCATGGTGGCGGGACCTGATGTGGGTATCATTGAGTGGCAGATCGACGGGGGAGAGTGGAAATCACTCGATCAATTCACCAAGTGGAGTCGTGGTCTTCATATTCCCTGGATCTACATGCTCGAAAAAGAATTGTCGAAGGGGGAACACACCCTGACCCTGCGAACCACCGATCAAAAAAATAAAAATTCAATTGGTTATGCCTGCCGGTTCTCTGCTTTTGCAGTGAATGGAAATTCAGAATAATGCCCACAGCATGTCTATGAAACCCTTCTTGGTTATTTTCCTCTTTTCTCTCTTCCTTATTCATTTTTCTCAGGCCCGCCGGGGTATTGAGGAAGCTCTCTTTACCTGGACTGACTCCCCCTCAACTACCCTCAATGTGATTTGGTTAGTGGAGGAGGATGATCCAACCGATTTTAAGTGGGGAAAGCAAGGGGGTGAAATTAACCGAAATGCGGTGATTAAACGCCAATCTTTTTACGAGAAGACTCTTTCTTTCTGGGGACTTGCCCTGGATGTGAAAAATGGTCGATTCTCTTTACCTTCTTTAAAAAATGCCGATGTGGAGGTGTGTCAGGTGCAGTTAACTGGTTTGGCACCAGACACGGTGTATTGTGTAAAGTTGGGGAAGAAGGAATTTAAGGCACGGACCCTCCCGGCCAAGCGCCCGGACCGCATATCTTTTGTCACTGGTGGTGATATGATGCACAAACCTGAGTGGCACAAAGACGGGGTTCAGGCAATGGCTTCCCGTTCGCCCGATTTTGCTTTGCTTGGTGGAGACCTGGCTTATGCCAATGGGCAGGACTGGAAGCGCTGGCTCGATTGGATCGAAATCTATGCTGACCATGCCCGCCGACCAGACGGGTTATCGATTCCTTTTGTTGTGGCCATCGGAAATCACGAGGTTATCGGTGGCTATGGTCAGATTCCTGAAAAAGCTCCTTTGTTTTTTAACCTCTTTCCCTTTCCTCGGGAAAATGATGCAACCTACATTATAGACATGTACGAAGATTTATCGGTGCTGGTTTTAAACTCTAATCATACACGCCCCGTGGAGGATCAGGTTGAATTCATTGAGCAGGCATTATCTTTGCGAAAAACCCGGAAGCATCTTTTTGCTCTCTATCATTTTCCGGCATATGGAATTGTTAAGGGAGGGCTGGGAAATCCGATCTCTCAGAGTATGCGTAAGCATTGGACTCCTCTATTTGACAAATATGGCTTGGATGCCGCATTTGAGAACGACCACCATGTGTACAAGCGCTCCAAGCTGATCAAGGGAGGGAAAGTGGATGATTCTGGCACCCTCTATATCGGGGACGGTGCCTGGGGGGTGAGAACAAGGTCTTTCGATGCCTCGGACCTATGGTACGTGAAAGAAGCTTCCCCCACCATGCATGTGATCGAAGTGGTGATCGAAAAAAATGCCCGAACTTACCGTGCGATCAACCATGATCAAAAAGTATTTGATGAGTTTGTAGACAATCGCGATGCTCAAACCTTATCAAAATGAAATTCTATCCATATATTTTAACTTTTTTAATCTGCGGTACACTCCTGTCTGGCCAGCCTTACCTTCCTAAAACCTTTCAACTATCCGATCAGCGGTCCAATCGCACCCTTTCCATCAATTCCGAATACCTGGTGTTCGATGTAGGCGCAGTTGCCAAAGGAAAGTCTCCCGTACTGATTTATTTGCATGGTGCTGGAGGCGGGCGTCCTCCGCTTAATCGTTTGGGCATGCAGGCAAATGCTTTGCTTAAGGGAATTGAGCGTTTTGATAAGGGTCCTTGCTTTGTGGTGGTTCCCCAGTGTCTGCCAGAAACAAAAAAGGGAGATCGGGCGACCTGGGAACCGGCGGATTTGAATCTTCTTCTCGATGATTTACTGGAGGAATTTCCTATCGATGCGAAGAGAGTCTATCTTACCGGAAACAGTATGGGGGGGTATGGATCCTGGGCATGGGGTGGACATAGTCCTAAACGGTTGGCCGCGATTGCTCCAGTGGTCGGAGGAATAGGACCGGGTGGTCCCAAGGATGTTACCCCCGATTTGAAGAATTGGGCAAAGAACCTCGCCAAAGTTCCAGTCTATGCATTTGCCGGTGGGAAGGACCGGGTAGTTCCCGCGGAACGGTCGGAAAGTATGGTTGCAGAAATTCGCAAAGCCAACGGAAAGCAGGCAAAAATTAAAGTATTTCCAGATGCCGGACACAATGCGAGGCAGTTGGTTTATGATAGCAAAGAATTTTACGATTGGATGTTTGCACAGTCCAAAAAATGATAAGAGTTCTTTTACTTGCCTCGTTCATTTCCGCCCTGGTTGCCCTGGCGTGCGTACCGGCGATTTTTTATCTTGAAAGTTTGGGCCGTCCGCAAAATCCCTTTCATATGATTCAGTTACTTGCCTGCCTGGTGTGTTTCCCCTGCAGTGGTTTTTTCTTTTGGATGAGTCGAGGGTTGGGCTGGACAGTCACTCGAATATTCACCGCTCTTGCCTGTCTCCTCAGTGGGGCTTGGTTTGGCTTTTTTGTCTATGTTATGGTGATGATGGCCGTGCTGGGTGCCTAAACTGAATCCATAACAATTTTGAGAAAGCCCTAGCTTTATAAATCAAGTTGGTGGAATCTTAGGGACAACTTGGCTTCACATGTAAAGCCTTTGCGGACAGCGTTGAGATAGAAAAAGATCTGAGGTTTGACGCAATATTTTCAACATTCAATCAACTATTAATTTATCTTACAGGGATCATTTGAGTTATTGTTTGTTACTTAATTGTTGCACAATAGTTCTCGCGTATATCCATGGTTTTTGAGATATTCTTTTTCATAGGGCAATTGAGTATGTGGAAGTTCGCTTCCAAAATTGACTCGAAACACAAAACAGAGGGACCTTTGGGCAAAGGGTCCCTCTTTTTGTTTATTAAATTTGCAACACCCTATGGATCAATTGATTAGGCGATAATTCTGATGGAAGGGTAACACCTCTCTCAGTCGTCTTTAAAAGCTCGAGTTGGGCAAATTGATCATCCACTAGACTGGGGTAAAAAAAATGGTTTGTCCGCTGTTTTAGTCTTTCACTTGCAGAATCCCGATCAAGTTCGAGATGGATAAAGAAAAGGGGTTTTGTGCACGATCGAAGAATTTCACGGTAGGCATATTTGAGAGCAGAGCAGGATAGTATCGCGGGGTGATCGCACTTATCAAGAAGGTGTCCTAATTGATTTAACCAGGGAATACGGTCCTGATCGGTCAAAGGATGGCCCGCTTTCATTTTTTCTACATTCTGCGGGCTGTGGTAATCATCCCCCTCAAAGAATTTTCTTTCTACAGATTGAGAAAGTTGAGTCCCAAGGGTGGATTTTCCGCATCCGGATACTCCCATGACCACAAGGTGGCAGGTTTGAAGTGTTTGAGATAATGAATTGTTCTTCAATTTCTGTAATTGCCATCTTATGACACTTCCGTCCTTCAGAAAATTAAAAATTGGCGTCAATTTACTAGCCTAGAGGGAGTATATGAATAGGATGAGATTTATGTTTAACAACTCAGGAATTTTACTTTCCGTACTTTTCCCGTCTTTTCTTTTATTTGGTGAAGGGAAAGCGGAGATTGATTTTGCCCGAGAGGTCCTTCCCATTTTATCGGACAAATGTTATGCCTGTCATGGCCCCGATACCAAGAAGAAGGATTTGGTCCGTCTGGACCTTGAGGAACTGGCCAAGAAAGACCTAGGAGGTTACCATGCGATCGACCCTAAGGATTTGGAAGAAAGCGAATTGCTCTATCGTATTATTGATGAGGAAGATCCCATGCCCCCAGAGGACTTTGGTAAGACACTTTCTAAGAAAGAACAGGAGATAATCCGCCAATGGGTATTGTCTGGTGCCGAGTATGAGGAGCATTGGTCTTTTGTTCCTCCGACCAAAGCAGCTGTTGAGCCCCAGGGAAATCCAATCGACCATTTTATTGACGCTAAATTAAAGGAAGAGGGCACGAATTTTGGCAAAGAGGCAGACCGGGCCACCCTCGCAAGACGAGCCTCGCTCATTTTGAATGGATTACCTCCTGAACCGGCGGATTTGGATGGATTTTTAAAGGACAACGATGAAGGGGCGTATGAGAGGTACCTCAACCGCCTACTTGCTCGCAACGATTATGGGGAACATATTGCCCGTTACTGGTTGGATGCGGTGCGCTATGGGGATACCCACGGTCTTCATCTCGATAATCGCCGGGGGATCTACCCGTACCGGGACTGGGTAGTACGTGCCCTCAATCAAAATCTGCCTTTCGATGAATTTATCCAATGGCAGTTGGCCGGCGATCTTTTGCCCAACCCAACCGAGGACCAAAAAATCGCTACCGGATATGTGCGACTCAATCCAACCACGGGAGAGGGGGGAGCAATTGCTACAGAATTTCAGGCAAAAAATAACTTTGACCGGGTGGAAACCACCGGCACAGCCCTACTTGGATTGTCCCTGACCTGTGCACGCTGCCACACTCATAAGTACGATCCCATTACCCACGATGAATATTTCGAGTTTCTCGCTTTTTTTAATAACACCGCAGAACATTCGATGGACCGCAATCAATATGTATACGGGGATCATTTAACCGTGGCAAAAGACCCGGTATCGAAAAAGAAATGGGAGGATTTTTTGGGCAAGGAAGCTGCCTTTCTTAAAGAAGTTCGGGCAACCGGAAAATACAAGGGAAGTGATGAGAGTTTAGCCAAACTTGCAGATTTACTCGTACCCGATCTGTCAAAGCCGGGTAATCGAGTGAAGGCAAGTTCCCAAAATTTTCACAAAAGAAGCCAAAAGCCCGAACACGCGATTGATGACCGGTTGGATACAATATACCTAAATCGTGATGGTAATGGCAGCGGCCTAACCATTTTCACCCCCAATGGGATCATCCATGGAATCAGTCTAACATCCGCTGCGGATCACCCAGGGCGGGACCCCAAGACCTACAAACTGGAAGGGTCCACTGATGGGAAAACTTTCACTTTAATTTCCGAAGGGGATGTGCCCAGCTTTACCAAGCGCAAACAGAGTAGAGAAATTCTCTTTGAGAACAACCAGTCTTTTACTACATACCGCCTAAACTTTCCCAAGTTATCCGATGTTTATGCAAAGTTTATGCAAATTGCCGAGATCGAGCTTTTGAAAAAACACCTGGCCGCGAAGGATGATCTGCTCGCCCAGGCCCAGCAGCTCAACAATGAACGTATACAGGGGCAAAGGAATTACCTGACCACTACGTTAATTGCTCAGGATTTACCCGAGCAAAGAAAGCGGGTCACCCAGGTTCTAGAGCGTGGAGAATACGATAAGCCTATTGGTAAACCTCTCAACCCAGGGGTCTTTTCCGTTTTAGGTGAAATGGATGCTGGCAGCCCATCGAACCGCCTCGGTTTGGCTCAGTGGATCACTTCAAATGACCAGCCCCTGACCGCCCGCGTGTTGGTAAACCGTTTCTGGCTAATGGTGTTTGGTGATGGACTTGTGCGTACGCCCGAAGAATTTGGTTTACAGGGAGAACATCCAACCCACCCAGAACTGCTTGACTGGATGGCGGTGGACTTTCAGGAAAACGGATGGAATCTGAAGCGATTGCTCAAACAATTCCTCACCAGTCGAACCTTTAAACAATCCTCCGCTAGACGGTCCGATTTTCCAGACCCCGAAAATAAGTATTGGGGTAGGGGGCCATCCTTCAAGCTCGATGCCGAGGTGGTTCGGGATTTATCCCTATGGTCATCCGGATTGCTCAATCGTAAAATCGGAGGGGAGGGTTTCAAGCCTTATCAACCATCCGGTATGTGGATCGCTTTGTCTCACCCAAACAGTGATACCAAAAACTATGAGATGAATAAGGATGATAGTATTTATCGTCGCAGTCTTTACATGTACTGGAAACGTACCTCCCCGCATCCGATGATGACTTTGTTTGATGCTCCCAGCCGGGAGTCAAGCTGTGTGCAGCGTTCCCGCACCAGTACATCGCTACAGTCCCTTGCTCTGTTTAATGAGACTCAACGGATGGAAACCGCCCGTAAGCTAGCCGAGCGATTGCTTCGGGATGAGCAGAAGGATAATAACCGGATCGAGTATCTTTTCACCCTGCTTACCTCCCGGAAGCCAAGCACGGTGGAGTCCACAGCTCTGTCCACCCTATTGGACAATGCTAAGAGCAGGTTCTCCCTGTCGGAGGAGGATGCCCGCAAGGTGCTTGAACAGGGCCTCGCCCCAGTGGATAAAAAATTACCCGTAGCAGAGGTAGCCGCATGGACGCAGGTGGCCGCCACTATGCTGGCGAGTGACCCGGCCATTTTGCTTTATTAAGATTTATAACAGGAGACCAAGACTATGAACCAGGCAGATTTATTTCTCGACAATTCCTTCCATATTAACCGCCGACAATTCTTTGGCCGTTCCGCTCTTGGGTTGGGTACCGCCTCCATGGCCAGCCTGCTCAGTAGCGATTTATTGGGGCGATCCGTACCCACCGAGGGTTTGCATCACAAGGCCACAGCCAAGCGGGTGATCTACCTGTTTATGAGCGGGGGACCCAGCCATATTGATATGTGGGACTACAAGCCTCGCTTAAGCGAGGAATATGGAAAAGATCTTCCTCCTGAAGTGCGGGATGGGCAGCGTATTACCGGGATGACCTCCGGGCAGAAAACCCTACCGCTTGCACCCAGCAAGTTTGAATTTACAAAGTGTGATAACAATGACAAAGGCGTTTGGGTAAGCTCATTGCTCCCTTACACTTCCAAAATTACCAAAGAATTGTGTGTGGTCCATGGAACCTTTACCGAGGCAATTAATCACGACCCTGCAATTACTTACATCCAAACGGGTAGCCAGATCCCAGGTCGTCCGAGTCTCGGTTCTTGGTTGAGCTATGGATTGGGTAGTATGAATGAGAATTTGCCCAACTATGTGGTCATGCTTGCCCGGACCAATCACCCCCAGCAGAGCCTCTTTAACCGCCTTTGGGGTACTGGTTTCATGCCATCCGACCATCAGGGTATACTTTTTCGAGCAGCAGAAAACCCTGTGCTTTATTTAAAAAATCCACAGGGAGTTACACGAGGTGACCGAAGGGCCCAGCTCGATGCTCTCGCTGCTCTTAATCAAAATCATTTTCAGGAATTTGCAGACCCAGAGGTACTTTCCCGGATCAAGCAGCATGAAATGGCCTACCGTATGCAGGCATCGATTCCTGAGCTCATGGATATGAAGGATGAACCAAAAGAGGTTTTCGAGCTTTATGGAGAGGATGCCCGTACCCCTGGTACTTTTGCTGCAAGTTGCCTAAATGCTCGACGTATGGCCCAACGGGGTGTGCGCAATATCCAAATTTTTCACCGAGGATGGGATTCTCATGGAGGTCTGCCTGCCCAGCATGGTTCTCAATGTAAGGATATCGATCAGGCCTGTTATGGCTTAATTACTGACTTGAAACGCCAAGGCATGCTGGACGATACCTTGGTGGTATGGGGGGGGGAATTTGGCCGTACCAATTACTGCCAAGGCAAACTTACTCGTGAGAATTATGGTCGTGATCATCACCCCCGTGCCTTTACCACTTGGATGGCTGGGGGTGGAGTCAAGCCAGGGATCACTTATGGACAATCTGACGAGTACGGTTACAACCTGACTGATCGTGATGGAAATGTGATACGGCCAAACAAAGATCATTGGACACCCGATACCATGCATATTCACGATCTCAATGCCACTATCCTCCACCTGCTTGGGATTGATCATCGAAAACTTACCTACCGTTACCAAGGACGCGATTTCCGCCTCACCGATATCCACGGTCATGTGATCAAGGATATCATTACTTAATACCTTGCGATATCCTGTAGGTCTAAGGGAAAGTCAGGGAGAATCCAATCCAGGCAGATGCCATGTGGCATCGAAGATGCTCTATGCCCATCATAGATGTTATCTTATCCTTTATTGTTGGAACGCCAGGCGGCCCGATTTTCGGGTAATATGGAATTACCACCTCCTCACTCGGGGAGGATGTACCTGAGGTTAATCCGCCTGGCCCAACGGGGTAGGGAGACAATCATGGATGTGTATACATCCGGGAATAGGATGCGAGTGCGGATCACCCGTTTTTTAGCCCCTTTAAGGGAAACCATCAAAGTCGACCCGATTGATGGGAACCTCAGTGTGGATGATACCTGTATGGTCCCTATCGAGGTTTCCTCCTGTTACTTTGATCCGGGGGACTCCTTTCTCCGCATGATTGCCAAGGAAGACTTTGGCAGTTTCGCTCACCAACTAGAGGATGAAATTAAAGCAGATCATTATTTCATGTTCTACACAAACTCGAGCGGGTACACTGCCAAAGGAATTTCCAACCCGCATACCAAGAAATGGCCTGAAGACTGGCTTCGTTTGATTCATCGTTCTTATGGGGTGGAACTTACCCCACCGAGAAGATTATTTTACAAGGACAGGATAGAAGAATCTGTTTAAATTGGAGATTTTGAAATGCGTGGTAAAAGCAGGTAATCTTTTAAATTAAATCTATTTCTTGCGCATCGCCTCCCAATGGTCTCGGTTCGCGTCTAAATTTTTCAGTAAAAAGTTTCCTCCCTCTGGTATTATTTTAGCAAGCGACACATAAAGATCATGAACTACATATTTACCGAAGCCTAATTGGCATTCGGGAATCAGTACGGAATCACGATCGCAATTCATCGAGGGCTTCATACCAAGGCTTTTTTCCAAGTCTCCCTGTCCAAAAAATTCAGCCATCACTAAGTTGGCCCAACGCTCACAAACTGGCCATTTTTTGCCCGGATTACTGACATCGGCAGTATGTAAGATGAATGAAGCGATAAGGGTTCGTGTATCATTATCAAGACTGGAAGAAAGATTAATGTGTTGCTCACTGTTACCTTGTATCACTTTAAGGATTGAAGGTATTTTTGCATTCATGCGATCCATCAATTCCTTGTGCCTTTTGAAATCGGTATAGAGGATAGCTTCATTGATCAATTTAAGAGATCTTTTGATCTGATTATTTTCTTCAGGGTTAGAAACGTCAGTTTGGGTAAATAAATGATGCTTTTTGATTAATTTCAGAAGGTAATCAATTGAACGTTTCTCCTGTAAGCTGTCCTCACCAAACTCTTTGACCAAAGGATGCTTTATATTAATAAGGTATTGATTATTTACCCCAAGATGAAGGGCGTCGTGGGCAACAGCTGCTACGAGTAGAGCGGTTTGTTCGAAATCTTTTAAAAAGCGGGATCCACCACACTCAAGTAATGCATGAGTGGTCGCCAGCACATCAATGGCATGGGTGAAGGTATGATAACCTTTTTGGATGAGGGGAGAGTTTAAGGTATTATTTTTTGAGAAATAACCCTTTTGTAAATCATCATAAAAAGAGTGGAGCGATTCCTTGTTTGGATTTCCGGGTATGCGATAAGAATCATTACTCAGAAAAAGGGTTTCAAATACGGCTTTTTGAGACTGTTCGGTCGAGCAAAGTGCAAAAGGATCAGAGGCTAGGGAGAGATCTATATGAGAACTGGTAAGAACGCCTTGATGGCGAACTTTTCCATTCACTTCTGATTCACTGTTTTCAGCTAGGTCTGAAGAACAGGAGTTTCCGAATAAAAGCAAGAACGCAGGGAGTAATCGCCAAAATTTGGAGGGATTTACCATGCTTTTTCCATCGGAATCCTGGATCTTTTGATCAGTACCAACTGATTATTTCTGAGCGGGTCGAATCTCTTGGAGGATTGCTTGTGAATCCTGATTAAATGCGTATTCGAATTCAGGGTAGTAATTGATTATATCGTAAAAGAAGCGCACTGCATCGTAGTCAACTACATGATATTTGTCTCTCAACTCCTGTTCGGTTGGAAAGATGATCTGTCTGCCTACCCGAAATTCGTTGATAGTTACCGGCATCGAACTGTTAAGGGCAAGGATCCGCTTAAGGACAAGTACTCCCTTAAGTACTTCTAGTGCATTAGCCCCTCTAACTCCAGGAGGAGGAATATCCGGGCATAGCAGAAGGGTATGCCTGTTTGGATCCTTGGCGTTTAACTTACTCATTTGCTCGACATAGTTGGCTGGGTCGTTCACTTGTCCAAGAGATATATTGGCTCGTGGATGCTCAAAGGGACCTTTAGATCGTGCTTTATGATCGGCAAAATTTAGAACTAAAGAATTTTCGGGTTTATCGACTAATCTACCCATGAGGAGATCTAAAAGGTGAGTTTTGAACTTGTTTCCATATTCCGCCTCATTGTGTTCTTCGAAGAGAAGGATATGATCGTCAGCAATATATTCATGGTACTTTGCTTTGTGGACGATTTCCCAAATCATTCGTCTAACAATTACCTCTTCTCCAGGTACCTTTTGATCAAGATAACTAAAAAGTGGTGCATCATCAGCTATTTCGGGGTGGCTTGTTTTATAGTCTTTTAACTCGGCTAAGATATTTTTAAAATATTCGCTTTGAGTGGCAAATGATAGGTCAAATAGATCATCGTCCCTTATACGGTAAGCATTTCGAAATAGTACATTATTGAAGGAATCAAATGTCTCAGAATCTTTGGGTATTACATAGCTGAAGGATTTTTCTTTCGAATCAATTATGTGAGGAGTCAGTACGATAATAACTTCGCGATCGGTTGCACTATTTGCTTTGGATTTGAACAAATTACCAATAATGGGAATCTTTGAAAGTCCTGGTATTCCTGTTTCACCTTTACTTTTCTTTTTATCAATTAATCCACCAATTATAAAAGGAGTGTTGTCGGCAACTCTAACAAAGCTCTGTACTGTTTTACTTTCGATGCTAGGGGGTGACCTGTCTTCAGGTTTGAGGGAAGCTTCTGACGCATCATAGATTGCACTACTAACAATAGTTTCAGTTTGCATGGTTACCTCAGCACCATCTTCTGAAATTCTTGGCCGTACGTTTAAAACAATTCCCGTATCAATGTATCTGACGCTTTTTTGGGTTCCATAAGCGGTAGTTTGGATGGTTTCATTAGGGATTTGCGTACCAATCCGAATCATGGCCTGCCTTCCATCTAAGACTAAAATTGTTGGATTAGTTAAAACCTCAGCAGTACCGTCCGAAATGAAGGCATCCAGGGTAGCTTCGAAGCCAAGGGGAACTATTCTTTCATATGCACCATATAATGGAATACTTTTAGGGTAGTAAGTACCATTTAAACTAGAATCATAGGTTGAACTATCATACCCCTGCCCGGAGTATTGACCAGACATTCGACTAGGATTCCATCCAAATTTATCTCTTTGGCTAGAATTAAATGTAGAAGAAAGCTTTCCGTCAGTCATGGAGAAGTTAGAGTTCTTGTTGTTTAGGTTATACTTAAGACCAAGTTCTTTGGCTTTGTTGGAATTTATTTCAACTACCAGAGCTTCGATGACTATTTGACTCGCAGGGATATCGATTTCTGTATGAAGAAGATTTAATATCCCATTGAGCTGTTCTGGGACTTTTTTCTCATAAATAATTAACAATCGTTGTTCAGGTGCACCTGTTGTAGATTGGTGTAAGTAAGTACCGCTAAGACGATCAGCACCAGAAATGTTTCTGCCACCATCAATGGCAGGTTGCATAATACTCGTTTTAGCCGCGTCAAGAATCTTAACAACTATCGGATATTTGTTGGACTGTTGATAGGTGGTAAAAATGCTTTCATTGATCGATTCTCCCCGTCCTACGCTGTACTCTACGGTTGCGTAGCCTAAGGCTTTAAGCAGGGCTAATGTGCGGTCGCTTTGCATATAGCTTAAACGATAAGAATGAAATCCATAAGGGCTATTCGCAGTGCCAATTGCTTGGGCATGGGGAGCAAGTGGAGTCTTTTCTTGGGTACTGCTAGGTTGGGAGTAACCAGAGGTATTCGAGAAAGAGTTCCTATTGGTAGTGGAACTGCTTGTGGTTGAGGGGGTTGACGAGCTGCTTGTACTTTTTTTACCCCATGATTGAGCAAGGATTACCTCTTTTTCTTTAACTAAAGTAGTCGATTTTTCTGTTTTAAATTCGGGTTGGGTTGTTTTCTCAATAGTTTCCCTTGGAGTAGTATTCTTAGTAGGTTTTATTTCATTTCTCTCCTCGCCCAGTGAAACGATTTTTACTTCACCAAAATTACTTTTAAATTGGTCAAAATCAAAATTCTTGAGTGCAAGAAGAAGTGGGTGTGTTTCTTTGGCGTTGTCAGCCCAGGATGTTAGGTTTGGTAGTGCAAATATCGTAGATAGTAGAATTATTCGGGCTTTAATAACTGCTCCAGTTTTAAGAGTTTTAACTATTTTCATGACTTGAATTATCTTATGAGGTTGGGCTGGGTGTTAAGCCACTGGAGGCTAGGGAAGCAATTTCGGGATTGGAGTCATCGATTAGTTTCTGGCAAGTCTCTGCTATAAATTCTTTATCTTCTTCGTAACGAAGAAGATTTTCAAGTGAGAGTTTTCGGACCTCTTCCGGTCCAGATTGTAACCATTTGACTAACAAGTTTTTAAAATCCGGAAAACTTTCGGCATTGATTAAGGTAATTATCGATAAAAGAGTTCCTGGATCTTGAAGGTCGGCAAGATTTTCAAGATTCTCTATGGGCGTTAGCGCACTTTCTCGTTTTTTTGCAGGTTCAAGTACCGATATGACGGCATCCATTCTTTTGACTCCAACCGCACCCTTGAGAACCTCAAGTGATTGAGATTTTAAATCAACATGAGCACCAAGGAGGTGCCTGAAGATTTTTGTATAATTGATTGATGAGTTGAACACACAAAGAACATTAGCGAGGAGATCAATTTTAGTGTCCCTACATTGTCTGAGAGATTTACATACTTCATCATATTGTCGATGTGCAGTCAGATCGGAAATAAGACTGTTAATCGAAGAAAGTTCTGAAATTAATCCATCTGCACGATTTTTGGATAAACTAATTTTTTGGGGAAGGATACCGGATTTTACTATGTGAGAGAAATAAGCTTTTTCTACCTCAAGTTTAAGATCCATGGATTTAAATGTTTTAAATAATTTCTCCAAAATACTTAGTTGTTTGGGAGTGCAACCAAGGATCAATTCATTCGCAAGTTTGAGCCCACCTTCCCATTCCATTGAGCCAGAAAAATTTTGCAGCTCATTGAGTTTTTTTCTGAATTGGGCTTTTTCTATGGTTGTGGAAGATTTAGAGGGTTCCCGAGAAATCTTGCCGCCTACTATGCCAAGTAGGGAGAAAAGGTATAATCGGTAATTGAAAAAAGCTACAATCAACCAGCAAACGCACAACCCAATGATGATGAAATTGAGCCTGTAAATTGCGTCTGACTCAGATCCACCTTGCCAAAAAGGAAGCGTGTAGGTGATTAGCAAACTTATTGTTGCTATGGTTGCAGGACGAGTCAACCCGTCCACGGCACTGTTCATCTGCCCGCGTAATTTTTTGCGTACCGAGAGAAAAAGCATTTGTAAGCCTACATATTCGACGGTGAAGAAGACCACCTGAGTGATGAATTTCCCAACATACACCGCTTCACGGGAATGCACCAATAAAGCACCGACCGAGACAAGCAGGATTAAAATAGGCAGGATCGAGATGGCGGATATTACACCTCCCCGGGTAAGAATTGCACGAACGATGAATAACTGGAGTAGTAACTGTACACAACTTGTGTAGGTGTAGAATTGCCCAAAGAAATCGTATAAATCATCGGAGTAGTCCTTCCTTACTTCAAATTTGAAATTAATATCGATTAAGGAAAGTACAATGGCAGAAAATACTACCAGCCAGGTCATAAGAACTGATTGTTTACTACTTATTAGCACTCCTAGTTTTTTAAAAATGCTGTAGTTCGCCTGCTGACTGGAGCCATCGTCCTCCTCATCACCAATAGTAAACATTTTGGCACGAATCATTAAAATGATGGAAACCACTATCAGGACAGCGGCATTCATCGCCAAGGAGATCTCATTGACGAACTCTTGTTTACTTACAAAAGAAATCGTAAAGCCTGCTAAGATACAGCCTAAAGTACCAGCTGCCCCAATCATTCCCATCCACCTTTTGGATTCGGTAGGGTTGAGTACCCCCATTGCCATACCCCAGAATAAAACCATCGGCAAAATTACAATTGTCTCACAAAGCATGTAGGCAAATACATAAATTGGTTTCGTTTCACCTTTTCCTCCAAGGAAATATACAATGGGAACCAGAGCACACAGGGTTAGGATTATACCCGCAGTGGCTATGCGCATGGCACCATAGGCCTGGAACCGTTCGCAAAGATAAGTGGAAAGTAGGGCCAGAATAATCGACAAACTAGCAGCCGCCATGATCATAAGAGGTATGCTTTCGGCTTCAAAGTATTTGAGCAGGAACGAGTCAGAGGTGGCTCTTGCCATCATCGAACTTTGGGCGACCATGAAATAAATAACCGACAAGATTTTAATCTTGGGATCGATTTGCGATAATTTCATAGGGCTCAGGTACTTTCTTATTAGGTATCGTAACAGTAAGCTAATCGAAAAAACAATAAACCTCTAAATAAAAAGAAATCCCACATTTTACTCAATTGGTTCAAATTTCGTGAGTGATCGTTGTATAAAGTTGCAACAATTATTAATCGTGAAACTTCAGTAATAACTGAGCATTTGGTGAGTTTATCTATTTTCCGAAAACACTTGCCTTAGGTCTCAATTAGTGCGGAATTAATAAGAAATATGTTCAATACCCTAACCCCAAAATCTATGATCTATCTCAAAATAGTAGCATTTCTAGCTACAGCAACTTTTACTTACGGTAATTGCGGCAAATGTGATGCCGAACATCCAGGACAGCCTCACGACCATGACGAAATCGTTGGCACCATAGTTGGTATAAACGAAGAAACACAAACTATCGAACTTATGACGCCTGATGGTCCTAAGTCTTTGAAAATTAACGAGCACTCCGATCTTTTAGTCCCAGGAGAATTTGAGGGTGCTGTTTTTGACATGGATATCGAGAAATTTAAACGCGAATCCCGTGGCAAAGAAGTTCGTATCGCCAGTCGCAACGGAGTAATCGATCATATTGAGCCAGCTGACTACGAAGGTGGTGAACATAGCGAACCCGGCCAGCCCGGTCCGCATGGTGACCCAGCTGCTCCCCACCACCAAGGTCAACCCGGTCCACATGGCGGTCCAGTACCTCCCCATCACTCAGGTCAACCCGGTCCGCATGGTGACCCAGCTGCTCCCCACCACCCAAATCAGCCTGGTCCACATGGCGATCCAGTACCTCCTCATCACTCAGGTCAACCCGGTCCGCATGGTGACCCAGCTGCTCCCCACCACCCTGGACAACCCGGCCCTGGTGCTCATAACCAAGGTGAAGAAGATGGAGACGCTATTGTTGGAAAGATCATCGGAATTGATCAAGAAAACAATATGATTGAAATTCTTACCGAGCAAGGTCCTGTGAAACTCAAAGTTAATGAGCACTCTGATCTTTTGGTTCCAGGTGAGTATGAAGGCCCATTGTTTGATTCTGATATCGAAGAATTTAAACGCGAGGCTTCTCAGCATGAAGTACGAATTGAATTTCGCAACGGAGTGATCGATCACATTGAGCCTGCTGACTATGATGAGGCAGAACACGGTGATCATCAAGGAGGTCCTCCACATGGTGGCCCAGTTCCCCATACCGGACCTCAAGGTGGTCCTCCTCCGCACACAGGCCCTCAAGGTGGCCCACAAGGTGGTCCTCCTCCTTTCCCTGGTCAGCAAGGACCTAGATAATAATCTATTTTATTTTCTAAAGTTTTTTAATTTAGCCCCTCGTCTCGGCGAGGGGCTTTTTTGTGCCTAATTAAACTTTCTTTTATCTAATTATCTAATTTTAAACCCTTAACAATTTCCTATAAATAATAGTAGTATATTCGAGATGATATTTGGGATACAAATTTGGTTAAGGTACTGTTTGCTATTTATTACCTTGCTACCGGTTATATTTTGTAGTGGTTCTGAAATTACTAAACCTACTCATCACAAGGACGACGGATATATAAATAATTATTTACCTAAGGAAAAGATGAGTAAAGGCCTGGCTACCGTCTTCAAATGGCGTTTCACCCGAAATTCTCAAACGATTGTAGATTTCGAACAACTTGAGCCAGATTTACCCTTCCTTCAATCAAATCGAAGTGAGGAAACCCTGACCTGGATTGGTCACTCGACCTTTCTTTGGCAATACCGTGGAATCAACATTATTACTGACCCTCACCTGAGCAACCGAGCATCCCCAGTCAGTTTTGCTGGGCCTGAACGATTATCGCCACCAGCTTTAGTATTACGGGACCTTCCTGACTTAGACATCGTGGTGATTTCTCATAATCACTACGATCATTTAGACAAGTCAACCGTTCTTGGAATTTATAAAAAACAAAAATCAAAGCCTCCTCTGTTTCTCGTTCCATTGGGAATGAAGGAGTGGTTTGAAAATATTGGTATCAAAATCGGAGTGATTGAATTGGACTGGTGGGAGAGTCATCAAGTGGGCGGTTGGAAATACCATGCTGTCCCAGTTCAGCATTGGAGCAGAAGGGGATTATTAGATACTAATAAGGTATTATGGGCAGGTTGGGTGGTTGAAGCCCCTAATAAACGACTTTTCTTTGCGGGGGATACCGGGTATTCCAAGGATTTTAAGGTTATTGGGAATCGGTTTAAAACTATGGACCTATCTCTTATTCCCATCGGTGCCTATGCACCGAGATGGTTTATGAAAGATATGCATTGCAGTCCAGAAGAGGCGGTTCAAATCCATTTGGATGTCAACAGTAAGCAATCCATCGGTATGCACTGGGGAACCTTTTTAAATTTAACTGATGAACCATTAGACGAACCGCCTGTCCGTTTACAAAAAGCGGTTCAATCAAAAGGACTAAACCCTGAAACCTTCATAACCCTTAAGCATGGCGAGACGCTCAAGAACCTGTGATGAAACTGTAAACAGTTTTAACGGTAAAAAAGAAAATCTGCGTGTGAATTTGGAATTTTTGCCTCGGAAATAAATTGTTTGTAGAAATGACTACTGGAATCAAAAGTTCTTCCAGACCAAATCATTTTTACCTTGTATCCAAGTTTAATGAATTCCTCTAAAGCTTTAGTAGATAAGGTGCCAGGGCTCATTTCGACTAGCATGGTTGGCATAAGTTTCTCGATGGTTTTCATACCTCCAGCAAGTGTCTTGTATTCATGTCCTTCTACATCGATTTTAATAAAGTCGATTTTATCAATTTCGTTTTTTTCGCAGTAATCATCCAAGGTTTGTAGCCTAACGGATTCTACATTATCCACCTCGGTATCAAAGGTTTTCAAAGATGCAGAACCATCTCCAATACACTCCCTGTTTATTAGTGCCTTCCCCTCGATATCGGAAAGGCCAAAATTATTGTAAAACAGTTGATGGGAGTGAAATATTTTTTGAAATTTAAGATAGATCCACTTAAGTTCGGGTTGAGGTTCGAAAATATGCAAATCGGCATTTTTTTTAATATATTTCCCTGCCCAATAAGTAAAAAGTCCTTTGTTGGCTCCAATATCAAAAAAAACACAATCATCTGCAAGAAACTGATTTAGGTGATCTAATTGAATTTTATTAGCCCCTTTTTTTATCCTTTGGGTTCTGTATTTGAGTAGCAAGCGAAGCCATTGGTAAATATTCCCATCTTTGCTCACTTCTTTCATAAATTAATGGACTTATTAACTAAGCAAATGATTAGAAATATGAATTATAAAAATCACCATTTTAAAGGGAGGTTTCTTGTTATTCATGAACTCGGTGAGAAGTAATACCTGGGTTACTAAATAGTTGAAAATTAAGAAGAGTGTATTTTATCCTTTTCTGAATTTGCTTTGGCTTCGAGATCAGCAATTTCATCGTTTAGTTGCCTGCGTATCAGTTCGATTTCCTCTTCATTTCCCTGAGCTTTTGCATCGCTAAGGTTTTTTTCCAGAAAAATTCTTTGCTCTGCTATCTTTGCTTGGTACTTGGAATCAATCTCTGCGATTTTTTTCTTTTGTTCGTCGCTCAATGGCTTATCTTCTCCCCCACCGCAGCGTTCCATGGCTAATTCGTATGAACTTTTCATATAATATTAAATATCAATGAGTAAGGATATAGTCTATCCTAAACTATTGATAGATACTGAATCGATTATTGATTTGAAATAACAAAGGACGCTTCCTTAATTGGAGTAACTTGCCAAATATCTTTTTGGTCAGCATTAATTTGCTGATCCGCAAAAGAATAGTGGGCAAGGGATATTCTTAGGTAATTGGGTTTCTGGGGTAAATCTTCAAACTTTTGACCTAATTGTTTCATGATTTCCGGACGATGTTCAAAGATGGAGGCAAGTAGTTTACCAAACCAGAGAGAGCGGGAGGCAAAGGCATTGAATAAGGAATTATAGTTTTGCAATACCCTCTGTTGTATTTCTGGGGGAGATTGTACAAGCTTTTGATATTCTTGAGGGCCCAAAACCTTTCTTAAATCCTTAAAATCCTCAATGCTTTTACCTAGAGCAATCATGGTTAAAAACTTATGATATAGCATGCGGGAGAAAGGGTGAGCCGCGAATCGTTCATAATTCAATCCTTCAAACCACATCTGCCAATCAATCCTGGGCATGTGAGGCCCAGCAAACTGTGGAGATTGTTTTGGATTGGTTGGTTTGTATTTAAATGCGTATGGATGCCAGGTTTTACCGTCTAAACTTCCTTCGATGATAATTTCTGGACGGGTGGTAGTCATTACCCGAAATAATCCATAGGAATTGAATGCCCTACTTGGGCGTACAAAATTGGTCGCCTCATTGATCCATTTTGGCATTTCTTTATTGATCAATGGACTGGGGTGATTTCCACGGATATCCCGAATAAAGTGACCATAAGTCGTGACTCCAAAGAAAAGCCAAGCAAAACTCAGAAAGATGGAGGGTATTTGCTTAAGTAAAAATGGATTTGTGGACCTTTTATCAGTTTGATTTATTCCTTTACCCACTGAATTCCAATGTTTTGTGATAAATTTTGGCAACCATTGATCATCTATCAAAGGGATACATAAGCAGAGGGTTAGAAGGTTGAAAAACCCGTAGTTTCCAGAGGCTATAATTGCAAACTGCAATACAATTTGACCAATCAATGCGATCCTCCGAAAATTACCTGGTAGAAAGAGGAAGATTGGAAGAATAAGTTCGATCCCATACATACTAAATAGAGATATTGGATCCAACCATGGAGGTAGGGAATCAATCCAATGACTCAAACCATGTGGTAGGGGCTGAGTCCAATAATGATAATCTAGGGCGGTAAAGTCTCTCCAGGCATTTTCACCATTGGTACCAAAGGAAGTAAATTTTACTATTCCTGATTCGAGCATCAATTTTGCCAGCAGAGCCACGATCAAATACCGGGCAAACCAAGTTACTTTAAAAGAGTCTCCCCATTTATGAAATTTGGTTAGAGGCAGGAATGGAAGGGATAAAAGGAGTGTTTCACAAAGTAATGCATCCCATTGAAAGCTTAGGAAGGGTTCGCCCACCACCATGAGCGATAAATAGCAGGCATAACTAATTGATGCACAGAGGGTAGGGAGAATTCCGATGGCGAGAAAAAGAGCGGAAAGAGACCCTATAATAAAGAGAAAATTATGGTTGGCGAAGGGTTGAACCCAGAGGAGGGTTGGTCGGATTGTCCACTTATTGAGTTCAGGATTTTGATCCACGAAGTTTTGGACTTTTATCAAGTCTTCGGTCCATGGAGATAACCCGTTTTCTCCAATCAATGCATTTGCTTGTGACCAGTAGGATAAAAAGGCAATTAGGGTAACTATTCCTAGCAATCTACCGTATGCCCAATGACTTATTTGATAAGTTACTGGTTTAGGCCTGAACAACCGCTTACAAAGTGTACCAAATTCAAAAACTTGAAAGATTATCCATACAAAACTGTCCAATATACATCCTTTTATGCTCATATAAGGTGTAGGCTAAAAATTTAAAGAGAACTAGGAGGCTCTGGAGGTGTGAAACTTGGTGGTTGGCTAGGTGGGGGATTTTTGGGTGGATTACCTGGATTCCAAGGTACCTCATTTCGAATGTATTTCTTCAATTCATTATCATATCCAGAAAAGAATAGATTGATCATCGGGTGATCCACATGTTTTTCGCATTGATCAAGTGTCAGGTTAGATTCTGCAACATAGGTAACCTGTTGGTTTCCATCAACTAATACAAAATACCAGGGTTGGTGCTTACTTGGTTGTGTTTGGTTTGAAAGATACCATTCATTCACGCCTTTAAAGATTGAATGCTGGTGTACGATTACTCCTCGGTATCCATATGTTTTGTGATTAATTATGTCTCCAGTTTTAAATGAAAGTGAATTTCTATCAGGAGATTGTTCGTTAATTACACGGATCATTTAAAGATCATTAGATACTGTAGTAAGATAAGAAGGCTGAAAATATCATAATTTAAATTTGGACACAAAAAAGGGCCGCCCAAATGGACGGCCCTTAGGAAACTTTTCTTATCTAATAAAATTAGAAAGTGTAAAGCAATTCAACTGCGAAT
>ENA-OQVM01001727-OQVM01001727.1-marine-metagenome-genome-assembly--contig:-NODE-1727-length-27801-cov-7.046891_pt1 | contig 27801 bp, 28 predicted proteins | sample MGYA00237776_ERZ505498 | MGnify/ENA primary metagenome ERZ505498 (study PRJEB26159, sample SAMN06265151) | marine metagenome | isolation source: Helgoland LTER site | place: Germany:Helgoland, sampling...
TCGCGCGCGTTCTCTAGCCCGAAGTGATCAAGGAAGCCTTGGGTCACCACAAAGGTCACGGGCCGCCCCGGTGTCATCTTACGGCGGCCAAAGCGAATCCATTCCAGCTCGATCAGCTGATCGACCGTGCCGCGGCTGACGCTGACACCGCGGATTTCTTCGATCTCGGCGCGGGTCACTGGCTGGTGGTAGGCGACAATCGCCAAAGTCTCGATCGCAGCACGGCTGAGTTTGCGGGTCTCGACCGTTTCTTTTTGCATCAAGAACCCAAGGTCGCCCGCCGTGCGGATCGCCCATGCATCGCCGACCTTCACAATATTCACGCCCCGCCCTTCATAGCGGTTGCGCAGGTTTGCAATCGCCTCGGCCGGGTCGCAGCCATGCGGCATGCGCCCCGTCAATTCGGTGACAGTCACAGGGTCCGCCGTAGCAAAGAGAATTGCCTCAACCATGCGCTCCTGTTCGCCCATGGGCGGCGCTTCGAACAGGCTGTCATTCTTGGGCTTTGCGTCTTTAGTCATCACCGGGAACTCTCTTGCGAATTTGGATCGGCGCGAACATTTCACCTTGCCGAATTTCAATCTTGCCCTCTTTGGCCAATTCCAAGGACGCCGCAAAAGTCGCGGCATGGGTCGAGCGGCGGCGCTGTGGGTCGGCGTCCCAGCCATCAGGCAAGTAGCTTGCAAACTCTGTCCAGTCGCCAGCAAAACCGATCAACCCGCGCATACGCTCCAACGCCTGCTCCATGGTCATCACATGCTGACGGTCCATCACGAAGGGGCGGAAATCGTCGCGGGTGCGAATGCGCGCGTAGCCCTGCATCAGATCCAGCAGGGTCGCGGTATAGGTCACACGGCGCACGCGCTGCACATCTTCGGTAATGCCACGCGCAAAGAAATCACGGCCCAACTGGTCACGCGCCATCAGCTTGGCCGCAGAATTCCGCATGGCTTCCAGCCGCTCCAATTGGAACGCAAGGTGTGCTGCAAGCTCTTCGCCTGATGGTCCCTCCTCGGACGGATCAGGTGGCAACAACAGGCGCGATTTCAGAAAAGCGAGCCATGCCGCCATCACCAGATAGTCGGCCGCTAACTCAAGCCGCAAGCGCTTGGCTTGTTCGACGAATGCCAAATACTGTTCGGCGAGCGCGAGGATCGAGATCTGGCGCAGGTCCACCTTCTGCGTGCGTGACAGCGTCAGCAGCAAGTCAAGCGGGCCCTCAAAAGCGCCCACATCCACAATCAAGGATTCAGCGACCACACGCTCGCTGACACTCATCGTGTCTTCTTGAAAATCTTCGCCCTGCATCTGCCCTCAGCCTAAGAGATGGCTAAGTTCCGCTTCTAGGTCGGGGATGTCAATATTTACAGGGTTTTTTCGCATCGCTAATGCACGATTTGCGCGGGTGATTGCTGCAGCAGTCATTGAACCGGTCGCATCTGCAACAACTTCCATTTCGGCGGCCTTGCCATTGCAATGCAAAATGATGTCACAACCCGCAGCGACACTTGCCGCAGCGCGCTGCCCGATGGTGCCGGAAAGGGCCTCCATCGACAGATCATCCGTCATCAAAAGACCATCGAAACCGATGTCCTTGCGGATCACCTCCATCATCTTGGCGGATGTTGTGGCAGGCGCATCCGCATCAATATCTGAGAAGACGATATGGGCTGTCATGCCCATCGGTACATCGGCCAACGCTGCGAAAGGCGCAAAGTCCCAATCATCCAGTTCAGCGCGCGGGGGATCGACACGCGGCAGATCAAGGTGGCTGTCTACGGCCGCCCTGCCATAGCCTGGTATATGCTTGAGCACAGGCAAAACACCGCCCGACAGATGCGCGTCAGCGCAGGCGCGGGATGCAGCGACAACTGTTTCTACATCATAACCATACAGACGGTTCTTGAGAACAGGATGGGTGGCATCCTCGGCAATATCCGCCAAAGGTGCGCAGTTCGCGTCAATTCCCACGTCGTGCAGCTCCGCTGCAATCAACCGATTGCGTATCCACTGCGCACGCAACGGATCACGTGCGCGGGCCATTTGATCCAACGCAGGCAGGTATTCACGCCAGTGAGGTGCACGCATCCGTTGGACACGCCCACCTTCTTGGTCAATCAGGATCGGGGCATCGCGTTGCACAACCTCTCGCAGGTCATAGGTGAGCTTGCGCAATTGATCGGGGGTGTCGATGTTACGTGCAAAGAGGATAAAACCAAACGGCTGGACCTCACGGAAAAAACCGCGTTCCCAATCGGTGATCTCCAGCCCCTCAGGGCCGAAAATCGTCGCATTCATTGTCACTTAGTTCACCACAACGGCGATACACTCGGCCCCTTCGGCCTGCAACGCGGCACACAAACGGCGGGCCTCTGCCCGATCCGCAAAGCCGCTGGCGCGCAAACGGTACCATGTGGCGCTGCTTTGGTTGCTCACCTGAATGACGCGGCCGCGCTCGGCTATCAACTGACCAAAACGCCCCTGAAGGCGATCCCATTCCTGGGCGGCCAAGGCAGGAGATGGAAAGGCCCCAAGCTGCACCAGATTTGCACCTGCAGGGAAAACCGTGGTTGTCACAGCAACTTCTGTTGTCTCAGCAGCGGCGGCTGTAGCAGGCGCTGGAATGCGGAAATTTGCTGGGCGAATGACAGGACGCAAAGACGTGGCCACACCGGGAACCGTTGGCGCAATCTCGCTCGCGGTGGCCTGCGGGACCAAAGGCGGCTCTGTGCTGAGATTTGCCAGTTGCGCGGCAAGCACGCTGACATCGTCTTGGGCGATAGCGGTTTCCACTGGTTGTTCTTCTTGCGCTATCACGTTGGCGATCGCTTCGGCAACCGGCTGTGCTTCAAGGTCTTCTTGGGCCAAACCAGCAGTGCGCGGCGCCAGAACCAAACGGTCCTCTGGGCCACCGGCTTCACCAAGTGCGGCAACTTCGTTTACCGACAAGCCTGTGTGTGCGGCAACGCCACCACCGGGATTGTCCGGCAAGACGCGCATATCGCCTTCCATCGCACGGACTACGGGAATACCGCTCACATCACGCACGATCAATTTGTAACCCCAAAAGCCAACGCCAAGGATCAGGGCCAGCGACAAAGCAACCCCTGCAAAATTCACTAAATTGGTAACACGCGGCGCACCCGCTGCTGGGGCGAACCCCTCATCATATACTGCCATACTCGCCTCTCGCGCCCCTTTTGTGGGGTCATCGTTTGCTCTGTCCGGCAGTTTTGTGCGTTAGCGCATCTCTTCCGCCGGAGTGACCCCAAGAATACCCAAACCGTGCAAAATAACAATCGCAACGGCCCGGATGAGCGCAATTTTCGCCTGTGTTGTTTCTGAGTCACCCTCTTGGACAAAGCGTAGCGCCTCGTCCGAGCTGCCTTGATGGTAAAGCGCGTGGAAATCAGAGGCTAGATCGTAGAGATAGAACGCAATCCGGTGCGGCTCGTGCCCCTTGGCCGCGATCTCAACCAATCGTGGCCATTCGGCGAGTTTCTTGATGACGGTCAGTTCGGCCTCATGGGTCAGGCCGGACATATCAACGCCAGCCAATGTGGCGTCAGACACATCCGTGAATGCACCTGCTTTCGCAACAGCAGAGTTCACCCGTGCATAAGCATAGTTCACATAGAAAACCGGATTGTCCTTGGATTGCTCCAGCACTTTATCAAAGTCGAAATCCAATGGCGCGTCGTTCTTGCGCGTCAGCATATGGAACCTGGTCACATTTGCGCCCACTTGATCCACCACATCGCGCAAGGTCACAAAGGTACCTGCCCGCTTGGACATTTTGAACGGCTCGCCGTTCTTATAAAGCTTTACCAACTGCGTCAGTTTCACATCCAGTGGTACTTTCCCATCAGAAAGCGCCGATACAGCAGCTTTCATCCGCTTCACATAACCACCGTGGTCGGCGCCAAAGACGTCAATTAACTGGTCAAAGCCGCGCTGAACCTTGTCATAGTGATAGGCAATATCTGGCGCGAAATAGGTCCACGACCCGTCAGATTTCTGCACGGGGCGATCGACGTCGTCACCGTGCGCGGTCGATTTGAACAAAACCTGCTCCCGCGGCTCCCAGTCCTCGGGCATTTTACCTTTGGGTGGTTCCAGAACACCGCGATAGATCAAACCCTTTTCATCCAGCTCGGCGATGGCTTTTTCAATCAAACCAGTGCCATAGAGGGATTTTTCGGAATAAAAGTTATCCATCACGACGCCAAGCTGGGCAAGATCAGCGCGGATCAGCTCCATCATTGCTTCAGTTGCAAATTCCCGAATGTCTTGCAGCCAGACATCTTCGCCTTGGTCAATGTACGCGTCACCAACCTTCGCTTTGAGCGCCTCGCCCACCGGCTTGAGATAGTCTCCGGGGTACGTCCCATCCGGAAAAGCGACCTCTTGACCATGCGCCTCTAGATACCGCAGATACACTGACCGCGCGAGCACATCGACCTGCGCGCCTCCGTCGTTAATGTAGTACTCTTTGGTGACGTCAAAGCCCGCGTAATCCAACAGCCGCGCCAGCGCGTCGCCAAACACAGCGCCCCGCGTGTGCCCCACATGCAAAGGCCCCGTCGGGTTGGCCGAAACATATTCAACCATCATTTTCTGGCCTTGCCCCAATGTGGACTGACCGTAAGCCGGATCAGACAGGGCCGCTTTGACCACACCCTGCCAGACTTCTGGCACAAGCCGCATGTTCAAAAAGCCCGGACCAGCGACCTCTGCTACTGCAATCCAAGGATCGTCCAGCAACTTTGCAGCCAACCCTTCGGCAATCACTCGTGGGTTCATTTTAGCAGGCTTAGCCAGTACCATTGCCGCATTTGTGGCCATGTCGCCATGGGCCGCATCGCGGGGTGGTTCGACCGAAACGCCAGCGGTGGATAGACCGTCTGGCAATGTGCCCTCAGTTACCATTTGGTCAAGGCAGGCCAGCACCCGGGTGCGAATATCAGCGAAAAGGTTCATTGTTCTTCCAAAAGCTTTGTTTGATTGGGGTTTACCACCCCGCTGGCGTAGAGCAAGCAGACTTTTGCCAAAAGTTTGGTGCAAATCTCTCCAAGGATTTGGCCCCTCATTAATTTCCGTCGATCACTCCGGCTGGTATATCCTCGCCGCCAATCAGGCGCTTATGTTCTTGAATGGCAAAACGGTCGGTCATGCCCGCAATGTAATCCGCCACGATCCGTGCAAGCGCCGTTTTATCAGGTGCTTCTGCGACATCCTTGCGCCATTGCTTGGGCAGTTCATCGGTGTTTTCCATAAAGAACGGAAACAGATCATTGATCATTTGCGTCACAACAACCCGCATCTCGACCACTGCAGGAGCGCGGTACATGCGGGTAAAGAGGAACTGGCGGATCACCTTGAGATCTGTCCAGAGCGCGGGCGAAAACTGAACCATCATACGTCCCGCATGACGGATATCATGCACCGTCACGGGCGCCAGTTCTGTCAGGTTGCGGCGACTGACAGTGATCACATCCTCGACTAAAACACCGAAGAACCGGCGCAATGCTTCGTGCCGGCGGCGGTAATAATTCAGATCGGGGTATTTCGCGTCAACGCGTGCAAAGCAGTCTGACAGGATCGGCAATTCTGCCAGTTCATCAGTGCTGAAGAGTTCCGCGCGCAAGCCGTCATGCAGATCATGGTTATTATAGGCAATGTCATCGGCCAGCGCCGCTGCCTGCGCCTCGGCACTCGCATGGGTGTGCAACTCCAGATCGTGCCGCGCGTTATATGCAGCCAGCGCATAAGGGATGTCACCCGTCACCGGCCCGTTATGCTTTGCAATTCCTTCAAGGGTTTCCCATGTCAGGTTCAGTCCGTCCCATTCGGCGTAGTGACGCTCGAGATTTGTGACAATATGAAGGGCTTGGGCATTGTGGTCAAAGCCGCCGTAAGGCTGCATCAGCGCGTCCAGCGCTTCTTCTCCGGTATGGCCGAAAGGCGTGTGGCCAAGGTCGTGCGCCAAAGCCACGGCTTCGGTCAATTCAACGTTCAGATCGAGCGCAGCCGCGACTGTACGCGCCACTTGTGCAACCTCGATCGAATGCGTCAGACGAGTGCGAAAATAATCGCCCTCGTGTTCAATAAACACCTGCGTTTTATGCTTCAGACGCCGAAAAGCGCTTGCATGAATAATCCTGTCGCGATCCCGCTGAAAGGGCGAGCGAAAGAAGCTCTCTTCTTCAGGATAAAGCCGCCCCCGCGGATTTGAGGGATCGGTCGCATAAGGCGCTGCCATCTTTGATTGCCTGTCTTGTCGTGTTTGCCTGCCTTCCCTATATTGGAAGTGTAACCAAACCGATAGGCCCGTAGATGTTCACCGTTCCACCCAAAGTCACGACACGCGCCTTTGAAAGGCTCGCTGAAATTGGCGCATCTGCGCAGGGTAAAGCCCTGAGGATTGCGGTTGAAGGTGGGGGCTGCTCGGGGTTCCAGTACGAAATCGATCTAGATGACGCTAAGGAAGACGACTTTTTATTGTCCGACAAAGGAGAAACTGTCGTTATCGATAGCGTGTCACTCCCGTTTCTCGCGGATGCGGTCATTGATTTCAGCGAAGAGCTAATCGGCGCGCGTTTCGTTATCAACAATCCCAATGCAACATCATCTTGCGGGTGTGGGACATCGTTCTCGATGTAAGCTTGCACCCTGCCCCTTGGTGCGTCAAAACGTTGACCAACCAAGGGGGCGCATATGAAAATCGCGACATTCAACATCAATGGCGTCAAAGCCCGTATTGGCGCGTTGACTGACTGGATCGATGAAACGCAGCCTGACGTCGCCGTATTGCAGGAAATCAAATCTGTCGACGAAGGTTTCCCCCGCGAGATTTTTGAAGACAAAGGCTATAATGTCGAAACCCACGGCCAAAAGGGCTTCAACGGCGTCGCAATCCTGTCCAAGTTCCCGCTAGAGGACGTCACACGCGGTTTGCCCGGTGCCGCAGGCGCCGGACGCGACGGTGTTGACGACGAAGAAGCCCGCTATATCGAAGCCACAGTGGTCGGTGAAAAAGCTGTTCGCATCTGCGGTCTCTATCTGCCCAACGGCAATCCTGCGCCGGGGCCGAAATACGATTACAAACTGCGTTGGATGGAACGTCTGCATGCCCGCGCAAAAGAGCTTTTGGAGCATGAAGAAGTGGCGCTAATGTGCGGCGATTACAATATAATCCCACAAGCGGAGGACGCCGCTCGCCCTGATGCATGGCGCGATGACGCGCTGTTCCGTCAAGAAAGCCGCGATGCCTATCGCCGCATTCTGAACCTTGGCTTCACCGAAGCTTTCCGGTCACGCGAGGCAGGTGCTGGCCACTACTCATTCTGGGACTACCAAGCTGGCGCATGGGACAAGAACGATGGTATCCGCATCGATCATTTTCTGCTCACACCACAATGCGCCGATCTGCTGAAAAACTGCTGGATCGAAAGCGAGGTGCGGGGACGCGAAAAGCCATCAGATCACGTGCCCGTCTGGGTCGATCTTGCCGCCTGAGGGCGACATCGGCTAACATAGCCCCTTGTTGTTCAGGAAAGCAGCCATGCTCCGCCCCATGATCAGTGTAGCGATTATCGCGTTAGCCGTGCCGACGTTTGCCCAAGCGCAGTGCCGCATCGCAGTGGCGGGAACAAACTGCGTCGCTATCCCACAGCCATTGACGCCTGTCCCCGGCCCTGTGGAAATCGGCGAAATACTTGAGCGCGGCAAATACTCCATGCTGATGAATGCACGCTACTATGGGTTGCCTACGGTCAGCGACGGCTGGGTTTACTTCCGCATCGAGGAAGAGATTTACCGCGTTGACTGGCGCAGTCACGAGGTTTTAGAGCGCGTCACGCATCAGGCCAGCCGGAATTGGTAGGTCTTGCTGGCTTTCCGTGGTGTGATCAGTTGGAACGATCGCTATGCGGCCCAATCGGCCACTGGCTGGACGCGGCCCGACGGCTGATTCAAGGTCTTGAATTGCGAGAAGGCCAAATAGCTTTCTCAGAATGAATGCGAGTGGGGCAGCGTCAATCTACATCGGGACACATGACCGAATATACGACGTTAGCGGGCGAACTGCCGACGTTCTTTGTCCCAATTCAAACGATTCTTCCTGGCGAGCCGTTTACAACTGTCATCTAGACCGATCCGGTTTGGCAAGCTCCCCATAGAACGCACCTGGACTGCAAAGATGTCGCCAAGACCATCGACGAGAACACATTCCTCGGGTCCATTCCCATTACCATTGTCGCGATGTCCAAACACAAAATTCTTGGCCGTCATATCGCCAACGCGCGCACCATGCTTATAGAGCCGTCCGACTGTCGCATTCAGCATATCAATGTGCCCGTCAGTCAGGGTGCCCGACTTTATTTTTGATGCAAGAGTTTCGCCAACCGACCCATCTGGCTTCATAACATGCTCAGTAAGGCAGCCTACGCCAAGGTTCGTAAGGACGAAGCCGAACATATGAGAAATGGGGAGTTGTTCGTCCAGTTCCAGTTTGTTGAGCATAAGGCGTAGATATTCAGAATACTCCTTGCGGATAAGCCGTATCCGGGCCGACGGCAAGAAAGCACTAACTCGCCCGCGAAAGCTATTTCTGCGCCGCAACTGGTCGGCAGGCTTAAGCACTTTGATCAGCTTAGTGCGATCGTAAGGATGCAGATAGACTGCACGCTGTCCACCTGTGGCAACGAGACTTTCGGGAGGAAGTAAAAGAACGTGTTTCATCCAGTTTCGCTAGGCAGCGGAAGGACAAAAGACAATTAACAATGTCGTGTTTTTTGTTGAATAGATTCAAACGAAAAATTGTTTTAAATTCAACGGTCTATGATCGATACGGCGCGCCACATTAACGACGTATTAGGGCACAAATGCGCCACTCACTCTGTCACATCGTGATCGTAAAGCCAGCCCAACCGGTTAAGGAAAGCGGTTGGTGCTACCTTCCCCATCGCCCTAAGCCCAGCATGCGCCACTATCCGTTGCATACCACCAAGATGATAGTTCCGCGCGTTCTTATTGGCCGTATCAATCGCCTTGACCACGCGCGCGCGCCGTTTTTGCTGGTAGTCATGCAGGCCCTCATCCACCGATTCCGCTTCATCGCAACAACGCGCCAAGACATAGGCATCTTCAATCGCCAGATTGGCCCCTTGCGCCAAAAATGGCAGCGTCGGATGGGCGGCGTCGCCAAGGATTGCAATTGATCCAGCGTGCCAGTTTTCAGCGACTGGATGACGGAATAAACCCCAAAGATTGGTTTCTGTGACCTCGCCCAGAATACTTTTGACCTCCCAGCCGCAGTCCGCAAATGCCATGCGCAGGTTCCCGGGATCATCTGGGTGGTGCCAGCCTTCATCCGCCCACTGGCCACGCGCCTGCACCGCGACAATGTTCAAACGGCCACCTGGCAACGGATAGGTCACCATATGCCGCCCTGGTGCCATCCAGATCCGCGCAGCAGGATCAAGCTTGTCCGTCTTGATCATGGCCCGCCATGCCACTTGGCCGGTAAAAAAAGGTTTGGCAGGTGTATTCATCAGACCGCGCACAACAGAATGCAGCCCGTCTGCTCCGACCGTCAGCGTAGGCCGGATAACCGCGCCATCTGCTTCGAAACTGCCATCCGCGTTCAATCCGCCAATCCGCGCGCCCAGTTTCACAACCACGCCTGCGGCCTCGCAGCCACGCGCGAGAATGTCGATCAGGGCAGCACGGTGATAAAAGCGGTATGGAGGGGTTTGCACAGAGAGGTCAAAGCGAGTGATCTCTTCGCTGGCCAACGCATCCATCGGCACAACAGCCGTAGCGGTTACACCTGTCGCGTCCAGCGCCTTGTCGATGCCAAGTGCGTTCAAAGCCCGCGCACCATTTGGGGTAATTTGCAAGCCCGCGCCGACTTCGGTCAGTGCTGGTGCTTGCTCGTAAACTGTGACTTTGGCGCCGCGGCGGGCACAGGCCAGTGCGGCGGTCAAACCACCAATGCCGCCGCCGATCACGGCAATGTCGCGGCTTTGGTTGTGACCCACCTTAGTCGTCCCTGTGAACCTTTTCGCGGCGCTCGTGGCGCTCTTGCGCCTCCAAGCTCATGGTTGCGATTGGGCGGGCATCGAGACGTTTCAGCGAAATCGGTTCGCCTGTTTTTTCGCAGTAGCCATATTCGCCCTCATCAATACGGCGCAGGGCGGCATCAATTTTCGTAACCAGCTTGCGCTGACGGTCGCGGGTGCGCAACTCGAGGGAACGATCTGTTTCTTCGGAAGCGCGGTCGGCCACATCTGGTATATTGCGGGTCTGATCTTTCATACCAGCGACCGTGTCGCGGCTGTCTTCCATCAATTCGGATTTCCAGTTCAGCAATTTACGGCGGAAATACTCGGTCTGCTTTTCGTTCATAAACGGTTCGTCGTCAGCTGGGCGATAGTCGTCTGCAAGAAACACTTCGGCCTTCATCGTCAATCCTTTCACTTTAGCTTCCGCATCTTATAAATTGCGGTCGCCTCCACCCGATTTTGACGCGGGTTTACTCGGTTCATCGAATACTGTCACCCCCCCAATTTGCCTGCCTCGCAAGGTGTTGATGATCCCGAATGACCTGCTAGGTTGCGCATACAAAACAAAGGGTTCGCGAACATGCTATTCACCGGGACAGACACATACGTCGCCACCGACGACCTGACAATGGCCGTCAATGCCGCAGTCACACTCGAGCGTCCGCTGTTGGTCAAAGGTGAACCCGGTACAGGGAAAACAGAGCTGGCGCGTCAGGTGAGTGCATCGCTGGGTCTGCCGATGATTGAGTGGCATATCAAGTCCACAACCAAGGCGCAGCAAGGCCTCTATGAATATGATGCTGTAAGCCGTTTGCGCGATAGCCAGTTAGGCGACGCACGCGTGCATGACGTTGCCAACTATATCAAAAAGGGCAAGCTCTGGCAGGCCTTTGGTGCGGATGGCAAGGTCGTCTTGCTGATTGACGAAATTGACAAGGCCGACATCGAATTCCCCAACGACTTGCTGCAAGAGCTCGACCGGATGGAATTCCACGTTTACGAGACGGGCGAGACCGTCAAGGCGATCCACCGCCCCATCGTGATTATCACATCCAACAACGAGAAAGAGCTGCCAGACGCCTTTTTGCGCCGCTGCTTTTTCCACTACATCCGTTTTCCTGATGTTGAAACGATGCGTAAGATTGTCGAGGTCCACCACCCCGGCATCAAGGAGGCCCTACTGACGACCGCCCTCACCCAGTTCTACGAATTGCGCGAAACTGCCGGCCTAAAGAAGAAGCCTTCAACATCCGAGGTGCTTGACTGGCTCAAACTGCTATTGGCCGAAGATCTAACCCCTGAGGACCTCAAGCGTGACGGAGCAAATGCCTTGCCGAAACTCCATGGCGCATTGTTGAAGAACGAACAGGACGTGCATTTGTTTGAACGCTTGGCGTTTATGGCACGGGGTCAGCGTTAAGAGGGATCCCAATCGCCGCCCACAGCTAATTGACTGGTCCTAGGCGCAAAGGCAGCTATGTTTGTCAAAGATAAAAATGAGCATACTGATGACCTCCACGCCTTCCCTCACGATCCGCCCATTACGCAGCATCGACGAAACCGATTGGCGCAGGCTGTGGACAGGCTATTTGGCGTTCTACAAGACCTCGGTGCCAGAGGCCGTCTATGCCAGCACCTTTGCACGGCTGCTTGGTGATGATCCGCAGGATTTTCATGGGCTTGTCGCAGAGCAGGACGGCGTATTGGTGGGCCTTGTCCATTATGTGTTCCACCGACACTGCTGGCGCATTGAGAACGTCTGTTATCTGCAAGACCTCTATGCTGATCCCAACGTGCGCGGAACTGGCGTGGGCCGCAAGTTAATCGAGGCCGTCTATGCCGCAGCCGAAGAAGCCGGAGCGCCTGCTGTCTATTGGATGACCCAAGACGACAACCACACTGGCCGACAGCTTTATGATCGCGTCGGACAACTGACAAACTTTATCAAGTATCAGAGACCCGTATGAAGCGTCTTCTTGCTGTGATACTGGCCTTTGCAGCGGCCTGTACCGAAGTGCCCAGCGGACCTGATCCGATCAAGTTAGATTTCCCTGAAATGCAGCGTTTCAAGGGCGAAAGTCCCGGACGTGCGGCACGGCCAAACTCCGAGATCGCGCTCGACTTCGTTGATCTTGCCTTTCGCATGGAAAGCGGGCGCGAACTACCGCGGCTGACCCGGTTTGAAGGCCCCATCACCGTGCGCGTTGTCGGTGGCTTTAGCCAGACCACATTGGATGATCTGACTGCCCTCTTGCGCCGTCTGCGCTCTGAAGCGCGTATTGACATCAGCCTGACCAACGCCCCCGATGCTAATATTGTCATTGAGGCCGTCCCGAATAGAACCCTCCAGCGCGTGGCCCCCAATGCAGCCTGCTTTGTCGTGCCACGCGTGCAGACCTGGGGTGAATTACGCGCCGCCCGCAATTCACCTGTGATCAACTGGGCCACCTTGGAAAGCCGCGAGAAGGCTGCGATCTTCATCCCTTCCGATGTCACACCTCAGGAAATTCGCGACTGTTTGCACGAAGAACTGGCACAGGCCTTGGGGCCATTGAACGATCTCTACCGCCTACCCGACTCTGTCTTCAATGACGATAATATCCACGCTGTTCTGACCGGATTCGATATGCTGATCCTGCGCACCTACTACGCGCCAGAGTTGCGCAATGGCATGACCCAGCGACAAGTGGCCCAACGCCTACCCGCTGTATTGGCGCGCCTTAACCCGCGTGGGCAACGCCCCGGGGGGCGCATCCCCTCAACCACATCGCGGGCATGGATTGACGCCATGACCGTGGCCTTGGGCGATAGCGCATCAGAGCCCCGCCGCAGGCAAGCGGCAGCCCGTGCTGTCGCGATTGGCCAGTCATTGGGTTGGACAGGTCCGCGTGAAGGCTTTGCTAACTACGCCTATGGCCGTTTGCAGATCGGCAATGATGCGGTTTTGTCCCTTGGTGCATTCAACGCCGCGCGCAGGGCCTATAGCCAAGACCCAATTACCGATATCCATGCAGCCCATATCTCTGTCCAACTGGCCGCCTTCACGCTGATCGCACGCGACGCCGATCGCACCATTGCGATCACAAGCCCAGCTATCGAGATCGCGCGCAGGCACGAAAACGCAGCACTTATGTCCTTGCTCATGATGTTCAAAGCCGAAGCCTTGGATTTGAAGGGTGATACCGATGCCGCGACAGCGCTGCGTATGGACAGTTTGGGTTGGGGGCTTTATGGCTTCGGCGACCGGGACGAGGTCATTGACCGGCTCAATGAAATTGCGTCGCTGGCGCCACCTCTGCCACCCACGTAACGAAGGCCAAACCCATGATTTTCCCGCTCTCAGGACTGCTTATCGGTGCCATCTTTGGCGCAATGCGCGCCAAATCGAAGGGCGGCAAGGGCAAGGACATGGCGCAATGGGGCGCTGTTTTTGCGATTATCTTTGGCCTGGTCGGTTTGTTCCTGCTCATCTTCTTGCAGCGCACACTCTGAGCGATGTTCCTGCCCTTCTTTGACAATTTGCGCAGCAACGGGGTGCCCGTCAGCCTGCGCGAATTCCTGTCATTCCTCGAAGGCATGAAAGCAGGGCTCGCGACCTACGATGTCGAGGCATTCTATTTTCTGGCCCGCACCATCATGGTCAAGGACGAACGCCATCTGGACAAGTTCGACCGCGCCTTTGCGGCCACCTTTGAGGGGCTCGATAGCATTCCGGACGACGCCGTTCTGAACGCCGTGGATATCCCTGCTGACTGGCTGGAAAAGCTCGCTGAAAAGCACCTTAGCGATGAAGAAAAAGCCGAGATCGAGGCTTTGGGTGGTTTTGACAAGCTGATGGAGACGCTGAAGAAGCGGCTCGAAGAACAAAAAGGGCGCCATCAAGGGGGCTCCAAATGGGTCGGCACCGCAGGCACGTCACCTTTTGGCGCTTACGGCTATAATCCCGAAGGCGTGCGGATCGGCCAAAAAGAAAGCCGACACCAGCGCGCGGTCAAAGTCTGGGACAAGCGCGAATTCAAGAACCTTGATGACACGGTCGAACTGGGCACGCGGAATATCAAAGTTGCGCTCAAACGCCTGCGCCGATGGGCGCGTGACGGGGCGCATGAAGAACTGGACTTGAACGGCACTATCCGCGCCACCGCCGAACACGGCTATCTGGATGTCCAAACGCGGCCCGAACGGCGCAATGCAGTCAAGGTTTTGTTGTTTCTTGATATCGGCGGATCGATGGACCCGCATATCAAGGTGGTTGAAGAGCTTTTCAGCGCAGCCAAATCAGAATTCAAACATTTCGAATACTTCTACTTCCACAACTGCCTTTATGAGGGCGTCTGGAAAGACAATCGGCGGCGCTGGAATGCACAGACGCCGACTTGGGATATCCTGCGCACTTATGGGCCGGACTACAAATGCATCTTCGTGGGCGACGCCAGCATGTCCCCATATGAAATCGCCTTCAAGGGCGGCGCCAACGAACATTGGAACGAAGAGGCCGGCCATACTTGGCTAGAACGTGCCCGCGATCAATGGCCTAACCATCTGTGGATCAATCCGCTTGATGAACGCTATTGGCCCTACACCCAATCCATCCAAATGATCCAAGAGATTTTCGGCCCTGACCGGATGGTGCCCATGACATTGTCGGGAATTGACGCCGGAATGCGTACGCTGGGCCGTTAAACCCTTGCGATCCTTCAGACCTCGACAGAGGCTGTCGGGATCAAGGCTAAGGAATGATGAAACAGATGTGGCACCGCGTTTTAGATCTTTGGCGACACAACCGCATCGCGCTATTGGCCTTTGTGGCTGTCCTTTGTCTGGTGGGTTTCTTCGCTTTCAAATCCGTGAGCCAGTTTATCTATTGGTCGGATCCGCAGCATCAGAACCAACCGCTCGCAGGCTGGATGACACCACGCTATGTGGCCCAATCCTATCAAGTCCCGCCAAAGGTCATTCAAGAAGCGTTCGATCTTGATCCCGCGGCCCCTCCCCGGCGCATATCACTTGACAGGCTAGCCAAAGAAAACGGCCAGACGATAGAAACGTTGCAGTCGCGTGTGGATATCGCTGTTGCCGCTTGGCGGGCCGAAAACCCAGGGGCATCTCAATGACTGAAATCGTCCTCGCACTTGCCGCAGACTATGGCGTGCCACTGTTGTTTTGCGTCACTTTCCTAAGCTGTCTGGCGCTACCGGTGCCTTCGTCACTGCTCATGCTCTCCACTGGCGGGTTCGCTGCTGCCGGTGATTTGTCATTGCCAGCGGTTGCTGCTGCGGCCTTTTGCGGCGCAGTCATCGGCGACAACACAGGCTATTGGATCGCCCGCCGCCTTGGTGACCGTTTGAGCAGTTGGCTAGCAGCCAAACCCAAACGCGCAGCCCTGCGCACCAAGTCAGAAAGGTTCATGGGTAAATGGGGTGGTTCCAGCGTTTTCTTCTCTTGCTGGTTGGTGGCGCCCTTGGGACCATATGTGAACTACGTTAGCGGCTTGTCACGGTTCTACTGGCCCAAATTCGCCCTCTGGGGCGCCGCAGGCGAAGTTGTTTGGGTCGGGCTGTATGTTGGGCTCGGCTATAGTTTTGCGGACAATATCACTTCTATTTCAAACCTCTTGGGAAATCTCTCGGGGTTAATCGCCGCGAGCGTCATCGCGATCGGGCTTGGTATATGGCTTGTTCGTGCTAGCAAAGCACGTGATCACCAGAAGGGTCAGCTGCGCCGTTGACCCCTCTTGAGAAAACCCCAAACAGGCCCATATTTACCGTATGATCAAAGTACTCCCAATCCTGCTCGCTGTGCTTTACGGCCTAGCAATGTACCGCTTTTCAATGTGGCGCACCAAACGCGAGCTTGATGAGAAATCAACCGAACTGGCCGACCCCATCTTGAAGGTGCTGATGGATCGCATGGCCAAGGCGCTCGATATCGACCGGATCAAGGTCCACATCTATGAGATCGAGCCGGTCAACGGGCTTGCAGCCCCTGATGGGCGCATCTTTATCACGCGCGGTTTTTTCAACAAATACCGCGCAGGCGAAGTCACATCAGAGGAAATGGCAACCGTCATCGCCCATGAAATGGGGCATGTCGCTTTGGGGCATTCACGCCGCCGGATGATTGATTTCTCCGGACAGAACGCGATGCGCACAGCACTCGCGATGATTTTGGGGCGCTTTATTCCCGGCGTTGGCCCTTGGATCGCCAATGGCTTAATGAGCCTGCTTGCCGCGCGCCTGTCACGAAGCGATGAATTCGAGGCGGACGCCTATGCTTCTGCATTACTGGTTAAGGCCGGAATCGGAACAGAACCGCAAAAGACACTTTTCAAGAAACTGGAAACGCTGACCGGCGCACGCGGGGCCACGACACCCGCATGGATGCTCAGCCACCCAAAGACACCGCTACGCATCGCTGCGATCGAGGCTAATGAAGCCAAATGGAATGCAAAGTAGACGCAGTTCGTCCCGCTTATCATCTTGCCCAAAAAAACTCCCGCCGGAGGCTCCCCAACGTTGCGCATAGACAAATTGGACATGGTGGGGAACTAGGCTTCCAGCGCCTTGCCAAATCGCGGCATCCGCGCTTTTTTCATCAAGGCGCGCATCGTCCATGGGGCCTCGGACAAGCGGTTGGCCTCCTCCAAAACGCTTGTGGCAATAGCCCGCACCTCCTCTGGCGCACGATCCAGCATGATCAACGCGAACCCATCCGGATCCCAGCGCAAGAGCGCCTCATCACCTAGAATGTTCTTTGGGAAATCCTTGGCGTTCATCGTCAAAATCCCGTCGCAAGACCCGACAACAGCCGCCGTCAGCACATGAATGTCTGCCGGATCAGGTAACCAGAACTGCCGTTCCTGTGCGGTGTCATAAGACACAATCGCCTGCGGAAAGGTGGCCCCCAGCGTCGCAATCTCGCCGCGCGCCCAAACCTCTTGCGCAGGGCCAAGTTTCCCCGCCGCCCGCGCCCATTCTTCAAGAATGCGTGCAGACCAGCGGGCCTCGAACACCCCGACACTGGCACAGCCCAACAAGACTTCCCGCATCACTGTCGGATAGAGCACACAGGCGTCGATCATCACCCTCATAGGCGGCCCCTATAGACGGAAAGTCAGTGCTTTCAGGTATCCGCTTTCTGCCAGATGCGGCATCAACGGATGGTCAGGCCCGGCAAATCCGGTCTGGATAATCTGCCCACGCCGCCCGCCACGACCGATCCCGCGGGCAGATGCATTGCGGAACCTTGTGAGGTCCGCCGCATGCGAACAAGAGCACAAAATCAGATAACCGCCGTCGGCGACCAAAGGCGCCGCAAGTCGCGCAATGCGCTCATAGGCCCGTAGACCTGCCTCCAAAGTCGGTTTTGACGGCGCAAAAGCTGGCGGATCGCAAACGACCACATCAAATGTCTCGCCTTCTTCGGCCAAGGCTGTCAGCACATCAAACGCATCACCCTTGCGGGTCACAAAACGGTCAGAGACATTCATGGCCGCCGCACCTTGTTCGGCCAATTCCAGTGCTGGCGCTGATCCATCTACGGCCAAAACAGAAGCGGCATCAGCGGCCAATGCGACCAAACCAAAACCACCTACGTGACTGAACATATCCAGCACGCGTGCACCCTTGGAAAGGCTCGCGGCAAACGCGTGGTTGGGGCGTTGGTCAAAGAATAGTCCTGTCTTCTGCCCGCCCATGACATCGGCCATATAGATAGCCCCGTTCATCGGCACAGGCACCGGACCGTCCGGGGCCTTGCCCACCAGAACTTCTGTCTTCTCCTCAAGCCCTTCCAGCGTGCGCGCGCGCCCGGTGCCGTTCATGATAACGGTGGTCACTCCGGTGACATCCTGCAAAGCGGCCACAAGTGGCCCAATCAACATATCCGCCCAAGCCGCGTTGGGCTGGATCACGGCCAAATCACCAAAACGGTCAATGATAATACCAGGCAAACCATCGGCTTCGGCATGGACGAGCCTGTAGAATGGGTCAGCATAAAGCCGTGCACGATGCGCCAGCGCACGGGCCAGACGCGCCGTGAACCAAGCCTGATCAATCACGGCTTCTGGGTCCTGGTCCAGCATCCGGCAGATAATCTTGGACGCTGGATTGACGGTGACGACACCCATTGGTACCCGATTGGCATCTTCCAGCCGGGCAATCGTGCCGGGCGTCAGATTGCGGGTACGGCGGTCAGTGACCAATTCATTGGCATAGACCCAAGGAAAACCATGGCGAATGGCGCGGGCCTCCGCCTTGGGGATCAGGCGGACGACGGGCATGGCGGTTGCGGGCATGTCGGTGGGGGATGTTTGATCTGTCATGCCTGCCTCCTACCCGCTCTTGCGCGGGCTGGAAAGGGGCATGTCAAACCAGCTGCGCGCGTAGCAGACTAGTCAGGTAATCCGTAACCCTGACCTTCTGGGTTTGTCCGGCCGCATCCTGCTGTGCCGCACGATCACCGCCCTGCGCATTCAGATTGCCGACAATGCGGCGGGTCGGCTCAATCACGTCACCAGTCGTGGCGCTGCGAACGGTCAGATCAAAGATCACGTTGTACACGCCACCCACGGTATAGCGGGTCTTGTTCGTCACTCCGTGAAAGCGCACAAGCGTCACATCCACATCAACGGGCACCGCACCATCCAGAATACCCCGATTGCGCGCCGCGGCTTCATTAAACATTGCGGCGATCTGCGGAATACGCGGACCAAACGGGTCGCCCCGCCAGACGATATCTGCCTGCGGATAAAAGGTCTCAGATTCAGAGATTGTCAGATCCGATTGCGCGACAAAGTTAAAGCGGCGCAAGTCATAAGACCTGTTCATTTCGGGACGCGCACTGCTCTTCATACCGAGGGCCGCACTACAGCCCACCAAACCCACAAGGGGAAGACCCAAGAGAAAACGTCTACGAAGCATTGACCCGCCAATCCATTGATTTCAGAACAGTCCTAGCAAGTGAACTCTGCAGAGTAAAACTCTCAACTATGTTAATTTGTCGTCCTACATGCGGCAATCTCACCCCTTGTTAGCGCTAACACAACATGCTAAGGGGCTGCAAATCAAAACCAACCGAGGGCGCCATGCCACTGCATCCTAAAATTGCCGAAGTCACCGACCGTATTCGTGCACGCTCCGAAGGTCCGCGCCAAAAATATATGGACACAATGGCGCGCGCGGCCGCTGAAGGACCGCGCCGTTCTCATTTGACCTGCGGCAACCAGGCGCACGCCTATGCGGCCATGGGCGGCGATAAAGATGCGCTGACTGATGCACGCACACCCAATATCGGGATCATCACCGCTTACAATGATATGCTGTCGGCACATCAACCATTTGAGAGCTACCCCGACCTCGTTCGGGCAGCCGCCCGTGCAGCGGGCGGCACAGCGCAAGTCGCAGGCGGCGTTCCTGCCATGTGCGATGGCGTGACACAGGGCCAGACAGGTATGGAGCTGTCGTTGTTTTCACGCGATGTCATCGCGCTCGCCGCTGGTGTTGGCCTTTCGCACAATGTATTTGATTCTGCCGTCTACCTCGGCGTCTGTGACAAGATCGTCCCCGGTCTTGTGATGGCAGCCGCAACATTCGGCTACATCCCCGGCATCTTTATGCCAGCGGGTCCAATGGTGTCTGGCCTTCCAAACGACGAAAAGGCCCGCGTGCGTCAGGAATTCGCCAAAGGCAACATAGGCCGCGAAGAGCTGATGGCAGCCGAGATGGCATCCTATCACGGCCCCGGCACATGTACGTTTTATGGCACTGCAAATTCCAACCAGATGTTGATGGAATTCATGGGGCTGCACCTGCCCGGTGCATCCTTCGTCAATCCCGGCACACCGCTGCGCGACGCGCTGACCACAGCTGCAACCGAACGTGCGCTTGAAATCACAGCCCTTGGCAATGATTACACACCGGTTTGCGATATCCTTGACGAAAAGGCCTTTGTGAACGGCATCGTCGGCCTGATGGCCACAGGTGGTTCTACAAACCTCGTGATCCACTTACCTGCGATGGCCAAAGCCGCTGGCGTGATCCTTGATCTGGAAGACTTCAGTGACCTGTCCGAAGTGACCCCACTGATGGCCAAGGTTTATCCCAACGGATTGGCTGATGTGAACCACTTCCACGCCGCAGGTGGCCTTGGCTACATGATCGGCGATTTGCTGAACGCCGGGCTGTTGCATGACGACACCAAAACCGTGGCTGGTCAAGGGCTTGAACTCTATTCCCAAGAACCAAAACTGGTGGACGGGCGTGTGCAATACGCCCCCGGTGCAGGAAAATCGCTGAACGAAAAAATCTTGCGCCCTGCATCCAATCCTTTCCAGCCCCAAGGTGGCCTCGTTCAGCTTTCTGGCAACCTCGGACGCGGCGTGATCAAAACCTCTGCTGTCGCCCCTGAGCGGCACATCGTCGAGGCCCCTGCCCGTGTCTTCCACACGCAAGACGCCGTCAAAGACGCCTTTAAGGCAGGTGAGTTGACCGAAGACACGATCATTGTCGTCCGCTTCCAAGGGCCAAAATCCAACGGCATGCCGGAATTGCACGGGCTGACACCTACCATGGCCGTTCTACAGGATCGCGGCCTCAAGGTCGCACTTGTCACCGACGGGCGTATGTCCGGCGCATCAGGCAAGGTCCCTTCTGCCATCCATGTCTGCCCCGAAGCCGCAGACCACGGCCCCATCGCACTGATCCGCGACGGAGATATCATCCGGCTCGACGCCACAACAGGCACGATCGAAGTCAAAGGCGTCGATCTATCCACCCGCACCCCTGCCACAGCTGACCTCAGCGGTAATGGCACAGGCGTAGGACGCGAGCTCTTTGAGGTCTTCCGCCAAAACGTCGGGCTCGCTGCCGATGGCGCATGCGTCGTCGTCTGATTATCATCTTGCCTTAAAAAACTCCCGCCGGAGGCTCCAGTTCGGGCCACCGGCACCACTTCAAAGGATGCACCATATGACCCCGCAAGACGCCTCTGCCGCCGCCGCCAAAGTCTGCCTTCTGGCCCCTGTTGTCCCCGTCCTTGTGATCGATGATGCCGGTATTGCAGCCGATCTGGCTAAAGCACTCGTCGCGGGCGGTCTGCCGGCGCTGGAAGTGACATTGCGCACACCGGCGGCACTTGATGCCATCCGCGAAATGGCTGCTGTCCCAGGTGGTGTTGTGGGCGCAGGCACATTGCTCACCCCAAAGGACGTCGAAAACGCAAAAGCCGCAGGTGCCACATTCGGTGTCTCCCCCGGAGCGACAGATCTGCTGTTGGACGCATGCGAAGCCAACGACCTTCCACTTCTTCCCGGCGCGGCAACAGCCTCCGAGGCGATGCGCCTTCTGGAACGCGGCTATACCGTGCAAAAATTCTTCCCTGCCGAAGCAAACGGCGGCGCGTCGGCCCTCAAGGCGATCGGTGCGCCGATCCCACAGGTCAAATTCTGTCCTACTGGTGGCGTCAGCCTCAAGAATGCGCATGACTACCTCAGCCTGAGCAACACACTTTGTGTTGGTGGGTCTTGGGTCGCACCCAAGGACAAAGTTCTTGCAGGTGATTGGGAGGGCATCACTGCCCTCGCACAAGAGGCAGCAAAGCTTTCTTAGTTTTGACATAGGCCGAATGGTTTTCACCAACTATTAGTATTCGGGCGTTAGGCGTTGCTGCGACACATTTGCAGGAGCGTGAAATGCTAGAATCATGGCCAATCTCAAGACGCGTTGGAAGCGGCTTTTTGATATTGACCTGCATGCTCATTGGACTGGCACTTTTTTCGCAACGCTCGGTCGATCGACTGGCCAATGGATACTCAGAATACCGCCTGATTTCGCAGCAATACTCAGCCGTCAGCGCTGCCGTGTCAAACCTCATGGCAGCAAGCGGGGCAGCTTCTGATTTCCGCCTTACAGCTGATCCCAACCGTCGCGACGCAGTCATCTCAAACGTTGATGACGTTCTCAACAATGCTGAATTGCGCAACAGTTTTGAAGCCTCGCCCTCACATCAATCAGATGTCGAGCGCCTGTTGGTTCTCACTGCAGAATACAAATCCAGCTTTTTGACAATGGCAGATCAATTGGCGCAAGCGCATCAACTCCGCGCCGATAACAGAGCACAATCCGAAGCGATCACCGACAATGCAAACGCCATTTTCACAGCGGCCGTGCAAAACGGGAACCCACCGATTGTCAGTGCCGCCGGACGTAGCTTGCAGGCGGCGCTTTCAGCCGTGGTACAAAGCAAACAGGTCGCGTTGTCGGGATCTCAAGACGACCTTGATCAGTTCAACGCATTCTTCGAGGATTTCAACCGCACCATGAGGCGACTAAAGGCAATTGCCACAGTCGGTACATTGCCAGAACAAATTGATGCGCTGGCCATTACAAGCGACGGCTACGACAGAAACGTCAACCAACTCGCACAGATCGAGCGCAACACAGCCAAAATACAGACCGAAACACTTGATGCGATCGCAGCGCAGGTCAGTTCCGAAATTAACACGATCAGAGATTACATTCTTGCGCGCCAAAAAGAACTCGGTCCGCAAGGCACATCAATCGTTGAAAAACTTGAGGTGATCATTCCCGTTGTCGGTATTTTGGCAGTCATCATCGCTGTGCTCGCATCTGTCCTGATTGCGCGCTGGATCACTGCATCCATTAGGCGGTTGGCTGACACAACAGATCGGCTGGCAGCGGGTGAAAACGACATCAATATTGGTGGAGCAGAGCATGCACATGAACTTGGACGCATGGCAAAAGCCCTGCATGTTTTCCGGGATGCGCAGGTAGACCGCGCTGGTGCCTCAGCAGAGCGAGCAAAACTGCGCGATCAACAAAACGCTGTCGTCAACACAATGAAATCCGAGCTTGCGCAGCTCGCTGATGGTGATTTAACCACGCAGATCAATGAGATATTTGCGCCCGAGTACGAAGAACTGCGCCACAACTTTAACGCAGCGATCAATGCTCTTCAGACAGCGATGGCGCGCATGACGGAAACGTCATTGCGAATTGGAACAGCATCATCCGACAGCCAGACCGCGACGACTGAGCTGTCGCAAAGGACAGAAAATCAGGCAGCCACACTAGAGGAGACGGCCGCAGCTCTGGATGAGCTGACAGCAAGTGTTAAATCCGCGGCGGAACACGCCAAATCTGTTGACGACTCAGTTGCCCGCGCCCGGTCAGAAGCCACGCGAAATGGAGAGATCGTCGCGCAGGCCGTCAGTGCGATGGATGAAATCGAACACTCTTCGAAGAAGATTTCTCAGGTCATCGGTGTCATCGACGACATTGCTTTTCAGACAAATCTCCTCGCGCTGAATGCCGGGGTAGAAGCTGCCCGCGCGGGCGAATCCGGCAGAGGCTTCGCCGTTGTTGCCTCTGAGGTGCGCGCTTTGGCGCAACGATCGGCTGAAGCTGCCAAAGAAATTTCAGGGCTCATCGCCAATAGTTCACAACACGTGACACAGGGCACGCAGCTGGTCGGCAACGCGGGCGAAGCATTGTCCGAGATCATCGCCCAAGTGAATGACATCTCGTCAATGACTTCACAAATCGCCACGAGCGCCGAGGAGCAGGCCATCGGCTTGTCCGAGATCAATCTTGGTGTAAACCAGCTCGACAAAGTCACTCAACAAAACGCAGCGATGGTGCAGGATTCGATGGTACGTGGAGATTCACTTGCAACAGAGGCCAACAATCTGAGTCTGCTTATTGGCAACTTCAAGCTGGTTGCGAATGGCGTCCAAAAACATGCCCCTGCTGACAAAAATGATATACTTGCCGATGCCATAGCAGGCACGCATCGTCCACTTGCCCCCCCTCAGGAAGAGCCCAAGCGCATTGCTGCAGCAACTGGTAATAATCAGGCCATGTGGGAAGACTATTGAAGATTATTTCGCCCAGCCACCGAGAATTCGCCTTCTCATAGGCCAAAGTGGTTTTAAGCTAGTTCAATCGAAATATTAGGTAAATCGACCATTACGCCCACCGCGACGCCGTGGCGAAGCCGGCGCAACCTGTGCGGCCAGCAAAGTTTCTAGCATTGGGTGATCAGCAGGCACATAGGGTGTGTAATGCGTTAAGAGACGCCCTACTTCCCTTTGCATGTCCCGATCAGATGGCACCCCTAAGGCCCAGTCCAGAAAGATACTTCGGCACTCAGCGGCCTTGATCCCTTCGATCAAGAAAGCTTCGCGCATCAACCCTTTGGGGTCAAAAATGGGTCCGTCTGTCATTTAACTGTCCAAATATCGATCAATGATGTTTGCCGTTTTCTGCTGTGCAGCACGGACTGCCTCACGCAAACGCTTCAAGTCGGGCTGTTTTGTTTCGCGCAAGATCAACCGCTTGGCTCCCTCAGACAGTTTCTCAAGATCAGCCTCTGCGCCAGTCAAGAACCGCAGCGCAGCCTGCACTTGCCAAAAAAGATCAAAAGCCTCTTCCAATGCCTGCGCGTCAGCGGCATCAATCACGCCATCCACGACACCGGCACGCAATTGATCGCGGGTATCAACCGATGGATGCGCCGTTTTCAATGCGATAGCTTGGGCAAAAAGCTCGATATCCTGCAATCTTCCCGGTCCGACTTTGCTGTCTAAAGCTTCGCCTGCCCCTTTTTGCGCGGCTATACGCTGGCGCATATCGGCCACATCTACCAAAACGCGCGCCCCGCCGGACTTGGCGGCTAAAAGCTCCATACGGAATTGTTCGATGTGATGGCACAATTCAGTTTCACCCGCGACCAACCGCGCCCGCGTCAGCGCAAGATGTTCCCATGTCCAGGCCTGATGCCTTTGATAATCTTGAAACGAGACAAGTGAGGTTGCCACTGGCCCTTGCCGCCCCGACGGCCGCAAGCGCATATCGACCTCGTAAAGCCGTCCTTCGGCCATGGGCGCGCTTAATGCGGTGATCAGGCTTTGAGTGAGGCGGGCAAAATAGGTGCGGGTCGGCAGAGGCCTTCGCCCGTCCGACATGTCGATGTCACCCGCATCATAAACCATAATCAGATCAAGGTCGGAGGTGGCAGTCAAACGCCCGGCGCCCAAAGAGCCCATCGCGATGACCGCGCCGCCACGCCCCGGCATTGCACCATGTTTGCGCGCAAAGTCCTGCACCACCGCAGGCCAGATCGCAGAAACGACGGCTTCGGCTAGCTCGGCGTATTGTGTGCCAGACTTCTCGGCATCAATCAGACCACGTAGAAAATGCACCCCGATCCTGAAGTGCCATTCCTTGGCCCACCGCCGCGCCGTCAAAAGCTGCGTTTCATAGTCATCAAGGTCTTGCAAAATCGCGTGCAACTCTGCTGATAACGCCGCTTTGCCGGGCCAATCAGAGAAGAACGCACCGCCCAGCACCGCATCCAACACGCCCGAGTTGCGCGATAGGTATTGCGCCAAAGCAGGTGCTGTCGCGCAGATATCCACGATCAATTGGGTGAGTTGTGGGTTTGCTTCGAACAGGGAAAATAGCTGCACGCCGGCGGGCAAGCCTGCCAGAAACCCGTCGAATTGCGCCAAAGCCTCATCGGGTTTCGCAGCCTCGTGCAAGAGCGCCATGATTTGGGGGGTGATCCGCGCAAAGACTTCGGTCGCGCGCGCCGAGCGCAACGCAGGATAACTATGCCAGCGCGCGACCACGTCTTGTCCCCAAGCGGGGATCGCGTCTGGCCCAGCAGGTTCATCTGGCGCAAAGAACCCTTCGGTCAGGTTGTGCACGTCTTCCAATCTGCGGGCTAAGGTGCTGCGAAGTTCTGCGGTATCTTGCCCCATAAACGCCGCCAACCGCGCGAACCCCGGTTCGTCCATCGGCAGAACCTGCGTTTGCGCATCGTTGATCATCTGCAAGCGATGCTCCACCTCGCGGTGATAGCGATAATGATCATAGAGTTTGTCCGCGACATCCTGCCCGATCCAATCAGCATCTGCCAAGGCTTGCAGCCCTTCATGCGTGCTGCGTGCGCGCAGTGATGGATCACGTCCACCCGCGATCAGCTGGCGGGTTTGGGTGAAGAACTCGATCTCTCGAATGCCCCCGCGACCCAGTTTCATGTTGTGACCTTCCAATACAAGCGCGCCGTGCAGCCCCTTGTGATCTCGGATTTTCAGGCGCATGTCGTGTGCATCCTGGATCGCGGCAAAATCCAGATGTTTGCGCCATACAAAGGGGCGCAATGTCTCCAAAAAACGTTGCCCCGCGCGCTGATCTCCCGCACAGACGCGCGCCTTGATGAAGGCCGCGCGTTCCCACGTGCGCCCCACGCTTTCATAATAGCGCTCAGCCGCTTCCATCGACAAACAGACCGGCGTGACAGACGCATCAGGGCGCAGGCGCAGATCGGTCCGAAACACATATCCGCCTTCACGCAGATCTGACAGAATCGCCGTCATCTTGCGGGTGATCCGAATAAAGGCCGCGCGGACCTCGTGATAATCGTCAGGGTCAAAGCGGGTTTCATCGAACAGACAAATTAGGTCGATGTCGGACGAATAGTTCAATTCGCCCGCCCCCATTTTGCCCATCGCTAGCACAACCATGCCCCCCGCATCCGCGGGGTCACCACCTTCGGGCAGCTTGCCGCGCGCCACTTCTGCGACGGCCAGTTGCGTGATCGCCGCCTGCACCGCAGCATCGGCGAAATCGGTCAGGACCTGCGTGACCGTTTCCAGAGGCCATACCCCGCCCAGATCGGCCAGTCCCGTCAGCAAAGCCACCCGGCGTTTCGCCTGTCGCAAGGCTTTGGGAAGATCGCCTAAAGGCGTTGTGGGAATATCAGCAAGCAGTCCGGCAATCGCACCTTCGGGATCGTCCAAGGCAGGAGAAAGCCACTCCCCCTCGCGCCGAAACAGATCAGCAAGATAGGGGCTGCACCCCGCCGCACCTGCGATCAATTCGCCTACCTTCGTCGCGACATCAGGAAACAGATCATGGGCATCCTGCCCCCGATCAGCATCGAATGGGTGAGGACAACGGGTGATGCGGGCGGCAAAAGACATAACGCCACACTGCGGCGCGCATTCTTGCTGGTCAATGCAGATTGGGCCGATAGAGTGCCCAAAAAGGACAACACAAACATGAGTAAAAGTTTGAAACGGGTCATGACCGCCCTTGCCGATGCCGGTCTTGAAATCACGCCTTTGGAGCTGGGACCTGAAACGCGGACAGCGCAACAAGCGGCAAATGCGGCGGGCTGTGCGCTGGATCAAATTGCCAAATCGGTGATCTTTGCGGGGCAAACCAGCGGCAAGGCCATTCTCTTTGTCACCGCAGGCGGCAACAAGGTGGATAGCGATAAAGCCAGCGCCTTGGCTGGCGAGCCCTTGGGCAAAGCGGATGCCGCCTTGATCCGCGCACAAACAGGTTTTGCGATTGGGGGTGTCGCGCCGATTGGGCATTTGAACCCGATCAAGGCGTTTTTTGATCCTCGTTTGGCAGAATTCCCTGTCATTTATGCCGCTGCAGGCACGCCACGGCATATTTTTCCAATTGACCCGTCCACATTAGAAAAAATTTCGGGCGCACAAGTATCTGATTTTGCGTCATAAATAAAGTTAATGTAAAAAACATTTACATTTCACCTTGAAGAGTAGCCCCGTACCTCCGATATCTGTAATGTGAAAAGCATTCACATAAACACAAACAGATAACTAAGGAGCCCCAACCATGAACACCGCCACATCCCAGTCCCCGATGGCTATGGATCACCGTCCCGGCTTTTTTGCCCG
>ENA-OQVM01001732-OQVM01001732.1-marine-metagenome-genome-assembly--contig:-NODE-1732-length-27746-cov-12.465864_pt1 | contig 27746 bp, 16 predicted proteins | sample MGYA00237776_ERZ505498 | MGnify/ENA primary metagenome ERZ505498 (study PRJEB26159, sample SAMN06265151) | marine metagenome | isolation source: Helgoland LTER site | place: Germany:Helgoland, sampling...
TCGCAGTCTTTTAATGAATGCACCAATGTCATGATAGGGCAGTGCTGGGTGGTGTTTTACGACACGAACCTTAGCAATAGAAGGTAGCGCGTTCTCTAAATTCCCCTGCCACCGAGCAGGATTTTCTCCAGCTCGGTGACCATGCACCTTGGCCCAGTCTAAAACCTTTTCTATCCGGCCACGTGTGCGTTTGGCCGTTTCAGGCTTTTTGTGCCAAATAGGCTTGAGAACCTCTAGAACATGGGCCAACTCAATATCGTCCACTGCGAGATTACCCAAAACCGGCACGGCATATGTTTGAAGGGTATTTTCCCATTGTTGCCGATGTTTGGCATTGCCCCATTCAGTTTGCTTGTCTTCTAGAAATCGACGAAAGGCATCTACAAAAAGCAAACGTTTTCGCTGCGCAGCCCTTAACTCATCGTTACGCACTTTGCGCTCTTGTATCGGGTCGGTCCCAGCAGCGATCTTACTTCGCAGTTGGCGAGCTGCTTCGCGTGCCATCGCCAGCGTGACACCCGGATAACCACCTAAACCGATGTCTCTGACTTTATCACCAATCTTAACCCGCAATATCCAAGACCGTGCTTGTCCTCGGATTTGTAAACCAAGTCCCGGAACGACGCCAACCGCGTTGAATCCGGTTTTATCTAGGCGTGATACTTCAAGTGGAGACAGTTCTTTTGCGATCTTTGGCATTACCCAATATCCTACCCATTATAAAGTTTGAGATTGGCTGAGACGCCGCGACACGGCATGAGACAGCTTTTCTGCAATATATCACTTAATAACAATATTATAAAGTGATAAAAACCTGTTCGCATGAGTTCGTATGAGTGCAGATAAGTTCACATAAGTTAGATGCAGGGGGACTGTTCCTCCGCCATAATCCCCCAATGTGGCCCTAACGTCTACTAAGTATCTAATTATACATACTTTCGTTTGACAGGCCCTGGCGAAGACCCCTATAAGGACCCTGTAATGGACCCTATATAGGACCCTATAATGCGCTCTCCTGACCGTCAGTTTACCCCTCACTACACGATGCCAAAACGGAAGGGTAAGTTCTACATCTGTGTAACAGTACCGAAAGAGTTGCGTCCATTTTATTCGGAAAACCAGATTAGGCGTTCGACTGGTACGCTAGACAAAGCAGTGGCGAACGAAAGGGCGCAGAAGAAATATATCGAATTGCTTAACGATCTGGAGCAAAAGGCAAGTTTGCTTGACCCTTTTATCGAAGGCTTGCGCCACATTCTGGAAGCCTCTGGCGTTGAGGTTAGTGAATGGTACACCAAAGGTACTTTATCCAAAGAGTTCGTGGGGCAAAATACGATAGCTTTTGAGCTAACTGGTAAAACCACTCATCTATTACGTAACGACTCAACTGGCAAAACCAGTGTAATGACAATTAAGGAGCGACATGAAGCTCAAGATTATTCTGATGTAGCAGCATTGGTCACTCGACTTGGCTACTCTGTACCGAACCACTTGGTTCAAATGTTGTCGGAAGAACAGCGTCAAAAGATTACTGAGCTTACAATCCAACCTAGCGGCTTGAAGGCGTCAGACCTACTCAAAGAGCCAGATGTATGGACATCAGGTATGGGTGCGCAGATCGTGGCTAATCTTGAAAATAACCCCTTTAAAGCGCCTGTGAAAATACAATCGGATGTGGCAAAACCTAGTCGATATTCTGATGTTATTGAAAATTATTTGGCATCCAAAAACAGCGAAGCGAGCAAGGAACAAAGTCAGCGGAGGTTGGGATGCCAGCGTGTGATTGAATATTGCGGAGACTTGTTGCTAACCGAGTACGATCAACTCCACGCCTATGATTTAGCCAGAGGGATGCACGAAGATGGCTTCTCTCATTCGATGATAAAAAAGATGATTTCCTATGGCGGTGGATTGTTTAAGTACTGTCTCAAGCACCGTGATGCCCTTGGTCGTCAGCTTTTGAAAGCCCACCCTTGGGTCAGTATTGAGCTTGAAGAATACGGAGTGCCAAAGCGGAAATATATCCCACTAACTAAAGAAGAGATACTGGCCTTGTTTGCGCAAGAGATACCCAAGCAAGAGCGACTGTTGCTGACCATAATGATTACTACTGGTATGCGGCTGGATGAAGTTGCCTTGATGACTTGGGAACGGATCACCACTTTTGATGACACTTTGTGTTTCTCGTTGGTAAACGACGTTGAGGATGTGAAGGTCAAGAACCGTGGTTCCATGCGCTACATTCCGATTCCAGACGCAGTTCGTCCCTTGCTTGGTAACGGTGGGGAGGGTCGCCTGTTTGACTATCGAATTGACCGAGATGGTAAAGCTCAGGCTAAAGCGTCAGATGCGGTTATGCCGTTTGTCAGGAATATCACAGATAATGATCGAAAAGTGGCTCATAGTCTCAGAGGAAACTTTAAGGATTTAGTTAGGGATGCTGGGGTCTCAAAAGAAATGAATGATTTTATTACAGGTCACTCTCAGGGTGATGTTGCTGGAGATTATGGACGAGGGCCGTCTCTAGCGAGCAGAATTAAAGTGTTAAATAGCCTCAAACATCCTTGGCTGACCTAACCCCAGCCCCATCCATCGCTATACCAGAGTTACCCATGTAAACGATCTGATACGTGTTGTTACCCTTCACGCCACAGTTATGGCATCTGGCTCTCTGGCGTACCTCATGGGCTGTGGTGTCGCCTGAAAAGACTTAGATACGACTAATTAAATCCGACAATCTGAAACCTGTTGTAAGGTCTTCAGCTCGTGTGTATGAATTTCCAACAATCGGTTCGAGGTAAACTTTGTCTTGGTATATTAATATCCTTGAGGATTTCTAAATGAAGCGTATCAACAAGTTAAAACAACGGCATGAAAAATTGGGCCTATATGGCGCTCTTAAATTGACATGGGCGAAAGTAACTGTAGGCAGTAAAAGAAAAGAGATCTTACGTTTAAAGGATCCAGAAGACCGTTTTACAAAAATATATCTGAAAAACCATTGGAACGATTCTGAGTCGAGAAGTGGAGAGGGGTCAACGCTCGAAAACACAAAGGCTATTAGAAACGAGCTTCCTAAAGTTTTCAAGAAATATGAAATTAAATCTATGCTTGATGCCCCTTGCGGCGATTTCAACTGGATGCAGTCGATTACACAAGCCCTGTCCATAAAGTATATCGGCGGAGATATCGTCAAGCCGATGATAAAACAAAACAACGCCCGTTACAAAACCAACGATGTTTCATTTGTCCACTTAGATTTGACAAAAACCGCACTCCCGGAGGTTGACGCTCTGTTTTGTCGCGATTGTTTGTTTCATCTAAGTTATCAAGATATCGCATCGGTGTTAAAAAATTTTTTAAGTTCGAAGATAACCTACCTAATTACTACATCACATGCTGCACCAAGCGGGCCACGAATACAAAACTCTAATATAACCACAGGTGATATGCGCTTGTTAGACCTATTTTCTGAACCATTTTCCTTGCCTCAAAATTGCGTACTTGAAAGTATTTCAGATGACATGATTAGCTTGAAGAGCAAACGCTCGTTGATACTCGTTGACCGTTCTGCTGTTCAAAAAATGTTCGACAACCTGAAGGTCGTATCAGACCTCCATCCTAACAATTAGCCGAAGTTTAGCTTCGCCACCGAACCACCCTCTCCGCAAACCAAATTTTTACCTTGGATTCCCACCAGCAAAACAGGCCAACCCAATTCGTTTCCATATGAATCTAAGGGTTCCCTTGAGGCTCACACAGAGGCCCGTACAGCGTGTTTAACGTCTGCATCGCCATGTAGAGAACCCAAGGCTATATCGCTTGTACGGAGCTAGAAGTAGTAGAAGAAGTAGCATTGTGGGTAACCAAAATTACACCCTTCACTAGGTTGCGAATATTCCGTAAGTAATAAAGCTTAAGACGGTTAAACTCAGTCAGCTGGCTTCCAAGATGTTTTTTTACCTTTACCGCATTGATATCTTGCGGCTATCGGCTGCTTGAAGCCTTGTTTATGATACGATACGAATACTTCTCCATCAAAGCGCAACTTTCGTCCATCAATACGAAAGCCGTTTCTTGTTCGAACAACGTCATTTTTTCGTGCTGAGTTCGATCTGTTACGATGAACACCATAATATGAGGCGGCCCAAGATTTATTTTCGGCAATTACAATCTTTAGCTTTTTTGGATAAAAGTTGTCCATATCGGCGGAATCTTTAAAGCCGTGGGTAGAATATACCTTGCGTTCACAATTAAACAGATCGTTGGCTGCGTTCACGGGAAAGGCAATGGTCGCGAGCAGCAATGACTGAATAAAAAGTTTATACATTTTGATATCCTCTGGACACAATTGGATATGGTACCATTACAAGCTGGTGTAGTATCATTACTATACTACAAGAGAACCAACCCATCCGCAAACCAAATCTTTACCTTGGATTCCCACCTGTAAAACGGGCCGACTGTCAGATCACATCTTAAATACTACATCTGATGCGAGTTCTCGATCGTCTGACAGAACCACTTAAGATACTGTAATATGACTTCCAAATCATAAAAGCTGACATGCCTTTTGAGGAAATTCATACAATGAAAGTATTATCGGCTAGAGCAACAAGCATAAAGTCTTCACCCACCCAATAGTTTTCGTTCGCCACATAAAATCCTATGTAAGTGGCATTATTTGTAAGATCGAGATCACTTAGCCCTATGTCTTGGATAACCAAGGTTTCGCGTCCGTTTCGGACGGCTGTAGAGCTAAACTCTGCATCTATCCAGTCGAAGTCATTATAACTATTAGAAACGAATCTCGGGTCTTCTGTTTCAATATTAGTATACGTAATTGCATACTTTAAGTCGTTCGTACCTGACGTAACATCTGCAACAATTAAATCGAAGTAATTGAACCCAGTGATTGATAACTCAAAGGTCATCTTGCCCGTATCATAATATACAAACTCATCGCTGTAATTGTCAAAATCTCCAGTGAAATAACGTTGAGGTACATCAGTATTTTCAAATAAAACTTCGGTGCCATCCGAAGCAGAAATAACAACATCGTCTCCCACTTGCGTAATCGTATAATCTCCTTCTGAAATGTAATCTACTGAAGCATCAAAAACTAAATATTTATCTGTACCAACTGAGAAGTCTGTAACTGTTACTTGTTGGCCATGGGTGTAAATATGCAGGGTGTCATTACCCGCGCCAAGAGATATAGTATCATTTCCAACTGCTGATGAGATTACAAGATCGTCGCCGCCTGCACCGTTAATAATATTTACTAATGAATTGCTTTCGATGACATCACTGTAATTTGATCCCGAAACGTTTTCAAAATCGCCAACTAACCAATGAATTGTAGTGGGCATTGCATTAAGTCCGTTTGCAAAACTTGTGACGTAGCCCGCTGAAATATTTGAACCCGTTATAGAGGCATCGCCTAAAACAACCTGTGCGCCTTGCTCGAATTGTCTTAAGTTAAGCGTATCATTGCCACTTGCATCGTAGATTGTCTGATAAACTTCTTTACTGGAAAGAGCCCATGTATTATCTCCAGCATTTGTGGTTGGATTAGCACCGTACAAAGCCTGTAAAACATATACATCAAATATCATGTAAGATTGTGGATCAAACTCGTACAAGTAGCTGTTTAAATTCGCATTATAACTCATAACAGTATAGATAGATTGATCGAATTGGCCCAAATATGATTGATAGTACGAAGGGTTAGTTAGCGTGGCATCTTTAGAGTGTTTTAGGCCAATAGAATGACCCAATTCATGCAGCAAAGCATAGAATGCAATTCCCCCACCATAAGCGTTTGATAATGCGCTCTGTGTCGTAGCAGTAAAATAAATGTCACCCTGTTCGTAATAATCGAACTGACTGGGACTGTATGCGTACGCATATGGATCAAATGTGTATCGATCGATTGAAAGATTAATCAGTGAACCCGCATCGGCCGCAGCTTTTGGTGAATCAAAGTAACCTAGATAATTCGTATCAAGTTTAGTGTAATATTCAAGTTGACCAATTGCGGCTTCTAGTGAATTTAACGCATGTGTCGCGTTGTCCCATCTTTCACCATACGTACCAGTTGATATGGAATAGTTCACAATGTTACTCTTCGATACATCCCAAGCCAAGCCAAAACTTGTCGCGTCGATTATTATATCCCCTGAATTTGAGACATCTCTAACATCACCTGAGCGAAGGAAAGTTCTAGTTGAAGTATTTACATTGACATCATCGACGAAACTATTGCCCTCACCGCCTCCACCGCCACAAGCACTTACTAGCATCGTCATCTGAAGGGATCCGATGAATTGAGAGTTTTTTCTGCAGTTCCTTTGTATAATATTTTTCATAACGTTAGGCCCCAAACTCGTCCTTTCTAAAGAGTACCGTTTTAATACTAATGAGTCACGATCTAAAAGACTGCTTGGTAAATCTTTTGTGCGTCGCATGATTGTAGCGGTCATCATATAATAACCTCATCAAGTTAATGGTGTAGGTTATCATGGGGCACTGTCAGACAAATCTAACTTGAGACTGGTCGTGCGGTTTCGTAGCATCTCCTGTCACTCAGGGATTTAGGTATGTGTTATATTATGAGGGGGTTTGGTCAGAGTAAAAGGGAGAATTCTTCCGATTCCAAATCTAACAAAGATGCAGCGGATCAAACTAATTTCTTGCCTTGGATTCATATGTGGAAACCGCCTGTACCGAAATCGTTCTCTCATGAATCCTAGGGGCCCCATCAGCCTCACAGAGAGGCTCTTACAAGCAGGATAGCGTAGATCTATGAAGTCATGTGAGCTGGGGAGTTTGGTGCATCAGGCAGCGTTATTTATTATCCTATGCACAGACATACGTGAGATGCCCAAGGTCAAAAAGGCAATTGCGATGCTGGTGGAAACTGGCTGGCTGACTTTGATGGAACCTCCAGTGGAAGTTCGAGGCATTCAGCGAAAGACAGCATATCACATAGTAAGGGCATCAGGCGATGTGGTTTGATGCAAAGGCCGCCCTTAAAGATATTAGAGCCGCAGAAAGTCAAACACTTCAACAGCAAGATTGCAGTCAAAACGCGGAGCCAATTAGCGGGATTAGCGGAATTAGCAGCCTAGGGCTGTCAAATTGCAAAAACTCACACCTCCGAGAAAATGATGAGAAACAGTTCTATGATGCGGTTAAAGCAGCATTTGATGACTATTATTCGCTCGATAAGTTTAATCCCGATGCATGGCGATAAGGTACCCTGTAAGTTTTTATTAATTGCAGCAGTCAGGTTTGCAACACAGCCGCACCCCCCTTTTTATGACAAAGTCAAACGGCCACCTTTGCACCCAGTTCCACACGAACGGTGACCGTCTGGAATGCGAACCTTGTGTGTTTCTAAATACCGTGACCTTATCTGACCAAGACTACAGTCTCACTAGCGATGGCTAGCTACTCTATAGGCACCTAAGATGCAGACACAAACCGGAGACACCAATGACTTATAAATTATACTATGCAGATGGAACTGCATCGATGGGCGTCAGGGTGTTGCTTGAGGAGATTGGCGCGCCGTACGAACTGATCCAAACAACAACAGACAGACGAGAACCTCGTCCAGCTGAACAATTGAAGATAAACCCAAACGGATGGGTTCCAGTTCTTCTCTGGGACGATAATGCGATGTATGAATGCGCCGCTATATCCATATTCCTTTGCGATCGACATCCTGAAGCAAGTCTAGCACCGGCAATAGACGCGCCAGAGCGTAGCCTATTTCTTCAAACACTGGTTTACTTCTCAAGCTCTGTTCAGATCGCTTTCCAACTGGATTATCACGCTCATAGGTTTGCCGATACGCCAGCCGATGAGCCTAGCGCCCAGCGACGCGGCCATCGAAGATTGCACGAAACGTGGAAAATTATTGATGACCAAATTGGTGATAATCAATGGATACTGGGTAATCAGTTTAGTGCTGCAGATATCTACCTATTTATGCTGACAACTTGGCTCGAAACTTCACGAGGCCATCCTGACATCCTTGAATTTCCAAACGTTCAACGTATCGCTGATGCGGTTATGCTGCGACCAAGCGTTCAGCTTGTTTATGGCAACTAGAAACCCGAACAAAAGTGGTCTTGAGCCTAATTAAATAAGCTTCGATCACATCGCGGTGACTTTTGCATTTTTTGCAATTTAGCCGCTCAGCATTGCTAATCCTGCTAATCCCGCTAATCGCCATCCAAAACCACTACATCTCGCAGGTACCCTATGGTCTTTTGTCGAAAAACAATCGGGATCATAGAATAGACACCAACACCCCTTTTTTGAGCCACAGTCCAAGAACGCCCTCCGCACTGGGTTTTGCTCAAACGGTCACCTCAAAAAATTATTTCAAAAAAAATTACACCTAGCGCCCTATCTCTAGCGGCCACAATAAAATTGATGGTATCATAACACCCCATAAGAGGTGATATTATGAGATTAACAAAAGGCAATGTAACTATCGGGATTCACACCCGTTTCGGGCCTAACTGGCAGGGGGTCAGATGCCTCGCAAAGACACGTCGGGGCACGAAGTGCCAGAGCGCCGCTTACAAGCACAATGGCCGTTGCAGACTCCACGGGGGACTATCAACGGGCGCTCGGACTCAGGAGGGCTTACAGCGCATCTCAGAGGCTAATCTCAAGCATGGGCGGCAGACGAAGGACAAGCTGGCAGCCCAGCGCCACGCGGCGAAGGTTGGACGTCGGGTTCTTGGAGAGCTAAAGCGTATCGAAGGCAGGCTGGTAGATGCGGGGCTTATGCCTGATGATTAAGGTTTCTCAGCGGCTCTTCACTGTAATCCATCAGGTTCTGATCTAAGCAATCAACCCACTGTAGCTGTCATTAACATCCCCAATGAGAATACCTGTGAGGCCAACAGTCGTATCTGCTGTAAGGTCAGCTATGCTTACGCCCTCTGTGTAGCTCGTGTTGGACTTGCTAACGCCTGAGTAATCACCGTTGGTATCAACGAAGACCCACTTGGCTTGTTCTAGTGTTGTTAGGCCAACCGAGTACTTGAGGATGGATAGAGCATCTTGAGAAGATACTTTACCATCCTGATTAAAGTCAGCCGATATGAAGTCAAATGCAGTCTTGGTTCCAGCTGCAGTGGTCATGCCAACAGAGAGCTTGAGTACGTCTAGAGCATCTTGAGAGCTAACCGCTTTAGTGGAGTTGGAATAGGCGAGGCTGCCCGTTACCGTAGATGCTGATCCTGACATGAGTGATCCTGATACACTGCCGTCAGCTGCGCTTTTGTAAGAGGAGCTATTTGTACCATCACTCATCACAACGTCAGCATCAGCAATCTTGGAGCCATCGCGTGTTACAACTGAGGTTGTAACTGTGTGACTTATAGTAGGGTTTTCTGTATTGTCTTGAAGAGTGACGCTGGTCCCATCGGCCAAAGAATATTCAGCCTCATTTTTTGCGTTAATAGTTTTTGAAATTGAGGTGCCCGAAAGTTCAGTCCCATCGGAATTATAGAATGAGTAAGTGTCCTCATTTTCATTGAAGTCTGTTATAATATTTTTGCCATCACCCTGATAGAAAATAAATTTATCAGCTCCTATCCCACCTGTTAAAGTGTCGCTTCCAGCTCCGGCATATAAAGTGTCATTACCGGGACCACCAACTATGCTATCGTCACCGTTTCCTCCATAAATGATATCATTACCTGATCCAGAATTTACAGTATCGTCGCCATCGCCCAGATAAATATCATCGTTTCCAGCTCCAGCAGAGACGTCATCATCCCCATCCAATAATCTCATAATGTCAGCTGAAGAAGTTCCAGCGACACTGTCGTTTGAAGACGTTCCGTTAAATCCCGAGATAGGAACGAAACCTAAATTAATTTCAGATATATCATTGGTCCCTACTGTAGCGACCAATCCATAATCAACGCCCATAGCCTCTATTGCCTCGAGCGATTTTTCAAAATTTATGCGTTTGTAATAGCTATTTGTATTAATGACGTTATCGACTTCATCATCACCGTCATAAATTGTATCTGCGTTATCAGTTATAATTTTGCTTAGTTCATCGACTGTTAACTTCCTGCCTAGGTATTCTATCGCCGCCTGTTGGGCTATTGCCGCAAAACCTGCAACTTGCGGTGAAGCCATGCTAGTTCCACTATACCAAGCATAAGTATCTCCTGGTACACTTGAATAAACTTCACCTCCTGGGGCGAAAACGTCGCTCAAAGATGTACTTCTTTGCGAACTAGCCGCGATAGAGTCTGTGGTAGTTTTGTAATCTATTGCTCCGTTTCCGTAATGTGGCCCACCTCGGTCCGCTGTGTAAACTGAGCCTATTGAAAATACATTTGGGTCACTAGAAGGGGAGCTTACGCCCTGAGTTCCATATTTATAATAGTTATTACCAGACGCAGCGGCAACAAATACGCCTAAGTTTTTTAAAGCCAGAAACTCATCTGATCTACTATCAGTTTTACCATAATTGTAATTACCACCCCCGAGGGACAGGTTTACACTGGCAATATTATAAGTATCACAATTATCAATCACCCAATTAAGAGCATCTTCGACGTCAGAGTTCCAGCAATAGTCCGCACCATCACCAAAAACTTTAAGCATGATGATATCGGCTTCAGGCGCAATACCAGTAGTTTTACCAGCGGCAGTCCCAGCTACGTGAGTTCCGTGTGAATTATTATAATAATAAGCGTTGCTATCATTATCAGCAAAATCATACTGATAAACTACCCTACCGGAAAAGTTTGGGTGCGATGATTGAATACCGTCATCTATAATGACAACAGCCTGGCCCTGACCCTTAAAGTTTGAATAAACTGCGTCACTTCTAATCTGCTCAATCCCAGTGGCTGATCCAACGCTATCAGACAAAGAAGTTGCTTTGTTTGGATAAGAAAAATTTGAAAATACTTCAGAAGACGAACTGGAGTTCAAAAAGGATGGAGATTGATTGGCAAAACTAAAAGAACTGACCCATCCGCGCGGCGTGTCCGCAGCGATTGTGTATGTACCAGGATCTAAGTCTGCAAAGGTATAACCACCTAAATTATTTGTAAGTGTGAAAACCTCAGAGGCGTCCAGATTTCCATTCTTGTTCTGGTCTAGATAAACCGTCCAGCCTGACACTCCAACTTCACCAAAATCGAAATCGGCATCTTTATTAAAATCATTATAAATTTTACCCGAGATCGATCCGTAATTATCATCATCTATTATAGAGATCATCTGGGTGATAGATTGGTTAGAGTAGTTTTCGTCAGCTGTATTAAACGAAAATACAAGCGAAGTGTCTTCATTTAATTTGTCATCATCTTGTAGAACCGTAACTTTTAAAGTTTGAGGTGTTGCCCAGTTCTCGGCGGAGAACTGAATAGATGTACCCGAAAATTGTAATTTTGTATTTTCAGCTAGGGCTAAGGCAACTTCTGAAGATGGCTTACCAGTAAGAGATATTTTTAAATCAAAAGTATCACCCTCTGTGATTGAGTTAGGAATACCAGACAAGTCCAAAGTATAATCTGTTTCAATAACCTGAATTTTATCCGTGAATTGAACGTTGGAAACACCAGAGATTTCCACTGTTCTTATCTTATTTGAGGAGCCGTCAATCTCATACAAATAGTGCTTCGCACCCGCTTGGTTAATTTCATAGTTTGACGAGTTTCCAAACACATAAAGCGTTGTTCCTGTGGCGTCGCTTGTGATTGAGGTAGCTTTAGCAGTTAATATTACGTCTTGATTATTGTGTTCTATTTTCAGAGTAGCGTTTTCTGGTGTAACGAAACTTTTAACTTGGCTATTAAGATCAACAGTTTGGTCTAGAAATGATAATTCCTCTATGCCCGAAACATACAAAGTTTCAACTTTACTACCACCACTCACATTCAGTGTTTTGATTTCCGTAATCTCGTTTAACGTTGTGATTTGCGCAGTACTTTTGTTTGAAAAGAAACTAATGCTGTCAGCATCAGTGCTGGCGTTATCAGCGATTTTGGTAATGCCCTTGGGATCATAGATGACAGATTGGTTTATTTGACTTGCTGCTAAAACTACGGTTTTACCAGCAGCCAGAGTTTTTTCAGTTAGATTGAGATCAATCACTTCGTCAGTGAAGTAAATCTTTTCAATATTGTATAAGTTCGTATTGAACCCAGACAGTAGATACCCAGCTTGATCAAAATCAACCTGATAGCCAAGACCATTTGTTTTTAAAGTGACGCTCGATTTTTGTGTTGAAAGATAAAGGCTATCAACGCCTGACTTTCCATCCAGAATATCAAATCCACTCGAAATTACAAATATGTCATCGTTTAGAGTTCCATCAGAAAAATCGTCTCCATTTGTCCCAGTAATAGAACCATCCGGAACCTCTGTTATTGCTTGCGCCGAAGCTTTTACAGAATATTCAATATCGCTATAAGTACTACCACTCTGTTGAACGGCTATATAGAATTTACCTGCCTTGGTTATACCTGCTTCTAAAGATGTGTCGGAACCGGTGTGTCTAGTTAATACAGAGTTTCCTTCACTATCGAATACTGTAATCTGATGTGTGCTTAAAGACACTTCGCTTGATGGATCAAAGTCAACAGTTAGGGTCCCAACTTTTGCAACGTCGATTGCAAAATAATCAATATCGTCCGTCGATTTAAGATTTGCCGTTATTGGAATTCCAGATTGAAGGACATCAGCAGTTGCAGTGGTATCATTATTTTCGGTTTCAAAAGACTTTGTTTTAGCTGAGCCCGAAACAGTCAGGTTATAAGTCTCCGTTGAAAGTTTATCACCAGCTTTTACTACTGCATATAAGATTTTATTGGGCTCAGAACTTACACTGAATTCTATTGCAGAAGAGGCTGAGCGGCTTGTAAGTAACGAACTGCCTTCATAAAGTTCTATTACATGTGTACTGGCGGTTGTTGTAGTTCCAGGATCAAACTTAACAGTTACTTGCTCCTTTGTTGCATTAGAGAAATAGTAAAAATCGTTATCAGTTCGACTTGCGGTGCTGCCTTTTGTGGCATTATCAAAAATGATGGAGTTTGCAGAGTTAAATTCTCCATTATCTTCAACTTCAGAAAATCCATTTCCACCATAAGAGCCCGGTGTAACTTTTAAATTATATTCGCCTCCATCATGGTAAGTTGATCCCCAATTGCTTTGATAAGCATCAACAGCAACATAGTAAGTTCCAGCAGAAGCAACCCCTGCTGAGAACTTTGTATCTTTCCCAACATCTTGGCTACCAAGTACGTTGCCAGAACTGTCCATCAAAGAGACCGTATAATACTCACTATAACTACTGTTTACGGTAGGATCAAAATCAATGGAGATACTGCCAGCAGATGTCGCCGCAAACGAATAGTAATCTATGTCAGTTTCACTATGCAGCTGCCCCTTGATCGCAGAGCCAGACACTAAGGCATTCGCTGCAGAGCGTGAGTTATTGTTTTCACTTTCTGACATCGTAGAATCCACCCCTCCGAGATAAAACCTACCATTAAACTATAGCCTGTCGAATATTTTTATTTCATGGCCCGAAACGCATTCAATGAAGGCCAATTAAACTATCGAAACTAACAATAAACCTAATTGTACTTTTTTGGCCTACAAAGGACGACGGCGCACCAAGTATTCCTGCATGTTAGTTAAAGAAACCATACTGGATACTGACATGACACCCCAAATACTGCGCCGCCAAGATGTTGAAGCCACAGTTGGGTGCTGTCAGACGAATGCGAACTCGTCTCTGTTTGGCCAAAGCGGCAGTTCTGTTATCCTGTAAGAAGACCACGCCACTCGATCAGAGCAGCGGTGCGGCTTTGCTTAAAATGAGCGCGGTGTATGTGGCTACGATCCTGATTGAAGTGGTTAAAGACGGAAGCGTGAACGGAGGCAAATTTCTGCAAACTTCGCATTTGCCTGAACCGCTGCATCGCCCGCTCCTTTCGTCGGAAGGGCTGGTGTGAGTTCTCTGCTCGGTTGTTCAACCAACGCCCTGTTTCCTGCTTGGCAGGGCAGCCCAATTCCCTCAAGGCGGCGCCATAGGACCTTAATCGATCCGTCACGATCCTTTCAGCACGGCCATATCGTTTCATCAATGTTTTAAGCATTTTCAATGCAGCGTCTTTGTTTCTACGCTTTGTTACAACGCTTTCTAGTACCTCGCCTTCCGCATCCACTGCGCGCCACAGGTAATGGCGTTCACCATTGATTTTGACGAAGACCTCATCCACGTGCCACTTCCACTTGGAGTATGCCCGCAGTTGCTGAATGCGTTTTTGTTTGATCTCAGCTGCCATCAATGGACCAAATCTATTCCACCAGAACCGGACTGTTTCGTGGCTGATGTCGATCCCTCTCTCGTGCAGTAGGTCTTCTACATTCCGCAGGGAAAGTGGGAACCGGATATACATCATCACCGCAAGGCGGATGATCTCGGGGCTGGTCTTAAAATAACGAAATGGGCTGCGCTCTGTCATGGAGCTGAGCCTAGAACGAGGCCCCCTACCGCTCAAGGGTGGTTTAATCTGACAATGCCGATGATCAAATTATGCAAAAGTGAAGGCAAGATTGTGCCGTGAGTTACGAGTTTAAGATTTTTTTCGAAAGGCAAAAAATTGCTTATTACCGAACGCAGAATTAAATTTATTGCCAACATTCGGAAAGTATCGTTTTCATAGCACAAGGCGGGCAAAAACACCGTCGAAACGAGCAGAAATCGACCTAAGGCTTTCCTTTCTCCCGCGGGAAGCCTTTATTTTTGGTAGCTCCACCAAAACCGAACCGTTTCATGACTTACGCCAACGCACCGTTCATGAAGAAGGTCCTCCACATTACGAAGAGAAAGCGGAAATCGAACGTACATCATTACTGCAAGTCGGATGACTTCAGGGCTGGTTTTGAATTAGCGAAATGGAGAGTGTTTTGTCATTAGACAAGGCTGCAAAGCCGCCCTGCCCGTCGCAAGTTAGTTTCTTCTGACAGTGCCGGCCCAAAAAATGTCTTTGCTTAAAGACCCCTCATCGGCTATTAATTGGATATAACCTAAAAGCCATAATCAGCATTTTGCACTGATGGGTTGAGTCCGCGACTTGTGATACTTTGCAAAAAGTATCATTCAAATAGTAAGATTTAGACAAATAATAGGGTTTAGACATGTTTTTTCACGCTTATGAATTCAGCCGCAAAATATCAAACGTAATAACATATCGCGACGACATTGATGATGCTGTTATCAAATTAGGCGAAATTGGAGGCGAACGCATAGTCGCCAAATCAATGAGCGCTCTTCGCAGTAAATTGAACGAGATTAATCGTAGCAGGGCGTCACAAGGCTTGGCATTGATGACGCTTGCGATACCGCTTAGTGCATGCGGTGGCGGCAGTGACAGCAGCTCTGTCGTAGAAACCGTCACGCTTTCAGAAGTATCAGGACGCGCCATCGATGGTTACCTAATTGGGTCCATGGTATCTTTATCAAGTGCGCCAGATGTCTTTGTCCAAACCAACTCAGCGCCTGGCCAAGAGGGGTCCTTTGAGGGCCTATTTGGGTCTGGTTCAATTATTGTAACGGGCGGCGTGGATTTGGCGACTAGTAAACCCTTCACAGGTGAATTGCGGGCTCCTGCCCCAGAAGTTGTAACTGATGCAGATGGAAATCAAACAACTGCTGCAATCGTTGTGACGCCTCTTACGACCATTGTAGAGGCTGTGTTTACAGCTTCTGCTGCGTCTGCGGCAACTGGCGGTGAGGCTGCCGTTAGTGTAGCGGAGGCTACTGCCCAAGTTGCGAAAGGTCTCGGGCTAAGTTCTTCTTCAGCTTTGCTCACGACGGACTTTGTTGCGACCGGATCTGCCGGTATGGCAACAGCAGCGGCACAGATTGCAAGCGTCATATCGGTTGTAACAGCCTCTGCCGGTTCAGCAGTTGCATCTGCTGTTATGACCAATATTGCGTCAAAGGTGTCTAAGGCCGGCGAAGTTGGCGGTAAGGTAAATATCTTAACCAACTCTACTGAGCTCGCGTCAGTATTCAATGAGGTTCGAGAAACGCAGGCTGAACTGTTTGAGGACACACCGGAGGGGTTAGACTTAGATGCCTTCGTGGACACAATCTCTGAGACAGTTGCAAGCGTGAATGAGAAGGTAGCACAGGCAACAAGTTTAAAAGAGATTGTTGCCACCCAACAGGTCTTACAAGAAGATATTGTGAGTGCTTTCACGATTGATGCAGACAGTGATGTACCATTTAATTTTGAAGACTTTCAAGCCGCTGTAACCGCTATTGATGATAACTTCGAAGCCATCCTAGATGAGGCGACCGCAGAGCTTGATATATATCTGGCAGAAAGTGATTTTGATTTTGATTTGGACGGCGAGATGGATGTAAGTGACATCGATCTAGACGTTGTTGCAATTGATCTTGACCTCATTGACAGTGCGATTTCGGGCGCAATTGACGATGATTTGCTTACTGGATTTATTTTTGGAGATGTAGACGAAGCACTTCTCGACGGCGTAATTGCTGGGGAAATCAGCCAAGAAGAAGTTACTGCTGTTTTAGACGATCTCCCTGAATATGTAATTTTTGAGCCAATTGATGAAACACCAATTGATGAAGTTCCAGTTGATGAAATACCCGTTGATGAAGTTCCAGTTGATGAAACACCAATTGATGAAATACCCGTTGATGAAATACCCGTTGATGAAGTTCCAGTTGATGAAATACCCGTTGATGAAGTTCCAGTTGATGAAATACCCGTTGATGAAGTACCTGTTGTTGCAGCGCCTGTTGTTGCAGCGCCTGATACTACAGCGCCAACATTTGTAGCTGCCTCGGCGTCAGTGGGTAGCAAAAGTATTACCTTATCTTTCAGCGAAAGTCTGTTCGGGACCCTAGCAGCCGCAGACTTTTCTGTCGATATAAACGGAACAAGCCAAACTCCGATATCTGTATCAGGCGGGCGGCTTGCAGCGACCCTGTTGCTTTCTCATCCAATTGTTAGTGACGCAACAATTTTGGTGACATACACACAACCTGCTTCGGGTCAAATGACAGACATCTCAGGCAATCGTTTAGATACTAAGTCTAATTTGGCTACAACTTTATCAGGGGCTGACGGTCCAACAGTCGTTTCCGTCGGCTCTGATACCGCTGATGGCACATATAAATCTGGTGATGCTATAGCCATAAAAATTGTGTTCTCTGAAGCCGTTGTGGTGACTGGGACACCGGTGTTAGTACTCGAGACTGGAACGACAGATCAGAGTATTAATTACACGAGCGGAGGCGGGACTAATACACTAGTATTTACGTATACAGTACAGGATGGAGATACATCCTCAGACATTTCATATAAATCTGATACGTCGCTTTCTGGTACCATAAAAAGTGGATCAGGCGCAGATGCCTATCTGACTCTGCCCACCGTTAGTTATCCTGGCTCATTGGACAATGCAAAAGCAATTGCTATTGATACCTCAGTTCCAACAATAACTGCACTAATAGCCGACGCTGGTACAAAAGAGGTTAAGTTAACGCTGAGTGAAGCGGTATCGAACACGCCAGACACTACGGACTTTGCAGTTACGGTGGGGGGGGCGGCGGTGACAGTGAGCTCACTGACTAAATCAATTGACAATGATGAAATAACGCTGACACTTCCAAATTACTTGCTTAACAATCAATCGATATATGTAAGCTACACAAAAAATAGCACTGCATCGAAGCAGCTGAGCGATGGTGCTAATGTAGTTGCAAGCGTGAGCGGTCAGGGCGTAACTTTAACTAATGATGCAACTACGCCTGCAGTCTTAAGTGTCACAACAAGCAAATCTGATGGGAGCTACAAGGCTAGCGATACTGTTGACGTATCTGTCCAGTTCTCTGAAGTGGTTGCCGTTACAGGCACTCCAACTTTGACATTGGAAACAGGCGCGACCGACCGCGCCGTAGACTACGCGAGTGGTACTGGGTCCGATACCCTTGTCTTCACTTATACAGTCCAAAGTGGCGACACCTCATCTGATCTTACTTATGCCTCTACCGCTTCGCTTGCGGGAACAATCAAAGACCTTGCGGGCAGTTCTGCAGTTCTAACGCTGCCAGAAATAGGGGCCGCCAGTGCCCTTGGGTATTCCAGTGCAATTGTCGTGGACACAGCTGCGCCCTACATCATTTCACGAGTAAGTGAGGGTGGCAGCACCAGCCTAACACTGAGATTTACTGAGGTAGTTTCTGGTGCGCCTGATGGATCAGACTTTGCAGTAGTTGTCGACTCGGCTTCAGTGACTGTCACGACTTTTAGTCTTTCTGCCGATGGGCTCAGCGCGACACTGACTTTAGCTTCAGCCGTCGGGAGCTCTTCGACCGTGACGCTTGATTACACCCAAAGTGCGACAGTTTCTAAACAGCTTAAAGATGCGGCAGGCAACGCCATCGCAAGTATTGGGGACCCTGTCTCAGTTGCTGTCAGCAGACCGACTGTTACATCCATATCATCAGATAAAGCTTCCGGCAGCTATGCCGCAGGTGAGACAATTGACATTCAGTTAGGGCTTACTGAGGTAGTGACGGTGGACACGACATCCGGAACTCCAACGTTAAAACTTGAATTAGGAGCTACAGATCGAACCGCAAGTTATCAAAGTGGAACTGGGACCAACGAGTTAACTTTTAGATACGTTGTTCAGGCTGGTGATTTGAGCAGTGACCTGGACTATCACGCCACAGATCCCTTCAAATTAAATAGTGGCACAATTAAAGACGGGGACGGCAATAACGTAATAACCACGCTCCCAACTGCCGGTTCTGCGGGGTCGCTTTCCTCTGTAGAGGCTATTATAATTGACGCGTCTCCGCCTACGATTAGTTCTGTGGCGGCGAACGCTGGTACGAAGACGGTTACTCTGACGATGAGTGAGGCGGTGACTGGCTCGCCCGCGAATGGAGATTTCTCTGTCCTTGTTGGTAGTGCGACGAATGCCGCGACGGCTGTTTCGGTGTCTGGAACCAGTGTGACGCTAACTGTGACAAATGTCATTGCAAATGATGCGACTGTAACGGTTGGCTACACACAGAACTCCACCTCAAGCTCTCAGATGAAAGATACGGCTGGAAACGCGGTTGCGACTTTGAGCACCGCTAAAAGCGTGACCGTTACGAATGATGCGACAGCGCCGACTATATCGAGTGTAACGTCCAGCTCGACAGATGCGACCTATAAGATTGGCGACACTGTAAATGTGCAGGCAGTTTTCAGCGAGGCTGTTGTTGTGACGACGGCGAGCGGTACGCCACAGCTGACGTTAGAAACAGGAACGAGCGACCGTGCGGTAAGCTATACGTCGGGTAGTGGTACTGACACGCTTGTGTTTGCCTATACGGTTCAATCTACCGACGTCAGTAGCGACCTTGACTATAAAGGTACAACGTCTTTAGCGCTAAACAATGGCACAATAAAAGATCTTGCTGGGAATACAGCTACGATTACGCTGAATGACCCAGCTGCGGCACTCACGACTAATTCGTTGGCGGACAGCAAGGCGATTGTAATCGACGGTGTCCTGCCAACGATCAGTTCTGCGGCGGCGGATGGTGGTTCAGCTAATGTTGTTTTAACCATGAGTGAAGTTGTAACAGGGGCTCCAGATACTTCTGATTTTACTGTCCTCGTTGGTGGGTCTGCAAAGACTGTGTCGGGCATAAGTGACGTGTCTTCTGCGACTAATTCAATAACGTTGACCCTGGCAAGTGTCGTGCCAAATGACTCGATTGTCACTGTGGACTATGACCAGAATTCGTCTGCAGCAAAAAAACTATCTGACGGTGCGGGAAATAACGTGGCAACTGTGGGGACACCTGAAACAGTCACTGTGACGGATGATAATATCAGCCCAACTGTGGCTTCCGTAACGGGTACAAATGGTACATATGATCTTGCGAGCCCAACAGTTGACTTAACTGTTAAGTTTAGCGAGCCTGTAAACGTCCAGGGAACGCCGACTTTGCAGTTGGAGACTGGTACAACGGACCAAAAAGCGTTGTATGTTTCTGGCACTGGGTCTACTGATCTGTTGTTTAGATATACCGTGCAATCTGGTGATAGTAGTGGAGATTTAAATTATCTTTCAAACACTTCCCTTACTTTTGGGACGGATGGTATGATAAAAGATGATGCCCTAAATACTGCAGACTTAAGTTTGGGATCAATAGCAAGTTTGGCATTTGCCAGTGATATAATTGTTTCAGGAGTATAAAAATGGCTTGGAGTGTAGACGGTTTAAAGTTCACTTATACAGAAACTACCGAGGCTGGTGATACAATCACGCGCGTTGATACGTTTGACACAGCTTACGCCGCTCCGGGTAGTAAGGTAATAGCCAAATCCTGGTCTGACACTTTAGGAAATACATCAAGTATAGCCTGGTCCACGGCATCAAAAACATTTGATTTTGATGGCGACAAGAGCAATGCAGATACAACTCAATCAGTACTGATTGAAAGTGGAACATCCTCGTACACTTTCCTCGATGATAACAATCAAACACAGACAAAAACTCTTACGTTTGAGCATTATTTCGATAATGATACTGATTGGAACCATCTCGCGGGCTTTGAAACAGACGAAGATGATATAACAATCAATTTTAAGGCAGGTTTCGTTGAGGCGTATCAAGTGCGAGACACTGCTTCGATCAGTACGGTCTTAAATACGAGTTCTGGGATTGCTTATGATCTATATGACGTAGCTAAGTTTGCTTCAGAGACCAGCACCGGTTGGAACGGTCAGGACGTTGTCGAGACAACATACTATAATGCCAGCTCAGGTGATGTTTTAGGAAAATCGTTCACAAATATTGATACGTGGACAGGGCCCGATGGCAGTGCAATCACATCCACAAATACGAGTTATGAGGATGCGAGTGGGAATTGGCTTGGTAACAAGTGGAGTGAGAGTAACGGGAACCAGGGCGAATTTTATTCTGCGACTTATGACGGGAGCACGACGCTTGCTGAGGCTGTTGGCTTTGATTTGGATGGCGACAGTACAAAGAGTGAGGGCGCGAGTGTTGATGGCAGCGTTGTATCAGGGACAGTTAAAACATACAAAAGCCCGGTCGACGGAAAAACTGATATCACAATCAATACGACGAATTACGTCCGTGTAGAAAAAGGCCAAGACACCTGGAGCTACACTGATATGAATGGGGTGACTCAGACGGAGACACGCTCTTATACCAATTATTTTGACAAAGATTGGGCCCACCTTGGTGGTGTTGAAGTTCTTGACGGTGAAACTACTGTTTGGGGTGCGAACTGGTCGTTTGTTGGAGTTGAGAAGGATATTTCATCTCTAAGCAAGCTGACAGATACGACTTCAATTGCTTACAAGCTATATGGCGACGCGTCTTTTGATACAGAGACTTGGTTGGGCTGGAATGGCCTGCAAGAATCTGAAACGACATATTATGCTTCTTCTGGTGCTAATGCGGGTGAGAAGATTGGTAGCTCGTTCACGAGCAATAACAGCTGGACGACGCCGGACGGCGCGACTGTGGTGTCGACAAATACGTCTTATAATGATGAAAACTGGAATTACCTTGGGAACGAATGGGTCGAGGGTAGCAATGGTGGATCCAACTTCGAGAAGAAGTTGACGGCAGCCTTTGATGAGCCGGCTGGTGTAAGCCTTGATGGTGACGCTACTGTAGCGGAGACAGGTATTACAACCGTCAGGGTTGGCTCTAGTGATATCACTATAAGTTCGAGCGCCCCAGTTACGGTGCGCGAAGGGCAAGACAAGTTTTCGTTCAAAGACATGGCTGGTAATACAGTCACTGAAGATATTGTTTACAAGCACTATTACTACGACACAAACAACGATGGATGGACCGATGAAAGCGAGCACCTTGGTGGATATGAGATCCGCAACGGCGAGACGGTCGTCTATGAGGCAGGCTTCAAACAAGGAGCCAAGACTAAGACACTTTCCGATGAACCTGATTTAACAAGCTCTGTGGACGCTCTAGGGTTTAAAATATTTGACGATCTTAACTCTGGTGCGGTTGTTGTTTATGATGCCACGGAAAGAGATAGCTGGACCGGCTTCAAAGAGGTGGAAACCAGTTACTATGACAAGGCTTCTGGGGCTGAACTTGGTAAATCATTCAAGATGAACAGCCAGTTCTCTGACCCGGCCGGAAACACGCTTAGTTCTGAAAATACTCACTACGAGGCTATTGACGGTACGTTTTTAGGAAATAGCCAAACTGAGAAGGATGCTAGCGGAAACATTGTGAGTGGTAGTTCGCGCACTGACAGTATCCAAACGGTTACCGCTGAACCTTCGTGGCTTGATTTTGATGCAGACGGCACGAAGGGCGAAGTCTCTATTACGGGTGTGGAGATGAGAGTTGAGACGGGAAGTGAGGCGTGGGGCTTCATGCAAGGTTCAACTTTCGTGTCTGAGACGCGTGATTTCACGCACTACTTTTCTAAGGATACCTTTGAGCACTTAGGTGGCAGCGAAGTTATTGATGGTGTTACTTCGAAAATAGGACCCAATTGGACGCCGCTTGGAACTCAGAAATCTACAGCGTCGCTTGCTGATCTACCAGTACTAGGCGCAGGTGAATTTGCTTACTTACTGTACGGCGCAGCAAAGGTTGAGCTGGACGTAAGTAGTGGGCAGTCCACTTACTATGATGCAACGGACGGATCGATTATTGGGACATCTGATGAGATGTCAAATATGTCGCTCATGCGTGCCGGGCAAACCTTCATGGGCACAGAAATTCACTATCGCGGGCCTATGGGTGAATTTTATGGGAACCAGTGGTATGACTCAGCGGTCTCACCTACTAAATTTGGTCAGGATATTGAGTATCAAAAAACTCTGACAGATGAACCTAAATTTGTAGATTTTGATGGTAACGGAACGGCTGGTGAATATATCGCGGGTGGTCGCGCAGTCCGTATAAGAGAAGAAATAGAGACTATTGATGGTGATACATTTTCAGATTTTACGTATTTTGATGCTTCATCAGGTGCAATGTTAGGTCAGACAAGCGCTTTCGGTACTTACACTACAGTGTTTGATGGAAAGGGTCTTCCTACTGGAGATATATATGTTGGCAACTCTAAAAACACTATTAACGACATACTTGAAGTAGGAACTTGGAGCAATCCTACTGGTATCGACCTAGCAACCGCTGTGGCTGATGCCTCCACACAGTTTTTTCAAGAGAAAATTACGTTAGGAGAAGTGTTCAGCCCTGACGGTTCAACTATAATTGGGGGGCAATTACAGGGATCAACGTACACAGTGAGGCTGACAGGTTCGCTCACATTAAATGGTGAGAACTTAGAAGGCGAAATTAACACTGCGATGTTGACGTTAAATAACGCAGTGATTGGCAGCATCGATACTTTAGCATTGCCGGTAGAACTAATGCAGGTGGTCCTTGACAGTCTGTCGGCATCAGCCGCGCCCGCCTTTGCTATTACGGCGACGCCTGGTTCCAACACGATCCAGGTGGCAAACTCCACGCTTGATGAGTATTCGAACCACCAACTTAAAGTGCAAATTGTAAATGACAGCAACCAAAGTCTCTTAATTGAGGGTACAGTTTTTGCAGGATCAGTCAGCCATCCTGGCGGCTCACCAATACCAAACCAATTTGAAATTGCTCAAGATGTCCTAGCGGGAAACATCAATTATGCGATCTCTTCAGCGGCAGATCCGTCTATTTGGAGCACAGTAACCAAGGTGGAAATCTTTGAGGATGGTAACTGGACTAACGCCCATGAGGGCTCTGAAAATATTGAAAGCCTAACCTTTGGCGCCTTCACGGCTGCTGCTGGCAATATTCATGGTATTGTTGGAGCTGACTACATCTTGGCTCCGTCTGACAACATCCAAAACTTCATAGATGCTGCGACCGATGTCGATGGAAATGGGGCAATTGTTATAGCCTTATCTGAGGGTAAATATCAGCAAGACTTTACGATTACCAAAGGCATGGAAATTTGGGGTTCGGCGAAAGGAATTGACATAAGCACAGACGGAGGCGATCTAGATAGCACAGTTGATGAAATCTCCGAAGTAATTTTTGATATTACCGATGGCGGTCGAGGGGTTGGTGAAACTTGGATAGATGGCAAGGTAACAGTTGCCAGTGATGGCGCAACTCTAGATGGTTTGCGTTTGCATTCATCTGATGGTCCATTGGCGTTTACTGGCAGCGACATTGATAATTTCACGCTCTTAAACAGCTACGTTACGGGCTTTAAAGGCCAAAACTCAGTGCGTTATAATGATAAAGATGGCACAAAATCGGACGGGTGGACTATAGATGGAAATTTGATTGGTGGTGTTTCTGGCGGCGTTGGCGGGTCGCTCTACCTCACCGGACTAGATAATTCCATGGTTTCTGACAACGTATTCTGGCGGCCGGGTGCCGCCCACTTGTATTTAGAAGATGTTAGCAACTTTAATGTTAATAATAACTTTTTTGTTCAGGGTCTTCATGCCGGTGCTGCCGATAGCGATGGGCTGTTGGCTGCGCTGAGTACAAGTAGTTTTGGCTATACTGGTTTTGGCTCCGGCGGCTACGGCTATGGCGGCGGTGGCTATGGCGGTGGTGGCTATGGCGGTGGTGGTAGCGGTGGTCCGGTTGGTGCTGTTACAGACGGGAGCGGCGCCACCATTGACGAGGAGGCTTATCAATACTTCGGCCGTAACTATGTCGCAGAAGTTAAAGGTATCACTAACAATGTCGGCTTTGACGGCAATACTGCCAAATATAATAGTGGTGGCATTCAGTTCTGGGATGAAGGCAATACTTCTAACTTTTTTACTGACACAACAATCTCAAATAATGTCTTTACTAATTTTGAAAATGCAGATCCCGACGGTTACTTGGCCACCACAGCGTCTCGCCACGAGTCTGGAATAATGGGTGGTGTCGCCTTCTCCGTACAAGATGAGAGCACTTCGAGTGCTCTTCTAATCTCTGGAAATACCTTCGTTGGAGATATAGGCCAAATTTATAATACTAACGACATTGACTCACTTGTCCTTGTTCAAGGTGAAGTAGATAATGTGGATATCGCCAACAATCAGTTAACTTGGTCAGGTTCTTCGTCATTAAATGGAATTTACACTCAAGGCATACATTTAGCTGGCGATGTTAATGGGAGCGATGCGTCAGGTGGTCTTGTCATTCGAGACAATTCATTCAACACTTCTACTCCTTCTAACTATCAATCCACGGCAATTTTGCTAGATTATACAGATTTTGTGGTGCCAGATTTAGGTCAGCTAAATTCTATAATTGAAATCGCTGATGCAGGAAATGCTAGTTTAGAAACTTATAAAACTTCGACCGACTTTGGTTCCTATGATGACACGTCAGATTTTATAACAGTAGGATCTACCGGCAGTGGAAGTTCCAGTATAAACTATAGCACTGCAATTGCGGATACTGTTGCTCCGGGCCAACCCCAACTTTCAATGGTTAGTGGCATGATTTCGGCTTTAGGAGAGACTGGCGCCACGCTAACAATTTTTAATAGTGGGGCGGATGTAACAAGTAAGTTTTTGATTACAGATGACGGTTCTAACGTCTACCTCGCCGGACCAAAGTCTGGAGAGTGGGATGGCACAGAAAGCCTATCATTTACTGCCAAACTCACAGACGCATCTGGAAACACAAGTGTAGCTTCAACAGCGATAAATGGGGGAGTAATAGATACAACTGCGCCAGGAAAGCCCACTATAGGTGGTACAAGTGATTTAATACCAATTCTTTCAGGCACTGCGGAAGTGGGATCCACAATAGAATTATTTGAGGGAGGCAGCTCAATCGGAACAAGTTTTGTAGAGAGCCCTGGAGGAAATTGGTCTTTCTCCACATATTCACTTACAGCTGGAGCACATTCTGTCACTGCGTATGCCATTGATAATTTTGGAAATACTTCACTTTCATCCGATGACTTTAGTTTCGTTATAGACGGGTCTACGAGCACGATGATGTAAAGGTACAAGAACGCAAAAGTTGGAAAATTGGCTATCTGTGGAGAACAATCCTAATGAAACAAAACCCAAATGTGATCCAGAAGGAACTTGAGCAACGCCTTGCAGCGTTAGACGAGAAGCATAAAGTCGAGCGTATAAAACTTGATGAGAGGCATTCGAGCGAGCGAAAATCTACTGAAGTACGATATGAGCAACGGATGAAAGGATTGGCGAGGGAAGGTAAAAGAGTGAATTAGAGCGTCGCGTCTTTAACCTGGGCATATCCAACCCCACAAAAAAAGTTATAAGATTCGTCGGGTGTAAAGAGGTTGTAGATCTCCGTGAGAGGTGGTCGCGGAATTTCGGACCAGTTGTTAAGGTAAATCACGTGATGAGAGGGTAATCCCCCCATTTTTAATGGGGTCCAGCCGTAGAATTCAGGCGGCTGTTTTCAGTTTCATAGCGGGTGTGATGCCGCCGATACCCATGTTGGGTCGCTCGTTGTTGTAAGTCCAGAGCCATTCCGTTGCCTGGTCTTGTGCCTCCTCGATGGTTTCAAAGATGTATTGCCCCAGCCACTCGCCACGGACCGTGCGGTTGTAGCGCTCGATATAGGCGTTCTGCTGGGGCTTGCCGGGCTGGATGTATTCGAGCCGAACATTGCGTTTTTCAGCCCATGCCATCAGCTTTCCGCTTACATATTCGGGGCCGTTATCGACACGAATTGTCTGTGGTTGACCGCGCCATTCAATGATCTGGTTTAAGCTTCTGACAACCCTCTCTGCGGGCATCGAGAAGTCCACTTCAATGCATAAGCCTTCACGATTAAAGTCATCCAGCACGTTCAATGTCCTGATCGAACGCCCATCCGCCAACTGATCCGCCATGAAGTCCATCGACCAAGTCTCGTTTGGCCTTTCAGGCACAGCCAATGGTTCTGGCTTGTCCCGTTTGAGGCGCTTCTTGGGTTTGATCCGCAAATTGAGCTCCAGCTCGCAATAGATCCGGTAAACCCGCTTGTGATTCCAGCCATAACCTTGAACGTTGCGCAGGTACAAAAAACACAGCCCGAAGCCCCAGCTGCGCTTGTCCGCTGTCAATCGTTCCAGCCAATCCGCAATCTCTTCGTTCTCATCACTCAAAATCGGACTGTAGCGATAGCACGTCTCGCTGATCTGAAAGGTGCGGCATGCCAGCGCGATGCTGACCCCATGCCGCACAACTGCATTCATGGCCATCTCTCGTCGCAGAGACGGCCTTAACGCTTTTTTCCGAGTGCCTCCTTCAGCAGGTCGTTTTGCATGCTCATCTCAGCGTACATCCGCTTCAGACGCCGGTTCTCTTCGGCCATATCCTTCATCTCAGATATCAACGACGCGTCCATGCCACCAAACTTGGCACGCCACTTATAAAAACTGGCGCTACTCATCCCGTGTTCGCGACAAAGCTCAGAGACGGGCACACCGCCCTCTGCCTGCTTCAACACCGCCATGATCTGTGCGTCGCTGTATCGTCCATTCTTCATCGTAAATCTCCTCAGATATCTTGCCGAGAAAATTCTACTTTTGAACACCACTAATTTTCGGGAGGATTACCATCCAGTTTGACTTTGATGTTGCAAGCAACGTTTTTGGAGCCCCCGCTTCTTTATTTTTCCCTCTCCCGAGAATG
>ENA-OQVM01001738-OQVM01001738.1-marine-metagenome-genome-assembly--contig:-NODE-1738-length-27686-cov-40.481220_pt1 | contig 27686 bp, 25 predicted proteins | sample MGYA00237776_ERZ505498 | MGnify/ENA primary metagenome ERZ505498 (study PRJEB26159, sample SAMN06265151) | marine metagenome | isolation source: Helgoland LTER site | place: Germany:Helgoland, sampling...
GACCGTTCGCGATCTTTTTGCGCCATACCGCCAACAAAACAACTGTGATTGACCTTATTTTTATCTAAATACCGACTCACTAAATCGACACTATCTCTTAAATTACAAAATATAATTCCGGTTTGATTGCCCAGATGCCCAATTACATTTAGAAGGGTTTGTGTTTTATGTTTTGAAGGAAATACCACTGTTTTAAGCTCCAATTTAGACTGTACCTTTGCTTTCAGATAATTGACAGTTGTAGGTTGGTCCAAACGTACAAATCCAGGGATATTTATACTTTGAGTTGCCGAAGTTAAAATACGCTTATTAATGTGTGGCAGCTGTCCGATGATTTCTTTCATTTCAGCTTCAAACCCATCTTCTAACGATTTATCAAATTCATCTAATATCAACGTTTTTATGTTGGTTTTAGAAAAGCGTTTATTACTAAAATGATCCGCGATCCTCCCTGGTGTTCCGATTAAAATCGCAGGAACATGTTTGATTTCTATCTTATCTTTAGACATGGGACGCCCGCCATAAACAGCGTTCACTTTAAACCCAGATCCCATACTGCGGACTACTTGCTCAATTTGTATAGCCAATTCACGAGAAGGTACTATAATCAACGCTTGAATATCTGCACAATGTGGATCAAGTAATTTGATAAGCGGCAATAAAAACGCCAATGTTTTTCCTGTTCCAGTGGGCGATAACAGAACAGTATTGGTTGTTTTTTCAATCACAGCAACGGCGTCCTCCTGCATTGGATTTAATACATGAATATTTAATTTCGTTAAAATATCCTGTTGGTCTTTAATCGTGTTTGCCATAATAATTACTTCTTTTTATGCGGTTTAAAAACGTCCGCTTTAGGATTCGCAGTGGCAGTTTGTGCTAAATAATGTGCTAGTACTTTATCTATTAATTCTTCTTTCGTTAAGTGGTGGAAAACAGTACTTATACTTTCTCTAAACTCATTTGAAATCGTACGATTTGGTTTGGTCTTAAATATTTTTTTAGCCCATAATAATCCATTATTTTCTTCGATACTTTGGGCATCAGCTTTTTGCAATTTATTAAAAACAATTCCTAATTCATTTTCAAATTCTGGAAGATCTTCAACTTCGTCTTCTTGTAGAATGGTTAAGGATAGTCCCTGTGCTCCTGCTCTAGCGGTTCGTCCACTTCGATGAACATACGCCTCAAAGGTATCTGGAAGGTGATAATTGACAACATAAGCCACTTCTTTAACATCAATACCACGCGCTGCTAAATCTGTCGCAACTAAAATGTCGATATGACCTTCTCTAAATTGTCCCATAATTCGATCCCGAATACCTTGAGACAAACTTCCATGCAATGCGCCTGAGGAAAATTTATTAATGGCTAAGTTTTTAGCTAATTTATTAACTGCTGCTTTTGTTTTGCAAAATATAATCCCACGTTTACCCTGTTTTTGATTTAAAAAATGCATCAGAACATTCAGTTTCTCAATTGGCTCAACCACTACATACTTATGGTCGATACCTTGATGACCAACGGTAATCATATCTGCTTCAATATGTATCACATGTTTGGACATGTAATTTTGAACCAATTGTTTGATAGCGCCAGAGAGCGTCGCGGTAAATAATAATGTTCGACGGGTCTTTGGAATAGCTTTAATAATAAGATCTAAATCTTGTTTTAAAGCACTCACCATTTCATCGGCTTCATCTAATACCAAATAGGCTATCGTTTTAATGTTTAGGGCACCGCGTTTTACCAAATCCACCAAACGACCAGGAGTTGCGACCACAATATGTGTCGGCGTTTTTAAACGTTCTATCTGAGGTTTGATAGCAATACCACCACAAACGGCTGCAATAGAAATTGAGGAGCTTTGTGATGCGTATGAGACTAGATTCGAATGAATTTGTTGCCCTAACTCACGAGTTGGAGCTAATATGACAACTTGAACATTTGTGTTATCTGTATCGATGAGCTGTAATAACGGAATTCCAAACGCAGCGGTTTTCCCTGTACCTGTTTTAGCTACAGCTACCAGGTCTTCCGTTTGATTTAAAACCAACGGAATGGTTTTTTCTTGAATATCTGTAGGAACAGAAATTTGTAAATCCCCCAACCCTTTTTGTAAAAGATCATTAACCCCTAAATCAGAAAACCGTTTTGACATACAATAATTTTAGGCAAAGATAAGTATACAAAATCCGAGAAACGTGTAAATTGGAATGTGAATTCAATTTAAAGTTAACAAAGAGAACGCCATCCGAAATGAACTTCTAAAATAGGGGCTTATCCTTCTTGAACCGTACGCTTCGATTTTCTATAAATGTAATTCGGATAAATCGTACGTTTTGCAAAACGATTTAGTTTATTGGAATTAATCATTTTTATATAAATTGGTTTCGTGACTCCAAAATACTCATATGTAGAACCATCTAAAAACGTAATCTCTAGAAGTAACCCTTTGTGCATATAATCGGCAATACCAAAATTTGTAATCGTTTCTGTATAAACCTCTAAATTAGCTGCGATCGTTTCAGGTGCAATACTGACTAAAAAATGGTAGCCATCAATGATTTCACGACTTTTTAATTCAGCTTCTTCAGCCTTAGAATCATTTTCTTGAAACTTATCTGGGTGCCATTCTTTAACTAAATTGCGGTAACTTTTTTTAAGTGTTTTAAGATCAATTTCTTTCTCTACACCAAATAGCTTCTTATATTGACCTATACGTTTCATGAATTCTATTTTAGAAGCGGCGAAACTACAGCTTTATTATGAGCTATTGCTTTCAAATCACCTTTTTTTTAACTTTAGAATTGAGCACAAAAAAAGCCTATCAGTTTTGATAGGCTTTTTTAAAAACTTGAAAGTATATGTATTAGATAACTTTTACGTTTACTGCATTTAATCCTTTGTTTCCTTCTTTAAGATCGAATTCTACGATATCGCCTTCACGAATTTCGTCAACTAATCCAGAAATGTGTACAAAATGATCTTTTTCAACTCCTTCTTCAGTGATAAATCCAAATCCTTTAGATTCATTGAAAAATTTTACTGTTCCTTTACTCATAATAGTGTAATTAAATTTATAATATTTTTGCAAATATACAATATTATAATACGATATACACTATGCAAATAATTTATTTTGCAAAGCTAAACATATATGTTCATAAATAAAATTACAATTTGTCGCCATTCCACGCTTCAAATTGCTTCACAATTTTACCTTCATCATTGAATCTATGATTCACCATAACTGGCATAACTATTACTTTGCTATCTGATTTACGTACAATAGATAAACGCCACCAAGACTGAACAAGACCCCTTTGAGATTCAAATTCGTAATACTTTATACCCTTATTATCTACACTCTGAATAGTGTAATTATTTAAGAAATCGGCTTGCAAACTTTTAAACTCTTCCATTGACAAATCTTCATCATCCCAGTCGCTAAAAAGTCCATCAAATTTGGCATTCTCGTCAAACGCTTCATAAAAGTGATCCATGTTTCCGTATTGTAATGCATGCATCGCTTTTCTTACCGTATTGATATTGGTGTGGTTTGAGTAAATTTTACCATCACTTAAATTATTTCTACTTCTCCAGCTCTCCACAAAAGGCATTTGGTTCATGTAGGAACGTGAAAATGAAATTTTGTTATCCGAATTAACAGCGTACTGCGTGTGTCTGCGTTGTGAAAACTTTACGCCTGTCATGCCTCCAACTCCAGAAATTGCTTCCCAACAGTACACCAAAGTAACGTCTTTAAAGTTTTCATCATTGTATTTAATGGCATCAGGGTAAGCGTTTTTACCACTTTTTAATGAGTAATATCTATTTTTTGTGTTCCATGAATCAATATTATCTATAAACTGCTTTTTTGTAGCTGGCTCACGATCTTTATTCATTTCATCTCCCCAAACTCCTTTAAAATCATCTGAAATCAAATTATTTAAAACTTCTAGATTATTTGTGTTTACAGCATCATACATTTGATTGATGACATCGATTGCTGGATGATCAATGTATACGGTTCCATTTTTTTTCTTTTGTGCAAATACAACCACTGTACTGGCTACTAAAAGCAGCGTCATTAATTTTGTTTTCATTTTGGTTAATTTTAAATTAGTTTTAAATTAAAAGTAAATATATAAAATATAATATAAACGAGTTCTAAAATTTAAAAAATTGTATTGGAAAACAGCTACGAATAAGAAGTTAGAGCACGTGAAATGAGTAGTTAAAACACTCTATCTTAAGCTAATACTTTCAATTTCTAAATTGAAACGTTCGTTGGTTTTATTTCCTATTAAAAAGGCAATTTGTTCAAGAGTATTAGCTTCAAAATTAGGGAGAGTTAAAGCGCGACCTCTAAAAGTTGGTCTGAACATATGTAATGGAATAACAATTTCTTCATCTTGCCCCGTTGTTGTGAAACTATACACATAGGAATGGCGTTCATTAGAATTGGATTTTAGACGAAACTGATAGGACTTACCATCGCCCTTTAATTTTAAAACAATGGATTCAAATCCAACTGTTTTAAGTGCATCAAAATTGTAACGTAAAGATGAAAAGCCACCATTGTTTTCTGTAGTAACAAAGCCCTGAAAAACACCAAAACCTTCTGAATTTAACATAAATGATCCTTGAGACCTCCCTCCCATCACACGGTCATCTACAATTTGCCATCCATCAGTTGATACACCAGGTTCAAATTTAAAAATAACGGTTGGAGATTGAAACATAGTCATAACTGTAAATAAAATCAATGTGTAAAACATAGTTTGAAAATTTAAACCTTTGGAAGTTCTGCAAAAATTTCATCAAAATTTTCTCTCAAATATGCTCTTAATTTCTTTTTGTAATCCTCTTTAAGCCAAGTCAAAAAATTATGGGTACTCTTACTGATACATTTTGAATAGCGATGTATTCTGAAATCAATATCGTCTGTAAGTAATTTCACTAGGTCTAAAGCGTCATACACATCCTCACTGTTTTCTATACAAATATGCGCATGTTGCTCAATAGAACGTTTCAATACCACTTTAGAGGACTCTCCACTTCGAATGGATTGAATGTAGGTTTTATTGACATCAAAATAAACATCTTTAGAATTCGAAAAAGAAGCTCTGATATCATCTGGCATTTCATATATAAAATTACTTTCAAGCTCTTCATCACTAAGAACACCATCTAAATAATAGTTTGGATACTTAAATATCCGTTGCCAATCTAGATTTGTACTTCCCCAGGGACCAAAACGGTGAAAATTATTTCCGAGGTCAATGACATCAAAAGAATTTTTGTTTTTTAAAATACGAGACCCCCGACCAATCATTTGGTAATAAAGTGTTAAGGATTTAGTGGCTCGATTTAAAATAATTGATTCTACAGTAGGTTCATCAAATCCTGTAGTTAATATACTAACCGAGGTCAGTATAGCATTCGGAGTTTTCTTGAACCATTCTAAGATTTGAGTACGTTCTTTTTTAGTAGCTGTATTATCTAAATGTGCAACTGGATACCCTGCATTACTAAATAAGTCATAAACAAATAATGAGGTATTTATCCCATTATTGAAAATAAGTGTTTTTTTGCCTTCACAACGTTCGTTATAAGCTTCCATTAGCTTGGATAACATTTCATTGTTCGTATATAAATCTTCTGAAGATTTAACAGTATAATCTCCATTAGCACCAACAACCAATGATGTCAAGCCAACATTATAAGAATACATATTCGCTTGCGCTAGAAATTCATTCTCAATTAGGGATTCTATACTCTCTCCTACAATTAATTCATTGTAATTATCAGCCATTGGAAGCTCGATATTTGAACTCAATGGGGTCGCAGTCACTCCTAAAATAAAGGATTTCTCAAAGAATTTAAAAAGCTTTGTAAACGAATTGTAATGCGCTTCATCAATAATAATTAAACCTATATCTGAGATGTCTAATTTATCATCTTTTAATCTATTGTTAAGCGTTTCAACCATCGCCACAAAACAATCAAACTTTGATTGATCTTCTAAATTCGCTTTGCTATCAATCACTTTATTTTGAACTCCAAATTCTGTTAATACAGACGATGTTTGTTTACAAAGCTCGATTCTGTGCGTCATTACTAGTACTTTCTTCTTGTGTGTTTTTAAGTATTGACTCACAATTTCAGAAAAAATTACAGTTTTTCCACCACCTGTTGGTAACTGGTATAAAAGGTGATAATCATCAGCAGCAGTTTCAAAACATTGAAAGATTTTTTGAATCGCTCCTTTTTGGTAGCTATAGAGTTCTTTGCCTGTTTTACGTTCTAGTTGTTCTGAAATGGATAGCATAGATGTTTTTGATGGATTTTTGCAAAAGTACATCCTTTATTGTGTTTATAAAGAATTATTTTAGAATATTTTTTATTTGAGGCTAAATTAGTGCGTTAAAAAATAATTTTCATTGCGTTAAATTCTTGTTATTATTTTTTAATTTGAGAAAAAAAAACATTAATTTTAAGAATTATTAACCCAAATAATATGAATAAACAATCAAATCATGTCCCAAAAATTTTTTGGATTCTAGGAATCATTGCTTTGGTATGGAACCTAGTGGGCGTATTTGCTTATTTAGGCCAATCTTTTATGAGTGATGAAATTCTTAAAACGTTATCTAAATCTGAACAGAGTTATTTTACAAATATTCCTGCATGGGTAACGGCTGCTTTTGCAACAGCAGTTTTTGCCGGATTATTTGGAAGTATCTGTTTATTGTTTAGAAAGAAGATCGCTTTATTCTTATTTTTAATTTCATTTGTAGCGTTAATCCTTCAGCACAGCTATAATTTATTTATACAAGAGTTTATGAATATTGGAGGATCACAACTAATTTTACCTATACTCACCACATTAATTGGCATTTTCTTATTGTGGTTTTCTTACAAGATGGATAAAAAAGGAGTATTAATTTAGGCGTTTATCACTTGAATTTTATGTGTCTTTTTAGTTCCAGCATACATTTCATATTTCTGAAAACGGGCTTCTAATTTAGCATTAAATAGTTTTATTTTTCTAGAAGGTCTTAAACCAATATGCTTCAAAGCTTCCAAATTAGATGATATCATCCAAGCATGAGTTCCAGGGTATTTATGTTTAAGTGTAGATCCGATGGCACCATAAAACGTTTCCATTTCAATATCTAATCGTTCTCCGTAAGGGGGATTAAATACCATATGAAGATGCGCTTCGCCACCTTTCTGTGTTTTGAAAAAATCTTCGTGTTTTATATAAATAAAATCTTCTAGTTTTGAGTTCTCAACATTTTGAGTGGCTTTTTCAACTGCACTAGGCGATTTGTCAAATCCCATAATTTTGTGATGGAAATCACGTGTTTTGGAAAGTAAAGACTCTTCTATTTTTTCAAACAAATCGACATCCCAATCTTCCCAACGTTCAAAACCAAATTCATTGCGCATCAAATTTGGAGGAATATTACATGCAATCATAGCGGCTTCAATTAAAATTGTACCTGAACCACACATAGGATCCATGAAATCACTTTGGCCATCCCAGCCAGAAAGCATCACTAAACCAGCTGCTAAAACTTCATTTATGGGTGCTATATTTGTAGCGACTTTATATCCGCGTTTATGTAATGATTCGCCAGAACTATCTAATGAGACGGTACAAAAATGACGGTCAATATGGATATCAATTTTTAAATCTGGAAATCTTAAATCTACATTTGGACGCTCACCGGTTTTATCTCTAAAACGATCAACAATCGCATCTTTAGTTTTTAGCGACACATATTGTGAATGTGTAAAAGTATCGCCATTAAGGGTCGCTCCTACTGCTAAACTTCCATTAGACTTTAAATAATCTTCCCATGGAATTGCATTAATTTTTTTATATAAATCAGTTTCATTTATAACTTTAAAATTTGCAATGGGTTTAAGAATTTTAATCGCCGTACGTAAGCCTAAATTGGCTTTATACATAAAACCCTTATCGCCAACAAAACTCACATGTCGTACCCCTATTTTAACCGCTTGTGCACCAAGTTGTTTCAATTCCTTAGCTAAAAGTTCTTCAAAACCAAACAAGGTTTTAGCAACCATCTTAAAATTATTCTCCATCAAAATTATTTAGTACGCACAAAAATACAGTATTTTTGTGCGAGTTAGAAGTAAATAAATGACAAAAAAACATTCAAATTGGTTTCAGTCGTGGTTTGACACAACGTATTATCACATCCTTTACAAGCATAGAGATTATAAAGAAGCTGAAGTTTTTATTAAAAACTTAGTAACTTATCTAAACCTCGATAAAGACGATTCAATATTGGACTTGGCGTGTGGAAAAGGCAGACATTCGATTTTTTTAAATACATTAGGATATTCCGTGACAGGACTAGATTTGTCTAAAAACAGCATTAAACATGCGAAAAAACATGAATCAAGTTCTCTAAATTTTGAAGTCCACGATATGAGAGCGCTATATACTACTAAATTTGAAGTTGTGTTAAACTTATTTACAAGTTTTGGGTATTTTGAAGAAGAAATTGATAATTTTAAGGCAATTCAAACCATTAAATCGAGTCTTAAACAAAATGGGATTGGTGTTATCGATTTTATGAACAGTCCTTTTGTAATTGAAAATTTGATTGCCAAAAATTCATATGAAGACGAAAACGTGAAATTTAACTTAAGTCGCAGCTTTTCTGATGGTTTTATTTTCAAAGATATCGAAGTGATTGATGCCAATGAAACGTATCACTTTCAGGAAAAAGTGCGGGCATTTACATTTCAAGATTTTGAGATGATGCTTTCAAAAGCAGGTTTACATTTGCTAGACTGTTTTGGAAATTATAAATTAGAACCTTATAATAGCAAAACTTCAGAACGTTTAATTTTAATTTTTATGGCTAATGATTAGTTTTTTAGCGCCTATACTGGCTGTTTTATTTGGAATCGCAATTGTACTATTATATAGCAAGTCTAACCCTTTAAATTTAAAATTATTTTTAGCTTTTAGTGGTGCATTTTTACTTTCTACAACAATTTTTGAACTACTTCCTGAAGTATATTCCAATCTGGAAACCAAAAAAATTGGTGTATTTATAATGGGCGGTATTTTATTGCAAATTTTATTAGAATTTTATTCAAAAGGAGCAGAACATGGCCATCTGCATCAGCAAGATTCGAATACTAAATTTCCATGGTTTTTATTTATAAGTCTAGGAATACATGCCTTTTTTGAAGGTTTTCCTTTAAAAGATTATAATAATATTATTATTGGTGTGGTTATTCATAAGATTCCGATCGCTGTGCTTATTACAACCTATCTCTTAAAATCAAAACTCCCAAAGCTTCAAGTGGCACTATTTTTAATTGTATTTACGCTAATGACGCCTTTAGGCGCAGTTTCATCAGAACTTTTTAACATACCCCCTACTGTCATATATAGCATAAATGCTGTTGTAATTGGAATGTTTTTTCATATATCTACAATTATTTTGTTTGAAAGCAGTGAAGGGCATCATTTTAATTTGAATAAAATTTTAATGATTATAGGTGCAGTTGTTTTAGCTTATTTTATCTAATAATTATGTTTAGTAAAAATGAAGCTAAACAATTGCGGCAAGAATTCTGGATAAGTTTTGGAAAATCGTTTCCCAGAAATTGGATTCTCTACAATACTAATGTTAAGGGTCTAAGTTTTAAGTTCCATTTTGATACCAAAACCGCCTATGTTGCATTGTGTTTCGATATGGACCCTGAAAAGCAAACTGCATATTGGGACAAAATAATATCTCATAAATCAATTCTTGAATCTGATTTTTTCGCAGATATATTATTCGAAAAACAGTTTCAAGTTTCTGATGAGAAAAACCTATCTGCAGTAGTTGTTTCTATAAAATCTAAAGTATCAATTCATAATAAAGACACCTGGAAATCTACAATGGAATTTCTTAATGGATCTATGATTATTTTTGAAGATTTTTATACTTTATATGAAAATACGATTAAGATTTGAGTCTTAATCGTATTTAAGTAGGTTTAAAAGATGAGGCAAAAAAGGCTAATCAGTTTTTGAGTTTCAAAACAAATTTTATGTTTTAATTCTTATCAAAATAACCTCATTATATTCATAGTACAAAAGGTTAAGTAACGAACGGACGTTCCACGTAACAAGCGGTAAATATTTAGCAATAAACGGATTTTAATTACTTAAAAAATGTAGTTTGTTCCATAAAAATCATAGATTCCACTGCTTAGAAAGCTCATAGATGTCAAACGTGTTGAAGGGTTTTTGATAGTCTAATCGCCCATTTTGAAATTGGCGGAGCAGAATATCTTCAATTAAATAATCTTCTTCCGAATTTTGTGGATCAAAAGGGAGTTTCAAAGACATATTAAATATCCGAGCGGTATTGTTATACCAAAAGGCACGCCATCCACTTCTTAAGTCTTTTACTAAGTCAAAAGCCGTTTCTCCAGTTTGGCGGTGAATTAGTTTTATTAAAATTTGACCTTCAGTAATAGTGAATTTTTTCAGTTTTTCCGTAAACTCTTCTTCCAAATACTTTTGAACCATTCGCGTGTATTTCTTTTGTTTTCGTTTACTCTTTATACTTCCCATACGATTTTTTAAGCTGTCTAATCGATCCGCTGCTAATTTAGCATATGGATACACCTTGATTGTTTTACGTTGTAAAATCAAATACTGCCGCCGAGATTCAGAAGACGTAAATTTTAATTTTGGAAGAATATAAACCTCATTTAGATTTATAGAGTTGTTTATAATCGTATCACCAACAATCACCAAATAATTTTCAGGGATAGAATCCTTTTGCACAGCCGAGGTTTGGCCATAAACTATAACCGGTAACCAAAAAAGAATATAATGAATCAACTTCAAATACAAGATTTTTTTTATGCATTCAAACTTACAAAATATGCCTTAATCTATGTGTGATTATCATTCTTAATTGTTATTTTTAACCAAAATTTATTTGAAAATGGCACACAAAACAATCTTAGATAAAAAAGCACTTACATTTCTAGAAGATTATCTTAACAATGCAGCTCCAACGGGCTACGAATGGGATGGTCAGAACCTATGGATGGACTATCTAAAACCCTATGTTGATACTTTTATTACAGATACCTACGGAACTGCAGTAGGCGTTATTAATCCCGACGCACCATTTAAGGTTGTGATTGAAGGTCATGCCGATGAAATTTCTTGGTATGTGAATTACATTTCAGATGATGGACTTATTTATGTTATTCGAAATGGTGGAAGTGATCATCAAATTGCTCCTAGTAAAATAGTAAACATTCATACCAAAAATGGCATTGTAAAAGGTGTTTTTGGATGGCCAGCAATACACACTCGAAGCGCTGCCAAAGAACAAGCGCCAAAACTCGATAATATTTTTATTGATGTTGGCTGTAAAACCAAAGAAGCGGTGGCTGAATTAGGCGTGCATGTAGGTTGTGTTATAACTTACCCTGACACCTTTCACGTATTAAACAAAGATCATTTTGTATGTCGTGCTTTAGACAACCGTATGGGTGGATTTATGATTGCTCAAGTAGCACGTTTATTACATGAAAATAAAAAAACACTGCCATTTGGTTTATATATCACAAATTCAGTACAAGAAGAAATTGGCTTACGTGGAGCAGAAATGATTACACACACCATCCAACCCGATGTGGCTATTGTTACCGATGTGACGCACGATACCACAACCCCAATGATTGATAAAAAGACACAAGGCCATTGCGAAATGGGTAAAGGTCCAGTAATTGCTTATGCACCCGCAGTTCAACAAAAATTAAGGGATTTAATTACGGATACTGCTGAAGCAAATAAAATTCCGTTCCAGCGTGCCGCACTGTCAAGAGCAACAGGTACAGATACCGATGCGTTTGCGTATAGTAATGGTGGCGTAGCTTCGGCATTGATTTCATTGCCATTACGCTACATGCATACCACTGTTGAAATGGTACATCGTGATGATGTTGAAAATGTCATTAAAATGATTTACGAAACCTTATTAAAAATCAAAGCGGGCGATACATTTTCGTACTTTGACTAATTTGTAGTGGACGAATACTTAGACATTTGGAATTCTGATGGGCAACCAACAGGACAATCTTGCTTGAAAAATGAAGCCCATCAAAACGGTTGGTTTCATCCCACAGTACATATTTGGTTTTACACGGCTACACCTGCCCTATTACTTCAAAAACGAAGCCTCACAAAAGAAACCTTTCCTGGGTTTTGGGACGTTTCTGTAGCCGGTCATGTCAGTGCTGGTGAATCTATTTTAGAAGGCGCCATTCGTGAAGTCAAAGAAGAAATTGGACTGAATATCCAAGAAGCTGACTTAACGCTTCTTGACATCCGAAAAAACACCAATCGGTTCGACAATGGCATTATAGACTGTGAATTTCAACATGTGTTTTTAGTGAAATTAGAGACTCCTGTTTCTCAACTGCAAATTCAAGAATCGGAGGTGGATGCTATTCGCTTGTTTTCTTTTGAAGAACTTCAAAAATGTATGCTCCAAAAACATCCTACTTATAAGGTTGTCCCTGCCGATATGAGTTATTACAAATTTGTGATGGATACGGTATTGAATTTATAATTAGTAGTGATTTTCCTAGTACGCACAAAACTGAAAGTCCGGCCAACCTCGCTTTGCATGGAAGAATTTTTGTGGGTATGCAGAAACAATAAATTATACACGTTGTTATACCACGTTATTTCTTTGTATATCAGCTGTAATTGATTCAGTTATTTTGTCAACTGTTTCGACATTTGCAAGACCAGAATTTTCTTCAAAAGTAATTCTTGCATTACCCGTTTGTTGGCTAATTGCAACATCAGTATATGATATATAACTTTTTACTATTCCAATTAACGCTGCCTTGTTCATCGGTTTAGTTCCCTGAATAAAACTTGCCTCTGGTTTTATAATCACTGGACCTCCACTATTACCTGGGAAAACTAAAGAATCTATTGTAAATGAACTATTTCTATTTTCGAAAACATCTTTAATTCTTGCTATTATTCCGCCTCTTACTATAACGTGTTGACGGTCAGACAGCATCATTCCCATAGGATATCCAAGAACGTAAATAAAATCTCCTTCACCAACTTCTTCATCAATCATGTTCTGTTTCGTAAGTATATCAGATTCAGATTTGAAATAAGAAATTTTCATTCCTGCGTCAACAATCATTTTTGCATTTAATCGAATAACAGCAACGTCAACGTCTGGATTTTGATGACCTGTCCAAACATCTGTTCCGTCCGCCTTTTTTAATGCAAGAGGGAAATCTGTAGCAGCTTGTCCATTTTGAGGATTAAACCTTAATATGATGTTTTCTTGATTAAGTAAAATGTGTTTATTTGTTACAAGATGTATTTTGTAATCAGATTTTGTAGAGTCCTCTGGATTAATGCATTGAAATGTTGCATATAGGAATCCTGTTCCAATCCATTGTTTTTGAATTGAAGTACCTGTTCCAGTTTGTTTTCCAATTGCGATTACAGTATCTATAAAAAAAGGTGGTATTAATGCCATAGGTTTCTTCTAATGTGGTATAACGGTTTGAATATGGGGTCGTTTTGCATTTTGGAACACCAATTTTTGAACTTACTACTATGTTTCTTTATTACGATCATCTTCAATTTTATCACTATCTGCCAAATGCACTATATTTTTTGTTGTAGCCAGTTTTTTAAAATGCGGTACGAAATTTTATTTCTTTTTCATATTTACATATATTCCTGTGATTACTTTTTGATATGTTTGATTTTCTTGGCACAAGTATTAATATCCCATCCACTCTTCTAAGACTGTAGGATATAGCTACTTCTTCAATCTTCTCTGTGTGAAGTTTAATATACGAACCTGCTCTAAAGGATAATATATTTTTATTACTAGCTACAGGGATAAAACACTCTGGGTTAGGCAAAATATCTTTTTTATGAGTCCCATAAAAAAAATTAAAATGAAATGCTGAGTTAAGAAATTTAATAGTATCGTAATTGGATAGTTTGCAATTTGTAATTTCGATATACTTAAGTCTTTTTAGTCCTTTAATCACAGGAAAATTATCAAGGGAATGTATTTCCTGCAAGTTGATACAAACAAGATTTTTTAATTGTGGCAAAATATCTATTGAAGTTAATGAGTTTGTTTTACAAAGTTGGAGATACTCAAGTTTTTTTAAATGTTGTAAAAAAGATAAATCTTCTACTTTAATATTATACAATGATAGAGATTCTAAATTTTGTAAATCTTTTATGCAATCAATATATGTATGTTTTACCTGATGTAATATTAGGGTTTTTAGGTTAGGTTTATTAGTAAGCGCTATTTTTAAATTTATATCACATCCACGAATATCCAATTTTTTCAAATTTGTTAAGTGCTTAGTGGGTGATAAATCAATATTCTTGCCTTTTCTATACCATTTATAAAATCCAAGATACTCTAGGTTAGTCATTTTTTCCAGAAATGATAAATCCCAATCTCTAACATAATCACCTATGTGTATCTCCAGTTCCTTTAAATTCACAAGCTTGGGTAGTATTTCTGCCAAGTTCAAACAATTAACTTGAATACTTAAACTTATTAATGTTGGTGTTTTTAGCAAAAAAGAAATATCTAATTCATTATCATCATAATTTGTTCCATAAATCCTTAGACTCATGTTTGATTTTTCTATCAGTGTGTTGATTTCTTTCCAAAAATTAGGCTCCTCAATTTTTTGTAAATCATCAGGTGTTATCTGAAATCTAGAAGGAAATACCTTGTGTTTAAATATTTCTCGAACAACTTCCTTACTTTTTCCAGTTATTGAAATATAATCTTCTGACCCAGGTTTTCTGAATCCAAAATCTAATTGATTTTTATAAAAACATATATAATCATCCATAGTTTATTTTTTAATTGTTTACAACTAGTTATATGGAGAACAAACCCAGCTGTGCAAAGTCTCCCTACTTTGAGCCATATAACTCTTTACATCTCTTCTCATTTAAATTCATATTTTAATACTCATTTTATTTTGTTATAGATGTCTTGTTTATTATTTTTTAGTGTCCTTCAAAGTCCGGAGACTTTGAGGAGCAGGGAGTTAGCATGGGAATAAAACTGATAAAATACAAACCTTCTGGATTATTAAATTTATAATTTCTACTCATTTATTCCTTAGTTTAACATACATTACTTTGTTACCACCACACGAAAGATTCGAATGCGGCAGCGCAGGGGTCAAGGTTACCAATGTTACGAACAGTTCTATTCATAATACTCAAATTTATATTCAGTAATCCCTCCATATTCACCACTGATTATTTTCTTTATAATTAAGTCATTTTGGTCGTAGATAATTTCCATGTTTTTATAATTCTCTAAAAACATATTTTCCGTTTCAATTGAAGATTTTGTTGGAATATCTTTCGATATTTTTAAGTTTAGAATTTCAAAAAAATCAAATTGATTATAGTCCATAATTGGGCTAAAGGTAGCATTGAAACTTGAATTACTCTTAAAATTAGAATAAATGTACTTAAAAAAACTATCAGAATTAGGCTCATTTATCATACTATTTGTTTTTATGATACTTTCCAAATTATTACTATTATTTCTAGTAAATATTTGCTCATGAATAAATTCGAAATTTGGTCCATAATTATGGATACAAGAATCAACATAACCGTTAGAAATATTAATCATAATATTATAATTTGAGTCAAGAGAATTTAGCTCAACAGTATTACTTAAATGAATAATTTCATATCTTTCTTCATTAGTTTGAGTTGGGTTTGAGCCAAATTCAGAAAATATTTTAAGACCTGTAATTATATTATTTTTAAATTCTAATTCCGTTGTAATTCTATTACTAGAGTTGTTATGATTTTTTTTAAATAACACATTCTCATTATTGTAATAAAATGTATTAGTCGCTGAATTAACAATAATATTTTTGAGTAATATACTCTCTGGAATTACAGTTTTATCTTCATTTTCTTTTGAGCAAGAAAATAAAATTGATAGAATCAAAATAAGGTTTATAAAATGATGATTTTTCATAGTAATTGCTTGTTAGTATACGTAACTGTTTTTGGTGCAAGCATCTTGCTTGCCCCACATCTAAAATTCAACTAAAATAAATACTTACAACGGGTTAGGCTACTTATGAAGATTTAGATTTGGGGTCAAAATCAATGGTAATAGTATAAAAAAAATGACGTATTTCCAAAAAACACGTTATTTTTAAAAGTTTTAATGGGTTCATAGAGCGCTCTATAGAATCTACCTAGTGAGTAAACGTTTAAGGTTTCAAACAGCAACATTGTTTAGTTTTGGTTTGCTGTTGAAAATCCTATAATTAGCAGTAGTTTTGCCAAATGCAAAATCAGCCCAAAATTAAAATTGAGTTTATAGCCATCATGGCGCTGCTCATGTCTTTAGTGGCCTTGTCAATTGATGGCATCCTCCCTGCCCTCGCTGTAATCGGTACAGACTTAGGGGTTACTGACACACAAGACCATCAATTATTAATTACCATGATTTTTCTTGGATTGGGATTTGGGCAACTGATTTTTGGCCCTTTATCGGATAGTTATGGCCGAAAACCAATTATATATGTGGGCTTTTTAGTATTCGTTATTGCGAGTATTATTTGTGTGAATACAAATAGTTATGAAGTGCTAATTGCAGGACGGATTCTGCAAGGCATTGGATTAGCATCGCCACGTACTTTGAGTATTGCTATGATTCGCGATTCATATGAAGGCGATTATATGGCAAAAGTAATGTCGTTTATTGTCATGATTTTTATCCTCATTCCTATCATCGCGCCTACCCTTGGACAGTATTTAATGCTCACCTATAATTGGCAAGCCATTTTTAATGTTCAATTAGTTCTCGGAATTTTAGTCATATTTTGGTTTTGGAAACGGCAACAAGAAACCTTACCAACTGAAAAACGTATTCCTTTTAGAACAACACTATTAGTTTCGGGGTTCAAAGAGTTTTTTAAGCACAAACAAGCGGTGGCGTTCACTTTAATTTCTGGATTTATTACAGGCTCATTTATGGTATATCTGAGTACGACCCAACATATTTTTGAAATTCAATATGATTTAGGAGATGATTTTCCTTTAATTTTTGCCAGTTTAGCGGTTGGTGTGGGGTTCGCCACCTATCTCAATGGCGTTTATGTGGTGCGTGTGGGTATGAAACGGATTGCCTTAGTATCCTTAACGGCCTATAGTTTAAGCTCATTACTCTATGTGGTTTTATATTATAACCAAGTCAATCCTCCATTATGGATTTTGCTAACGTTTTTTGCCTTGCAATTTACTGCCGTTGGATTTTTGTTTGGAAACCTTAGAGCACTTGCCATGCAGTCCATTGGGCATATTGCCGGGGTAGGTGCAGCCATTAATGGATTTATTTCGACTGTAATGGGTGTACTTATAGCTAGCGGTATTGGGGCATATATCACTACTACGGCATGGCCGCTATTTTTAGGGTTTACGGTTTGTGGATTTGCTTCTATGGTGATTTTTATTTTGAACAAACCCTTGGAACGTACGATTTAAAAATCGCCGTTATCTACATCTTTAATGAATTTTATCAAGCCTTCAAAATAGATTTTTTGGTCGTCAAATTGTGAAAGGTGACTCCCATTAGGGCATAATAAAAACCGTCCATTTTGAACCTCTTTTGAAATAAACTCCATTTGTGCTGGATCCATCGTATCATGCGTAGCTCCGATACTCAAGGTCGGCACTGTAATTTTATGTAAATCGGCCTTCACATCCCAATACTTTAAATTAGCATTGCCTTTAATACCAAATTCACTGGGCCCTTGCATGGTGACATAGACGTCATGGTTTATATGCTTAAAACTTCTATTTAAAGGCTCTGGCCATTCTTCAACTGGTAAACGAAGGATATGCTCGGTATAATAATTATTAACTACCAACTCCATATAACGTGCATTGGAATAGTCTTCTTTTTCCTCAAAAGACATAATTTCTTTCAGTACTTCAGGATCTAATTTTGGAGCTAAGACTTCATCAGAATAGTTTTGATAGTCTGGAATTGAGGGCACCATATTAGAAATAATCAAGCCTTTCAAATGTTCTTGATACTTCAAGGCATATTGCATCCCTAAAATTCCACCCCATGATTGGCCATATAAGTAAAAGTTTTCATTGGTCAATCCTAAAGCAATACGTACTTGTTCTACTTCTTCCACAAAACGATCTAAATCCCATAACGATAAATCTTTAGGCTGATCGCTATAGTAGGACCCTAATTGGTCATAATAATAATATTCAATACCTTCATTGGGAAAATAACCATCAAAGGATTCATAAATTTCATGAGTCATTCCTGGTCCACCATGTAGCAATAAAACTTTCATAGTTGGGTTGTTTCCAACACGCTTAGTCCACACCTTAAATTCGCCTTTAGGCGTTGAAATAGGAATCATTTTTATACCGCCTAAATACTGATCGTCTTTTTCAGAACTGTCTAAATAATCAGATTGTGAAGTAGAAATAGATGTTTTAATCTCTGTTTTACAAGCTGTAAAAAGTACTGCAAGGGTAAAAATATATACAATATTAAATTTCATAAGAATATGGTTTTAAGTGATTACGAATACTTTATAGTGAATTTTTCATGATAGTTTCAACGACTTCAGGATTTAATAAGGTGCTAATGTCACCTAGATTAGAAGTATCTTTACTTGCGATTTTTCGAAGAATACGGCGCATAATTTTTCCTGAGCGTGTTTTTGGAAGTCCAGATGTAAACTGAATTTTATCCAACTTAGCAATCGGCCCTATTTGCTTACTAATAAGCTGATTGATTTCAATTTTTAGAGCGTCATTCATTTCATCAGATTTTTTTAGCGTTACATACCCATATAAAGCACTGCCTTTAATATCGTGCGGATAACCAACAATCGCAGATTCAGCGACGTTTGGATGCTCATTAATAGCATCTTCTATAGGCGCTGTTCCTAAATTATGTCCTGAAACAATAATCACATCATCTACACGTCCAGTAATACGGTAGTGCCCATTCTCATCTCTTAGCGCACCGTCACCAGTAAAATAGTTTTGTTCATAGGCCGAAAAATAGGTTTCCTTGTAGCGTTGGTGATTACCCCAAATTGTACGTGCCATCGATGGCCATGGAAATTTAATACACAATCGACCTTCTACTGAATTGCCCTCAATCTCATCGCCTTTTTCGTCCATTAAAGCAGCTTGAATGCCCACAAAAGGTAAAGTTGCAAAAGTTGGTTTTCCTTCAAAACTGTTTGGAATTGGAGAAATCATAATACCACCAGTTTCAGTTTGCCACCATGTATCCACAATTGGACATTTGCGTTTTCCAATATGATCATTATACCAATGCCAGGCTTCCTCATTAATAGGTTCTCCTACTGTTCCTAATATTTTTAAAGAGGATAAATCGTACGGAGATACGAGACCTAATCCTTGCTTCGCTAAGGCGCGAATGGCGGTTGGCGCCGTATAAAATTGACTCACCTTGTGTTTTTCGACAATGGACCAAAAGCGACCATAATCGGGATAACTAGGTACCCCTTCAAACATTAGCGTTGTAGCACCATTTAAAAGTGGGCCATAAACTATATAGCTGTGCCCTGTAATCCATCCAATATCGGCTGTACACCAATAGACATCGTCAGGTTCATATTGAAAAATATTTTTAAATGTATAGGCGCTGTAAACCATATAGCCTGCTGTGGTATGCACCATTCCTTTGGGTTGTCCTGTTGAGCCCGATGTATATAAAATAAATAGTGGATCTTCAGCATCCATTACAGTAGCTTCGCATGATTCTGAAGCGGTTTCTAAAAGAGGTTGTAACCAAAAATCTCTTCCCGAAACCATAGGAATATCCTTATGTATGCGTTTCGCAACAAGCACAGATTCTATTCCCTCACAGTCTAAAAGTGCGGTATCTACTATTGATTTCAAATCAATTGTTTTTGCACCACGATAACCACCATCGCTAGTAATTAGTAGTTTACAATCACAATCGTTAATACGTGACGACAACGCATTTGCTGAAAACCCAGCGAACACAACAGAGTGAATCGCACCAATACGAGCACAGGCGAGTACTGAAATTGCTAACTCTGGAATCATGGGCAAATACACACAAACCCTATCCCCTTTTTGAATGCCTTTTGACTTTAATACATTGGCAAACTGATTGACACGTTTGTGTAATTCATTATATGTAATCGCTTCAGAAGTATCATTTGGATTATTAGGTTCAAATAAAATAGCGGTTTTTTCAGCGTTATGTTCTAAGTGGCGATCGATACAGTTTTCGGTAATGTTAAGCTGAGCACCTTCAAACCAACTAATTTTAGGTATAGAAAAATCCCAATCTAACACCCTACTCCATGGACGTTTCCATACAAAATTATCTTTTGCAATTGTGTTCCAAAATGCCTCTGGATTTTCTACTGAATTTTTATAACTATTAGTATAAGATTCGAAATTTTTTAAGTAGTACACTTTTATTCTTTTAAAAATTAAGATTACAAGTTACTGAATTTATAGAAACAATGTTAATACATTTAATAATTTCAATAATTTATATGTAAGAATTATAACCTAACTTTGCACTCTAACCAATTAACTTTGCAATTAAACCGTCTCTACTTTATTGATGCTGTGAGAGCATTTGCTATATTGATGATGCTTCAAGGTCATTTTATTGATACCTTGTTAGCTTCTGAATATAGAGATTCAAATCATCTAGTTTTTAATACTTGGCAGTATTTTAGAGGAATTACTGCTCCTGTGTTTTTTACAGTTTCGGGTCTAATTTTCACCTATTTATTGATCAAAGCTAAAAGCAAAGGCGCTTTATATTATCGGATGCGTCGTGGAGTTGTTCGTGGGCTTATGTTAATTGGGATTGGGTATGCACTTCGTATTCCAATTTTTAGATGGTTAAATGGCTCCTTTGGAACTTATTTTTTGGTCATTGATGTTCTTCAAATTATAGGCGTTTCATTGATTTTGATTGTAGGTATTTATGCCTTATGCCAAAAAAAGACATTGTTTTTTTCAGTAGTTATGTTTTGTATTGGAACCTTGATTTTTCTTAGCGAACCACTTTACAGAACCTATGGAGCAGAGGGCGTTCCATTACTTTTCGCTAATTACATATCGAAAGTAAATGGCTCTATATTTACGGTTTTTCCTTGGTTTGGATATGTTGCTTTCGGCGCATTTATTGCAACTTTGTTTTACGGATATCTAGTTCGTCCCAAATTTAAACCAGCTATTGTCATTGGGTTTTTTTCTGTAGGGCTTGTTTTAATTTATGGATCTTCTTCTGGTTTACATTGGCTTAGTATTCAAACCGACGTGACACTTTTTACAGATGTTGCCAATTATAATTATTTATGTATTCGTCTTGGTAATGTTTTAATTTTATTTGGACTATTTTATGCCTTAGAAACCTATTTAAAACATCCAGTAATTTTAAAAATTGGACAAAAAACACTTTCCATTTATGTAGTCCATTTTATTCTTCTTTACGGGAGTTTTACAGGTTGGGGACTCAAACGAATTTATGGTAAAAATCTAAGTCCCATAGAAGTTATTGTAGGGGCCATTTGTTTTCTAGTTGTTGTAAGTTTGATTTCAATTTATGTTATTAAACCAAATACTCAAGTCTATGGGTTTTTAAGACGACAAGCATTTAAACTTAAAACCACTATACAGTCTTTAAATACTTAAGAACATTGTTTTCAATACGCGATTGAATGTCTGTAACGTCTGCTTTTACAAAAGCCTCTCCTGTGATATTCTCATACAATTCTATATAACGTTCACTTACTGTTGAGATATACTCTTCACTCATTACAGGAACAGTTTGTCCCTCTAATCCCTGAAAATTATTACCAATCAACCATTGGCGTACAAACTCTTTTGAGAGTTGTTTTTGTGCTTCATTATTGGCTTGACGCGCTTCATAGCCTTTCGTATAAAAATAGCGTGAAGAGTCTGGAGTATGAATTTCATCGATTAAAACGATAACACCGTCTTTAGTTTTTCCAAATTCATACTTAGTATCCACTAAAATTAATCCTCTAGACGCAGCGATTTCAGACCCTCTTTGAAATAATTTTTGCGTGTAGTCTTCTAAGACCAGATAATCCGCTTCTGAAACAATGCCACGATTGATAATATCTTTTCTGGAAATGTCCTCATCGTGATCTCCCATTTCGGCTTTGGTTGCGGGAGTTATAATAGGGCTTGGAAAAGCATCATTTTCTTTCATCCCCTCTGGCATAGACACCCCACAAAGCTGACGTTTGCCTAATTTATATTCTCGGGCGGCGTGGCCAGACAAATAACCTCTTATCACCATCTCCACTTTAAAGGGTTCACATAAATGACCTACAGCAACATTGGGGTCTGGGGTCGCCATCAACCAATTTGGAACAATATCTTCCGTTGCAGCCATCATTTTTGTGGCAATTTGATTTAATATTTGACCTTTAAATGGAATGCCTTTAGGCATGACAACATCAAACGCCGATAAGCGATCCGTAGCCACCATCACTAAAAGATTGGAGTTGATATTATAAACTTCTCTAACTTTTCCTTTATAAAGGTTGGATTGGCCTGGAAATTCAAAATTTGTATCTGTAATGGTATGACTCATGTAATTATTTTAATCTCTATTTTCAATATTTTTATACGCTTCGATGACTTTTTTGACCAATTTATGACGAATAACATCTTTATCATCTAAAAAGATCATGCCAACACCATCAATATCTTTTAGTATTAAAAGGGCCTCTTTAAGTCCAGAAATCGTACGTCTAGGTAAATCAATTTGACCAGGATCTCCAGTTAAAAGAAATTTAGCATCTTTCCCCATTCGCGTCAAAAACATTTTCATTTGTGCATGAGTTGTATTTTGACCCTCATCTAAAATCACAAAAGCATGATCCAAAGTACGCCCTCTCATAAATGCTAACGGCGCAATTTGTATAGTACCATTCTCAATGTAACTTTCTAATTTCTCCGAAGGGATCATATCTCTTAATGCATCATACAAGGGCTGCATATAAGGATCTAGTTTTTCTTTTAAATCGCCTGGTAAAAACCCAAGATTTTCACCCGCTTCGACAGCAGGGCGCGTTAAAATAATGCGTTTTACCTCTTTGTTTTTGAGCGCTCTAACTGCTAGAGCAACGCCTGTGTAAGTTTTTCCAGTTCCAGCAGGACCGATAGCAAAAACCATATCGTTTTTTCGAACACTGTCCACTAACTTGCGCTGATTGGCGGTTTGTGCCTTAATCAAACGACCATTTACACCATGTACAATAACGTCTCCACTTTTTGGGGACGAATCATAATCGGCTTTAGATTCACTTGTTAGGACACGTTCAATCATATTTTCGTCGAGCTTATTGAATTTTTGAAAATGACTCAATAACATTTTCATACGTTTATCAAATTCTAATAATAAATCTTCATCTCCAAAAGCAGTAATTTTGGTTCCACGAGCTACAAGTTTTAGCTTTGGAAAATACCTTTTTAATAATTCGATATTTTTATTTTGAGCACCAAAAAATTGTTTGGGCGTAATGTCTGTTAACTCAATAATTAGTTCATTCAAAGGGTTGAAATGTTTAGTCGTTTCATGATTCTATTCGATGCTATAAATGTAGTTACAATTTAGTGTAATTTTTAAGAGTGTTAATAAAAATTTAAAATAAAAATTGTGTAGGTTTGTATATCTTAAAAGATCAATTTTAACAGACGTAATTTAAACAAACTAAGACACTGCGCAAATGGCTGTCATCACTTTAACGACCGATTTTGGAACAAAAGATCATTTTACAGGGGCTGTAAAGGGTGCATTGCTATCTGAAATTCTGGAAGCTAAAGTCGTTGATATTTCTCATAATATTTCGCCATTTAGTATTTTAGAAGCGGCCTATGTTATTCAAAACGCTTTTAGTAGTTTTCCAGTAGGAAGCATCCATATTATTGGAGTTGATTCTGAAATAAGTGAAGAAAACAAACACATTGTGGTGCAGTTGAATGACCATTATTTTATTTGTGCTAATAATGGAATTATGAGTATGATTTGTTCTGAAATCAATCCGCAAAAAATTGTAGAAATAAATATCCATGATAAGATATCAACTAGTTTTCCCGTATTGGATGTGTTTGTTAAAGTCGCAGCACATATTGCTCGGGGAGGAACTTTAGAGGTTATCGGAAAAATCATAAACGAAATAAAACCCATTAAAAATATAGTTCCTATAGTAAGAGCTGGCTCCAGTCAGTTAGTTGGAAGCGTAATCTATGTTGATCATTATGGAAATGTCATCACAAACATAAAAAAACGCTTTTTTGAATCTATCCAGAAAGGTAGACGCTTTGAAATATCAGCGCGAAATCATAAGTTTAAAAGAATTTATAACCACTATAGTGATATTGTTGATTTTAACATTGCCCCAGAATTACGTAATGATGAAGGTCAAGGACTTGTGGTGTTTAATTCCTCTGACTATCTAGAAATTGCCGTTTATCGAAGTAACCTAGCCACAGTTGGTAGTGCATCTACCCTGTTAGGCTTGGATATGATGGATACGGTTTCTATTGATTTCTTTAAAGATTAAGGAGAAAACTACAGTCTTTTAAGGATCAAAAAGCTATCAACCTAATGTTAATAAGTTTCTTTTAATAATTAGTATCAAAAAGATATATTTGTAAGAGCCCTTTTATTAAATTTATAACATACATCACAGATGAAATTTATAGTTTCCAGTACGTATTTATTAAAACAACTTCAAGTCTTAGGCGGTGTGATTAACAATTCCAACACCTTACCAATTCTTGACAATTTTTTGTTTGAATTAGACCATTCAAAACTCACGGTTTCTGCCAGTGATTTAGAAACGACTATGGCGTCTACGCTGGAAGTCGAAAGTGATAGTCAAGGTAGTGTTGCCATTCCCGCTAAACTTTTATTAGAAACCCTTAAAACCTTTCCTGAGCAACCGCTAACGTTTGTGATTGAAGACAATAACACTATTGAAATTAGCTCTAATCATGGAAAATATGCTTTGGCGTATGCAAGTGCAGACGAATTCCCAAAAGCAATTTCTTTAGATAGTCCAAGTACAACGGTCATTGGAGCCGATATTTTGGCAACTGCCATTTCCAAAACTATTTTTGCCGCTGGAAATGACGATTTACGCCCTGTAATGAGTGGTGTATTTTTTCAGTTTTCTACAGAAAGTCTAACCTTTGTAGCAACCGATGCTCACAAATTGGTTAAATATTCCCGTACCGATGTGACTGCCAATGAAACTGCAGAATTCATCATGCCTAAAAAACCCTTAAATCTATTAAAAGGAATTTTAGCGGGTAGCGACGATGATGTAACAATAGAATACAACGATTCTAATGCTAAGTTTTCTTTTGAAAATTCAGAATTAATCTGTCGATTAATCGATGGTAAATATCCAAATTATGAAGCGGTAATTCCAAAAGAGAATCCAAATCATTTAACAATAAGTAGAAATCAGTTTTTGAACTCCGTTCGTCGTGTTTCAATATTCTCTAATAAAACAACCCATCAAATTCGATTAAAAATCGCGGGTGCTGAATTGAATATTTCAGCTGAAGATATCGACTATAGCAACAAAGCCGAAGAGCGATTGACTTGCGATTATCAAGGCGATGATATGCAAATTGGATTTAACTCTCGATTCTTATCCGAAATGTTGAGTAACCTTAACGCTGATGATGTTCAATTGGAAATGAGTATGCCAAACCGAGCCGGTATCCTAACACCTGTTGATGGTTTAGACGAAGGCGAAATGGTAACAATGCTTGTCATGCCAGTAATGCTTAATAGCTAAAGCCTAATTTTTTTATAAAATTAAAAAGCATTCCGACGGGAATGCTTTTTTTGTTATATTTATATCTTGGATTTAAAACTGTTTTTATTTCTACACCATCTACCTATGAAGATAAATTCATTCTTTTTGCTCGTAAGTTTTATATATTTAGTTTCATGTCGACAACATAAAAAAATGACTAAAACATCTGAACACCAATTTACAAATGAACTCATAAATGAGACCAGTCCTTATTTATTACAGCACGCACACAATCCCGTCAATTGGTATCCTTGGGGACAAGAAGCTCTTGATAAAGCTCAGAAAGAAAACAAACTCATCATTATAAGTGTAGGATATGCTGCATGTCACTGGTGTCATGTAATGGAACATGAGAGTTTTGAAGATGTAGAAGTTGCCAATTTTATGAACGAAAACTTTGTTGCTATTAAAGTTGATAGAGAGGAACGCCCAGATATTGATCAAATTTATATGGATGCAGTTCAACTGATTACGGGCAGTGGTGGTTGGCCATTAAATTGTATTGCATTACCAGATGGACGTCCTATTTATGGCGGCACCTATTTTCCAAAAAATCAATGGTTAGATGTGCTTACCAAAATTTCAGATTTCGTTAAAACTAATCCCGATAAAACAGAGCAACAGGCAAAACAGCTCACAAATGGTATTCAAGCCAATGAATTAAACCTTTTGAGTACTGAAAAAAAAGACGTCTCTATGACAGACTTAGATCTTATTTTTGAAAACTGGAAAACAAGTATCGATACAATAAACGGGGGTTATAAAGGCGCACCAAAATTTCCATTACCAGTTGGTTATCAATTTTTATTGCATTATAACTTCCTGAATCCAAATTTAGAAGCATTAGAAGCGGTAACACTCACGCTTGATAAGATGGCCAATGGAGGGATTTACGATCAGATTGGTGGTGGTTTTTCACGATATGCTACAGATGAACTTTGGAATATCCCTCATTTCGAAAAAATGCTTTATGATAATTCTCAACTTGTCAGCTTGTATACAGCCGCTTACAAACACACCAAAAATGAAAACTATAAAACAATTATAGCGGAAACTTTAGACTTTATTCAGCGAGAATTAACGTCTGTAGACGGCGGATTTTACGCCTCCTTAGATGCCGATAGTGAAGGTGAAGAAGGCAAATACTATGTTTGGTCTCAACAAGAATTACAACAAATCTTGGGTGATGATGCAGAACTCATTCTAGACTATTATAATATCGAGACCAATGGGAATTGGGAAAATGGTATTAATATTTTATTTAAAACTGAAGCTGACACTACCATTGCAGAACGCTATAATCGTTCTGAAAGTGAACTAAAAAGCTTGGTGTCAAATGCAAAAAAACAACTGCTCGCTGAACGTGAAACGCGCATCAAACCTGCGTTGGATGATAAAATTATCACTTCATGGAATGCGCTAATGCTTAAAGCGTATGTAGATGCCTATACCATTTTTGATGATCAAACGTATTTAGACACAGCGCTCAAAAATGCAAATTTCATTAATACAAATGTTCGATCTTCAGATGACCGATTGTCCAGAAGCTATAAAAACGGCATGGCATCAATCAATGGGTTTTTAGATGATTATGCATTCACAATTGAAGCCTTTATTGCATTATATCAAAGTACGTTTGACGAAAAGTGGTTAGAATCTGCAAAAAAATTAACAGA
>ENA-OQVM01001740-OQVM01001740.1-marine-metagenome-genome-assembly--contig:-NODE-1740-length-27672-cov-8.943540_pt1 | contig 27672 bp, 24 predicted proteins | sample MGYA00237776_ERZ505498 | MGnify/ENA primary metagenome ERZ505498 (study PRJEB26159, sample SAMN06265151) | marine metagenome | isolation source: Helgoland LTER site | place: Germany:Helgoland, sampling...
CAAAATAGACCTAAAGTCACTTTAAAATGGTATGAAGGTGGTTTAAAACCCGAACTATATCATGATTTGGGTATTGACAAAATGAAACCTTACAATAGACAAGGTATGATAATGGTAGGAGATAAAAACACATTAATAACAGGTGGAAGGCCTAACAATCCTCGTCTACTTATGTCTGATTCTGATTGGACCGATTTTAATAAAAATGCTCCAGAAAAAACAATTCCTAGAATTAAAGATGAGACGCCAGTTGAAGAATGGGTTAATGCTATCAAAAACGACACATTACCTCTTTCTAATTTTGAATATAGTGCTGGTCTAACTGAAATGGCTTTATTAGGTTGTTTAGCTCAACGATTTAACGCAGATTTAGAATACAACGCAGATAAAATGAAAATCACTAATAGAGAAGATGTTAATGCTTTTTTAAAGCCACCCGTTAGAAAAGGTTGGTCATACGGAGAACAATTTTGAATTATATAATCACATTTATCTTATTTTAAAAATTATAAATAAGGACTTAAAAAATATTTTGTAAATGGAAACAAACTTTGATGCAATTGTTATTGGTACGGGAATAAGTGGAGGATGGGCTGCTAAGGAACTATGTGAAAAAGGATTAAAAACTCTTGTTTTGGAAAGAGGAAGAATGATTAAGCATGTTGAGGACTATAAAACAGCTAACACTGAAGATTGGGAATTTCCAGCTGGAGATGTTATTACTCAAGAAATTAAAAAAAGACAACCTAAACAAAGTAGAACCGGTTATGTGAACACAGAATCAACTAAAGATTTTTTTGTTGATGATATTGAACATCCTTATAACGAGAAAGAAAGATTTGACTGGATTCGAGGATATCACGTTGGAGGAAGGTCATTGCTATGGGCAAGACAAAGTTACAGGTTAACTCCTTTTGATTTTGTAGCTAATAAAAATGATGGTTATGGAGTTGATTGGCCTATAAGATATAAAGATTTAGCACCTTGGTATGATTATGTAGAAAACTATATTGGAGTTAGTGGTGAAAATTTAAATTTAAATCAATTTCCAGATCAAAAACTTCTTAAACCAATGGAATTAAATTGTGTAGAGAAAGTTTTACAAAAATCAATTTCAAATAAATATTTTAATAGACATATGACTATTGGAAGGGTAGCTCACATTACTGAAGGTACTAAACCTGGACTTGGAAGATCAAATTGTCAATTTAGAAATAGATGCAGAAGAGGATGTCCTTATGGAGCGTATTTTAGTAGTAATTCATCAACATTGCCTGCAGCAGCAGATACTGGTAACATGACATTAAGACCAAATTCGGTAGTGTATGAAATAATTTATGATGAACATAAGAAAAAGGCAACTGGCGTAAAAATTATTGATTCAGAGACTAAGTTGACTTATGAATTTAAATCTAAAATTATTTTCATGTGTGCTTCAACTGTACCATCTACTTCTATTTTAATGCAATCTAAATCCAATAGATTTCCAAACGGACTTGGGAATGATTCTGGTGAGCTTGGACATAATATTATGGACCATCATTTTCAAATTGGAGCAGATGCAACTTATGAAGGTTTTGAGGATAAATATTATACAGGAAGAAGACCAAACGGTATTTATATTCCAAGATTTCAAAATATTGGTGGAAAAACTAATAGTAAAGATTTTCTCAGAGGCTACGGCTATCAAGGAGGAGCAAGTAGAACAGACTGGACTGAACTTGTTAAAGAAGCATCCTATGGCGAAAAATTAAAACAAGCTGTCATAAAACCAGGAAAATGGAAAATGGGTTTAAATGGTTTTGGGGAAGTTTTACCATACCATGAAAATAAAATGTATTTAAATTATGATAATACAGATAAATGGGGGCTTCCTACAGTTACTTTTGATGCAAAGCTTAGAGAGAATGAATTAAATATGAGAAAAGATATGCAATTAAAAGCTATGGAAATGTTGGATAATGCTGGCTTTAAAAATGTAAAACCATACGAAAGTTCATATGGTTTAGGATTAGGTATTCATGAAATGGGTACAGCTAGAATGGGAAGAGATCCAAAATCATCAGTTTTAAATGGTTTTAATCAAATTCATTCTGTTAAAAATGTATTTATTACAGATGGTTCCTCTATGGCTTCATCTGGTAATGTTAACCCTTCATTAACTTATATGGCATTAACTGCTAGAGCTGTTGATTACGCTGTTAAGGAACTTAAAAACAACAAACTATAAAATGAATAGAAGAGATTTATTAAAAAACGTTGGTTTAGGACTTGGAACATTGGCAGTAACTCCATTAACTGTTAGTTTATTTCAATCATGTCAAAGTGATCTAAATTGGGGTCCAAAATTTTTTAAGGAAAATGAAATTAATTTTTCATCTGAACTCTCTGATTTAATTATTCCAAGTTCAGAGGAAATTCCAGGAGCTAAGGAGTTAGAGTTAATCAAATTTATAGATACTTACATTGCTAAAGTTTTAAACTTTGAAGAAAAAAAAGCACTTAGAGCTTCATTTAATACATTTAAATCAGAGTACTTGAAAAATTCCGAAAAATCAAATTTAAATAGTGTTGATTTAAACTCAATAACCACTTTATTAGAGTATTATTTAGTAGACAACAAATCTAAGCATGATATTTGGACTAATGATTTTATGACATCCAATGATTCTTTGTGTTATTTATTTTTAAACTCATTTAGAGAACTTGTTGTAACTGCATTTAAAACAAATCAATATATTGGAGAAAATGTGTTAGTTTTTAGTCCAATTCCCGGAGAACAAAAAGGATGTGTTGACTTACAAGAAACTACTAATGGAAGAGCTTGGACCATTTAATAAAGTAATATGAAAACTAATTATATAATATTGTTTGTTTTTCTTATTAGCTCTTTTTCATTTTCTCAAGAAAAAGATGATTTATTCAATATGATTGAAAAAAAGGATAAGCAAATAGATTTACTTCCTGAAAAAATAATTTTTACTCAAAGTTTACTTTGGGGTGAAAAGGGTTTATTTCGAAAAACTGGAATATCTCCTCTAAATTTAAAAAATAGAGAAAAGGAACTTAAGCTTAGAAAAACAATGCTTACTGCCCATCAAGCTATAGGTTACCTTACATTAGCTTCAATGGTCGCACAAGGAATTATAGGTGGGAAACTCTACAATGGTCAAGATGATCTTTACAATACTCATAAAACAATGGGTAAAATTGTGAATATTGGATATTTTACTGGAGCAGGATTATCTTTATTTTCACCTCCACCATTGATAAATAAAAAAGTTAAAGGACTAAATTCAATTAAAGCCCATAAGATGCTAGCTACTCTTCATTTTTCAGCAATGGTAGCTACTAATTATTACAAAGACAAAAACAAGAGTAATCACAAAGCCGCAGCTTACACTGCATTTGCTAGCTATGCAACCGCTGTTTTAGTTATTAAATTTTAATTATGTATAAAACTTTTTTCTTTTTATTCTTTATTTCCATTTCTAGTTTATCTGCTCAAAATGAAAATAAATGGATGCTTGATGGTGAAAAATCGCTAATAGAGTATAGCGCAAAGCATCTTCTACATGCATGGTCAGGTGTTAACAATGATGTAAAAGGAGTTTTTTTAGAGGACTCTAAAAGTAAGATTGCTATATCAGCCAATATTGCTGATTTTGACAGTGGAATTAGTAATAGAGATTCTAACGCGATCAGAGTTTTGAATGCATTAAATTTTCCTAATGTAAAATTCTTTTCTGACGATATTTTAATTTCTTCTGATTCAATTGAATTGAACGGAGAGTTAGATTTTCATGGAAAAAAAGTTGATAAAATAGTTAATGCTTACTTTAACAAGAAAAATGATACCTTAACTATTGAAGGAAAATTTCCGATTATTCTTACAGATTTTGATATTAAATTACCATCATTAATGCTTGTCAAAATGGATGACTTTGCGAAAATTAATTTTAAATTAATTTTCATAAAAGTTAATTAACTTAATCTTGCCACTCGGCAATAAAAAGATTTGTATCTCTAGTACCGTTATTATTTCTATTTGAAGAAAAAGCTAATTTTTTTCCATCTCTTGAAAAAACAGGAAATGCATCAAATGTTTCACTGTGAGTAACTCTTTTTAAGTTTTTACCATCAATATCAATCATGTATAGGTTGAAAGGGAATCCTCTCTCTGCTTCAAAATTTGAAGAAAATAGAATTTTTTCTCCGGAAGGGTGGAATACTGGACTCCAGTTCGCATTACCAAGATCTGTTAATTGACGAAGTTCACTTCCATCAGAATTACATATATATAGTTCCATATTAGTTGGTTGTACTAAGCCTTGTTCGAGTAATCCTTTATATTCTTCAATTTCTTTATCAGTCTTAGGTCTTGATGATCTAAAAATTAATTTCGAACCATCAGGTGAAAAGAAAGCTCCTCCATCATATCCTAAATCAAAAGTTATTTGTTTAACATCCGAACCGTCAATATTCATTGTATACAAATCTAAATCACCATTTCTTGTTGATGTAAAAACGATTTTATCTCCGACTGGTGAAACAGTTGCTTCTGCATCATAACCAACTTGATCAGTAAGTTTGTTTGTGATTTTTCCATTTAAATCAGAAACATATATATCAAACGAGTCGTAAATTGGCCAAACATATTTACCTTCTTTTCTCAAAGGAACCTCTGGACAATTCTCACTGTCTTCATGAGTAGAGGCATAAAGAATATGTTCATTGTCAGGAAGAAAATAAGAACAGGTAGTTCTTCCAAGTCCGGTACTAATCATTTTTGGGTCATTATTTTTAAATGTTTGATCAGCATCCATTAAAAACATTTGATCACATTCAACATTCCAGCTATTATTGTTAGACTGAAAAACAAGTTGTTTATCATCGAAACTCCAATACGCTTCTGCATTATCTCCTCCAAAAGTTACTTGTCTTAAAGTTTTAAAATTCACTTCATCTTCAAAAATTAAAGGATTTGAATTTTCTATTTTTGTTTGACAAGAAAATAGTCCAAATAAAATTATAATTAGAGATAATTGTTTCATGTTATAAATTTGTAATTTGCGCAAAAATATACAAATTATGAGAAATCCCTTGACTTACATCATCTTCTTTTTAATTTTTTCAATTTCTTGTACTTCACCCGTTGTTTACAACAATCAAATTAAAGCGGATTTAACGTTTTTGTCTTCGGATGATTTAGAGGGTAGAGCTACGGGAAGTGATGGAGAAAGAATTGCTGCTAGTTATATTTCAAAAAGATTTAAAGAATTGAATGTAGAAGCTAAAGGGTCTATTAATTATTTACATCCTTTTTCTTTTAAACCAAAATCTCATCCACATGAAGAAATAAAGTTTAATGATTCCTTGAAAAATAATGGAATTACGGGTAATAACGTAATAGGTTTTATAGATAATAATTCATTAAATACTATTGTTATTGGTGCACATTATGATCATCTGGGTTTTGGAGATGAAGGTTCCTTATACAGAGGAAGTGAAACTAAGATTCACAATGGCGCAGATGATAATGCTAGTGGAGTTTCATTAATGCTGGATTTGGCTGGAAAACTTCTAGATATTAATAAGAATAATAATTATTTATTTATTGCTTTTTCAGGTGAAGAAATGGGTCTTTTGGGTTCAAATTTCTTTGTTAAAAATCCAACTGTTGATATTTCATCAATTAATTATATGATAAATATGGATATGGTAGGAAGATTGAATGACGAAAAATCTCTTGCAATTTATGGACTTGGTACTTCTCCTATTTTTAAACAAACTATAAAATCTAATAATGACGTTTTTAAAATAATTGAAAATGAGTCTGGAGTTGGACCATCTGATCATACATCATTTTATTTACAAGATATTCCTGTCTTACATTTTTTTACAGGACAGCATGAGAATTATCATAAGCCTAGTGATGACAGTGATTTGATTAATTACGAAGGTTTGGATTTAATCTCAAACTATATATTTTCTATAATTTCAGATCTCGATGATAATGGAAAGTTGCCATTTAGAAAAACTAAAAATGAAAGTCAAGAATCTCCGAGATTTAAAGTGTCGCTGGGTGTTATTCCTGATTATTTGTATGATGGTAAAGGAATGAGAATTGATGGAGTTTCATCTGGAAGACCTGCTGAAAAAGCAGGATTTATAAAAGGTGATATTATTACTAAATTAGGTGAATCTAAAATAGAAGATATGATGTCTTATATGAAAGCTCTGTCCAAATTAAAAAGTGGTGATTTAGTTAAGGTTGAATACAAAAGAGATAATACTGTATCTTCAAAAAATGTTACTTTCTAGAATAATCTAGATTTAATATTTAAATAGTTTTCTTAACTTATAGTTTGATATGAAAAAACTATATTTTATAATTTCACTCCTTTTTTTTTCGTGTTCCGAAAATAAAGTATCGATTGATATTCCAACTCTCTCAAAATATAATATCATTTCAGATTATTCCGACGTTGCGGACACATTAAATGTTTATTTAAACAGTACTCTTGGTGTAAGGTTAGAGGTTTCAGATATACAAAGAAAAAAATCAATAATTTTAGTTGAAAAATCTGATCTGAATAAAGATTTTATTTCTATAAGTTATAAAGATTCTTTAATTACAATTTCTGCTAATAATAAGAGAAATTTATATTATGCCACATATGATTTCATAGAAAAATTTTTGAATGTCAATTGGTTGTCAACTGATTTTACATACTATGAAAATTTAAAATCAATAAATTTTCCGAAAAACTACTCATATTATTATGAGCCCCCTGTTTTGACAAGAACAGTTCATTCAAAACTATTTTACAGAGATTCGGCATTTGCTGATAAACTAAAAGTTACTAATGAAGCTTTTCCTAGATATGTGCCAAATGCTAGAGTTCATACTTTTCATCGTTTTCTTCCATATGACGTTTTTTATAACAAAAACCCTGAATATTATGCTTTAAGAAATGGTAAAAGATTACCTACTCAACTATGTTTGACAAATTCTGATGTTTTAAAAATTGTTAAGGATAGTGTAGTTTCTTTTTTTAACAAATCTCCAAATTCAGATGTGATTTCTGTAAGTCAAGATGATAATACACAATACTGTCAGTGCGAGAAGTGTTCAAAAATTGATAATGAGGAAGGAAGTCCAGCTGGAACTATGATACACTTTGTTAATGCTGTAGCTGAATCATTTCCAAATAAAACAATATCAACACTAGCTTATCAATACACTAGGAAACCACCTAAAATTAAGCCTGCTAAAAATGTTTTAATAACATTATGTTCTATTGAATGTGATAGAAGTGTTCCAATAGAATTAGGCTGTAAAGATTTTAGTTCTGATTTGAAAGGTTGGTCAAAGTTAACTGATAACATTAGAATCTGGGATTATACAACTCAGTTTACAAATTTCTTGGCACCTTTTCCAAACTGGGGAACTATAAAGCCAAATATAAATTTGTTTGTTGATAATAATGCTAAATGGATTTTTGAACAACATTCAAATAATGATAGTGAGCTATTTGAACTTAGAAGTTATATTATGGCAAAGCTACTTTGGAATCCAAATTTAGATTTTCAAACACTGTTAAATGAATTTAATAATAAATACTATGGAAGTGGTGGTAAGTATATTTCTGAATATGTAAATAGTATACAAAACCAGATTGATAATACTTCTTTTTTTCTTTTCTTATATGGTGATCCTTCTCAGGGATTTGATTCTTTTTTAAGTCCTGAAAATCTTTTAAACTATGACATGTTGTTTAACAAAGCTCTAAGCAATGTTGAGTTAGATTCAGAATATTACAAAAGAATTCTAAGATCTAAAATCTCGATTGATTATGCAGTTCTAGAGTCTTACAGAAAAAATTTTTCTAATTTATATCAATTAACCAAAACAGAAAATAATATAAAAAGTATAAATCCTAAATTGATAAACAGACTTAATGCATTTAGTGAGACTTGTAATGATAACGATATAACTTTAATGAATGAAATGGGTTTCACTGTTTCTGATTACATTATAAACTATAGAAATGCCTTAAAAACTGCTATTAAAGAAAATCTGGCAAGTTTTAAAGACGTCACATTACTTACGGATCCTAAAAAATATGCAAATGAAGATCCTAGTGTATTAACTGATGGTGCTTTAGGTGGAAATAGTTTTTATTCTAATTGGTTAGGTTTTGAGGGTAATAATTTAAATGCTGTAATAGATTTAGACGAGTCTAAAGAAATAAAATCTTTGAGTATGAATTTTCTTCAAGTTACTAATCATATTGTTTTTTTTCCTGATCAGGTTGAGTTTTTTTACTCAAATGATAATGTAAAATGGACAAGTTTAGGGAAAGTTTCTAATAAATTTGATCTTTCTCCAAAAAGTAAGGTGAATGATATTCAAACATTTTCCATTAATGTAGGGAAATTAAATACTAGATATGTAAAAGTAATTGCAGATAATATTAGTAAAGCGCCTATTTGGCACCATGGAGCTGATTTGCCATCTTGGATATTTGCTGATGAATTAATAATTGAATAATTAAAAATCTTATGAAAAAATATATTTTATCTATTGATGCTGGTACAACTAGTTCAAGAGCTATTTTATTTGATAAAAATGGAAAACAAGTTTCTATATCACAGTTTGAATTTACTCAGATTTTCCCCAAAGAATCTTGGGTTGAGCACGATCCAATTGAAATCTGGAATACTCAATTGAAAGCAATCCATGATGTAATTAATAAATCTAAGATCAGCATTGATGAAATTGATTCAATTGGTATTACAAACCAAAGAGAAACAACAGTTGTATGGAATAAACATACTGGAAAACCTGTATATAATGCTATAGTTTGGCAAGATAGAAGAACTGCTCCTTTTTGTGATGAATTAGAGGGTTTAGGAAAAGCGAATACTTTTTATAACAAAACAGGATTACTATTGGATGCTTATTTTTCTGGAACAAAAATTAAATGGATTTTAGATTCAGATTTATCTATAAGACAATCTGCTGATAATGGGGACCTTTTATTTGGAACAATTGACACATGGCTTATTTGGAACTTAACTAACAAAAAAATACATGCCACTGACTGTACAAATGCTAGTAGGACATTGCTTTTTAATATTCATACTTTAAGTTGGGATAATGAGTTGTTATCACTTTTAAATATTCCAAAAAAAATGCTTGCTAAAGTATTTGATAGTTCAGAGAAAATTGGAACTACTGATTTAGATGTTTTAGGTTTTGAAATTCCCATTTGTGGAATTGCAGGTGATCAACAAGCTGCATTATTTGGTCAAATGTGTATTGAACCAGGAGATGTAAAAAATACATATGGAACAGGCTGTTTTTGTATGATGAATACTGGAAATAAACCAGTTAAATCTAATAATAGAATGTTAACCACTATTGGTTGGAAAATTGGTAATAACACGGTTTATGCTTTAGAAGGCAGTGTGTTTATTGCAGGAGCAATAGTTCAATGGTTAAGAGATCAATTAAATATTATTGATGATGCTTCTGAAATTGAAGATTTAGCACAGACAGTAGATAATAATGGAGGCGTTACTTTTATCTCTGCTTTGTCTGGACTTGGTGCTCCGTATTGGAATCCTAATGCCACAGGTGCGATTATGGGAATAACCAGAGGAACAAAAAAAGGACATATAGCAAGAGCAGCTTTGGAGGCAATTGCTTTGAGATCTAGGGAAATAATAATTGAAATGCAAAAAGATTCAGGAACTACTTTTGATAAATTAAAAGTTGACGGAGGAGCAAGTAATAATAATCTTTTAATGCAAATTCAATCTAACTTGTTACAAGCTCAAGTAATTAGACCTAAAATAACCGAGACCACTGCTTTAGGAGTCGCTTTCTTTTCAGGATTAGCAACAGGATTTTGGAGTTCGATTGATGAGATAAAAAATATTTGGGAGGTAGAAAAGAAATTTGATCCTCAATTGCTAGAATATGACAAAAAAGTTGTTTCAAATTGGGAAAGTAGAATTAAAAAAGTTCTTTAGAATTGAATAGATCTTCAAATATTAAACTGTTAAATTATAATAAAAAATATGATTTTATTATAATTGGTGGTGGTGCTTCTGGACTAGGCTGTGCTTTAGATGCCTCATCAAGAGGGTATTCTGTCGTTTTATTAGAAAAATTTGATTTTTGTAATGGTACATCCTCAAGAAGTACTAAACTTATTCACGGAGGAGTTAGGTATTTAGAGAAGGGGCAAATTGGATTAGTATATGAAGCTTTAAAAGAAAGAGATATATTGAAAAAAAACGCTTCTCATTTAGTTAAACAAATTGGTTTTTTAATTCCTGTTTATAATTATTTTCTTAAATTTTATTATTATTTGGGATTAAAAGTATATGATTTTATTTCAGGAAATTTAAGTTTTAAAAAATCAAAAATAGTTAATAGAAATAGTGCAATTGAATTAGTGCCTAATGTAGCTAAGGAAAAATTAAAAGGAGGAGTTGTTTATTTTGATGGTCAATTTGATGATTCAAGATTAGGAATTGATATAGCTCTAACCTGTGAGTCACATAATTCAATTCTTCTTAATTACATGTCAGTTGAGTCATTAATCAAAAAAAACGGAAAAATTAAAGGTGTAGTTGCAAATGACTCTGTTAATAACAATACATTTTCTGTTTTAGGTGAGAATGTTATTAATGCAACTGGAGTTTTTTCTAAATCAATAATGAATATGGATTCTATTAAATCAGAATCTGTTATAAGACCTAGTCAAGGTGTTCATTTGGTAATTGACAAAAGCTTTTTAAAAGGTAGTTTTGGAATATTAGTTCCAAAAACTTCAGACGGAAGAGTATTATTTGCTGTCCCATGGTTGGATCATGTAATTATAGGAACTACAGATTCTATTGTTGATAAACCTTCATTTAATCCATTAGCAACTCAAAATGAAATTAATTTTATTTTAGAAAATATTAAAAATTATTTAGAAGTTTATCCGAATAAAAATGACATTAAAAGTGTATTTGTTGGTCTTAGACCATTAGTAGCTAGTAATTCTAACTCAAAATCAAAAGATTTATCGCGAAAACATAAAATATTAGTAAGCGACTCAGGTTTGGTAAGTGTTATTGGAGGTAAATGGACAACATATAGAAAAATGGCAGAGAAAGTAATTGATTTAACGCTGAAAAATACAGATTTACCATTTGTAAAATGTAATACTTCTAATTTGAAAATTAAGAACGGATTAAGTAATATAGATTTTTCAAAAGAATCTTTAAGTGATGATTTTTTCCTAACTAAAGAAATGATAATTCATTATGTTGAAAATGAAATGGCATTAAATTTAGACGATATTATGTCACGTCGATCTAGATGCTTATTTTTAAATATCAAGGAAAGTATTAGAATTGCTCCAAAGGTTGTTCAGATCATGTCAAAGGAACTTTTTAAAGATGAAGTTTGGGTAAAAGATCAACTTCAATCTTTTTATAATTTAACAAATATTAATAAAATATAATATGGACTCTATTTTAGCTGAATTTATTGGAACATCAATTCTTCTATTACTTGGGATTGGAGTAAATGCAAATACTAGTTTAAAAAAAACAATTGGCAGTGATAATTCGAATTGGATTTTAATTAGTATGGCCTGGGGACTTTCGGTATTTGTTGCTGTTTTTATTACAGGTCAATTTAGTGGAGCTCATTTAAATCCAGCGGTGACTCTAGGGTTAGCAATTGCAGGGAAATTTTCTTGGTCATTAGTTCCAGGATATATACTAATTCAACTTATTGGGGCAATGTTTGGTAGTTGGTTAGCTTATATTGTTTATATAGACCATTTCAGAGTCACAAAAGATGAGGATAAAGTAAGAGGTTCGTTTTGTACTGGACCTGCGATTAGAAATTATAAAAACAATTTTTTTAGTGAAACTATTGCAACCTTTATTTTAGTTTTTGCCATATTTTATATAGTTGAACCTAATTTAAAAATTGAAGGTGAAGTTGTTAATTTTGGATTAGGAGCTCTTGATGCTCTTCCAGTTGGTATTCTGGTTTGGGTTATAGGAATGACACTTGGTGGAACCACTGGTTTTGCTATAAATCCAGCTAGAGATTTTGGCCCTAGATTAGTTTATTCATTACTTCCAAGAAAGAACAAAAATGCTGATTGGTCTTACAGTTGGATCCCTGTTATGGGACCTTTTGTTGGAGCAATCTGCGCAGGTCTACTATATAACTTTATAATGTAATGGTTAATCAAAAACACGTTCCTTGCATCGCAGGGTCAACAGGTCTTGTTGGTTCTCATTTATTAAAAAATTTATCAAATCTTTACCCTAGAGTAATCTCCTTAACAAGAGAAGAGGTTAATTATTCAAATCCGAACATTAAGAATGTAATCGTTAATTTTGATGATTTAAACATTAATAGTGTTCTTAAAGAAGTTGATCATTTATACATAGCTTTAGGAACCACAAGAAAAAAAGCTGGAAGTGCTGAGAATTTTAAAAAAGTAGATTATCATTATTGTCTTAATTTAGCTAAGAATGCATGTAATTGTGGAGTAAAAAGTATTTCCATAATATCCTCAGTCGGATCAGATCCCAACTCATTTTTTTTATATCCAAAAACCAAGGGATTGATCGAAAAGCATATTTCAGAAATTTCATTAAATCATTTAAGTATTGTAAGACCTGGGATAATTTTAGGCAAAAGAAATGAAAGCAGGATTGGAGAAAAAATAGGGAAAATTTTGTTTTCTTTAATAGATAAATTTCTTTTTGGTAGTTATTCTAAATATAAAAGTATCTCTGCTGACAATATTTCAAAAGCAATGATTTATCAAGTTGTTAATTCTTCACCTGGTGTAAATATTCTTGAATATAAGGAGTTAATAAATAGTTCAAATAGTTTTGATGATCTTATAAAACTTGATTGATAGAATTATTTACATTTGCCAGAAATTTTAGTTGATGCTAAACATACACAACCTTTCTGTTTCTTTTTCTGGAGAATATTTGTTTAAAGAAATTTCATTTAAATTAATTTCAGGAGACAGAGTAGGCCTAATTGGAAAAAATGGAGCTGGAAAATCTACCTTGTTAAAACTTTTATCAAAAGAAAACGAGATGGATTCAGGTTCTATAGCTTATGAGAAAAATCTGAAAATAGGATTTCTTAAACAAGACATTGATTTTGATAAAGGCAGAACTGTTTTAGACGAAGCATATCAAGCATTTACTGAAATTAAATCCCTTGAACAGCGACAAAATCAAATTAACACTCAGTTAAGTGAAAGAACAGACTATGAAAGTGATTCATATTTAGAGTTAATTAATGATTTAAGTGATGTTAATGACAGATATGAGTTAATAGGAGGGTATAATTACCAAGGGCACACTGAAAAAATATTACAAGGTCTTGGTTTTAAAAGAGAAGATTTTTATAAAAGTACAGACACTTTTTCTGGAGGATGGAGAATGAGAATAGAATTAGCTAAGCTTCTACTTCAAAGTAACGATCTGCTATTATTAGATGAGCCTACAAATCATTTAGATATAGAATCTATAATATGGCTTGAAAACTTCCTTAAATCTTTTTTAGGTGCAGTAGTTATTGTCTCACATGATAAAATGTTTTTAAACAATGTGACTAATAGAACAATTGATATTTCTTTAGGAAGGATATATGATTTTAATAAACCCTATTCAAAATACTTAGTTTTAAGAGAAGAAATAAAATCTCAACAAATTAGTGCTCAAAAAAATCAAGAAAAACATATTCAACATACAGAGAAATTGATTCAAAAGTTTAAAGCCAAAGCTTCCAAGGCGTCAATGGCTCAATCTCTTATGAAAAAGATTGATAAAATTGATAGAATTGAAGTAGATCAAGATGACAATAGTGTCATGAAATTAAACTTTAATATTTCAATCAATCCTGGAAAAGTTGTAACTGAAATTGAAAATTTATCAAAGAGTTATGAGGATAATAAAGTATTGTCTAATGTGAATTTGCTTATTGAAAGAAAAAGTAAAATTGCATTTGTTGGACAAAATGGACAGGGTAAATCAACTTTAGCTAAAATTATGGTGGGAGAGCTTGCACCATCTACAGGAAATTCAAAATTAGGTCATAATGTTCAAATTGGATATTTTGCTCAAAATCAAGCTGAATATTTAGATGGTACTAAAACTGTTTTACAAACAATGATAGATTCCGCAAATGAAACAAATAGATCTAAAGTCAGAGATGTGTTGGGATCTTTTTTATTTAAAGGCGATGATGTTGAAAAATATGTAAGAGTACTTTCTGGTGGTGAAAGAAACAGATTAGCACTTGCTAAACTTCTTTTACAGCCTTTTAATGTGTTAGTTATGGATGAGCCAACTAATCATTTAGATATTAAATCTAAAAGTGTTTTAAAACAAGCACTGATTAAGTTTGATGGAACTCTTATTTTAGTATCACACGATAGAGATTTTTTACAAAATCTAACTAATAAAGTTTATGAATTTAAAAGTCAAAACATTAAGGAGTATTTAGGTGATATTGATTTTTACTTAAATCAAAGAAAAATTGAGGATTTCAGAGAAATTGAAAAGAAAGATAAAGTAGTAAGTATAAAAAAAAATAAGAACGTTGATAATTCACTCGATAGGGAGTTGAAAAAAAGAATTAGTAATATTGAAAGTAAAATTTCTCGATTAGAAAATGAAATTTCAATTATCGATAAAGATCTTCATGATGATTATGAGAAAACAATTTCCAGAGATAATTTTTTTAAAAACTATGAAAAGAAAAAATCTGATTTAGATTTTTTAATGAAAAAATGGGAAAAACTAAGTTTGTCTTAAAATTATTAAGTTTATAGATAATCTAATTAAAATTAAATGTGTGAATTAACTAGTGAAGAGCTATGGCTTGTGGTTAGACTTTATGCTTTTGCTTTATCTCCAGTTTTTTTGGGTTTATATTATTTAATTAAAAAAAATATTTCTTACAATACAGCTTTAATTTTATGCTCAACTTTCTTTATCTGTGCGGCTGGATTTGAATTATGGCTTACTTATGGTCTATTTGATGGTCTACCTGTTAGTGAAAGAAGATCAGAAGCTTTAAACTGTGCTATTCCTCAAGATTTAAATTGGGTTTTAAATTCATTAGGTGATGTTTTTATTGTTTGGATTGGGTTATTTCTAGTTAAGAAAATATTTAATAGAACTATTGATCAATTTAAAAAATGGAACTGGTCTGTTTTTCTTGTCCTACTTGTTTGGTTTGTAGCACAAAATATTTATGTAGAAGTATTCATTTATCATTTGCAACTAGGTTCAAGTGGAGATTTATCATGGGGACCCTTAATGCCATTCGGCTCGTATTTTAATCCAACTCTTTTTGAAATTTCTGGAAGACCTGTTACTTTTCAATCTCAATTAACTTGGGTGCTAATGACCCCTATAATATATTCTTTAACACTATATTTTAATAATAAAAACACTAATTCAAATGTTTAAACGTTTACTTTTTTTGTGTATTGTAATTTTAGTTTCCTGTTCAAAAGATGACTCTTTTGAAGAAGAAATAATGACTGTTGATAAATTTGCAAGAGTAGTTGGCTATTTACCCTCATACAGATTTGATTCAAATGAAAAAATTGATTATTGTAAATTAACTCACTTAAACCTTGCATTTGCTAACCCTGGTTCTAATGGTAAACTAATCATTAATGATTTCAGCGGAGTAGTGGTAAGAGCTAGAAATGAAAATAGTAATATAAAAATTTATATTTCTATTGGTGGTGGGTATTTGACAGATGAACAAGCTTCAATCTGGTCTAATTCAATTGATATTAAGGACAATAGACCTATTATAATTAATGAGATAGTTAATTTTGTTGTTGACAATAGTTTAGATGGTGTTGATGTTGATTTGGAGTGGCAATATGTAACATCTGGATATAGTGATTTTGTGATTGAGCTAAAAAGTGCTTTGTCAACAAAAGGAAAGAGTATGACAGCTGCACTTCCTGGAACAACGAAATTTGATAATATAACAGAAAAGGCTTTACAAACATTTGACTTTATTAATATAATGGCTTATGATTTTACTGGTCCGTGGAATCCAACTGCTTCAGGGCAACATAGTTCATATAATAATGCTGTTGAGTCAATAAATTTTTGGAAAAACACTGGAGTTTCTCAAAGTAAATTAACATTGGGAGTTCCTTTTTATGGTTATGATTTTTCTAATTCTTCAAATGTTACATCATTTACTTTTGGACAAATGATTTCTACTAATAATTCGTATTCCGAAATTGACAATGTTGGTATGAAATACTACAATGGAAGACCTACTATAAAATCAAAAGTAAAACTTGCTAGTGAACAAGTTTCTGGGATCATGATTTGGGAACTTGGTCAGGATTCTTTTTCTGATTATTCCTTACTTAAAACTATTCATAAAGAATATAATAATCTTGGTTTTAAAACTAGTGGCCTCTGTTTAGATTAGTTTTTATGTAACTTCAGACTTACTTTCATCGATTTTTAAATATTCTTTGTTTTCTAAAATATCTTTAATAGTTTGTATTGTTTCATAAAGATCAATAAAGCTTACATAGAGAGGCGAAAACCCAAGCCTAATATTGTCTTCAGGTCTAAAATCCGGGATTATTTTTTTTCTCGTTTTATCTCCTTTAATAAGTAATTTACAAATCCTCCAAGCTTCTTTATGTTGAATTGTAATGTGAGAACCTCTAGAGCTAGATTCTATTGGCGAAGCTATTTTTACATCAAACTTTAATAGCTCATCTTTTATAATTTTTATTAAATACTCCCCTAATTCAATACTTTTTTTTCTAATGTTTGTTATTCCAGCTTCAAGTACTATATCTAGTCCAGTATTTACGGGGATTAATGAAAGAACAGACGGAGTGCCGGCATTAAATTTATTTATATTGTCAGCAGGTTTATATTTGTTTTCAAAATTAAAAGGTTTTGAATGCCCAAACCATCCTTTTATAGGGTTTTGTAAATGACTTAATATATCTTTAGATACATAGAGGAACGAAGGTGAGCCTGGACCACCATTTAAAAACTTATATGTACATCCAATAGCAGCTTTTGTTTTAGAATCTTTAACATCAATATTTATAACTCCAATTGCATGACTACAGTCCCAAACAATTATACTTTTATTATTTTCAGCAAATTCATTCAACTCTTTAATAGGGTAAAGAAAGGAGCTTTTGTAGGTTACAAGGCTTAAACAGTATATACCAGGGTTTTCTTGAATTGATTTTTTTAAAACATCAATCTTACAGCTTAAATTATTATTATAATTTAATATTGAAATTTCTTTTTTTTCTGTGTAGTCTTTTAACCCTTCAATTATGTAATTATCACTAGGAAAGTTTAGACAGTCAGTTACTAGGGTTTTTTTATACTGATTACTATTTAATAGACAGTATAAAATTTTGTACAAATTTACTGAAGTTGATTCGCCTACTAATACTTCATCATTTTCTGAGTTAATTAATTTTGACATTTTAAAATTAATTTTTTCAGATATTTTCAACCAATTTTCATTCCAGCTTCGTATCAAATTTTGACCCCACTGTTTATTAATTGTTTCATTTAAGTTTTCAATACTTTTTAAAGGAAGTTTTCCTAGAGAATTCCCATCTAGATATATTTCATTTGAATTATTAAGAAATTTTGATTTAAATTTTTTTAAATCATCATGACTGTCTTTTTCTAATGCAATTTTATTTAAATCCATTTTAAAAATTTTTAAAGTAAGGTTTGATGATTTTAACCCATTGTTTATACATTTTTTTACTAGGGTGTAATCCGTCTTCAGCTATTAAAGAATTATCATTTACAGCCTTTCTGGATATTTCTGTTATGTTAAAAAATGTAATATTATTTTTCATGCATTCATCATGAATTACCTTGTTAAATGCATCAATTTCGTTACCAATTATGGTCCTGTTTTTGTTTTTTGCAAATGGGGTTACTCCCCAATCAGGAATTGAAACAACCAAAACTCTTTCCTTTTTATAATTAGCGTATTCAATTGATTTCTTTAAAAGTATTGTAAATCCTTCTTTAAAATTTTCTACACTTCTTCCCCGGTATTGATTATTTACACCAATTAACAACGATACAAAGTCAAATTTTTTATTAAAATTTATTTTATTTAAAGTATCAATTAATTGGTCAGTAGTCCATCCAGATTTAGCTATAATAACTGGTTTATTTAATTTATTTCTTAAAGAATTAGATAATTGTACTGGCCACCTTTCAGATTCTTTAACGCTTTCTCCAATAGTGTAGCTATCACCTAATGCTAAATAAGAATAATTTAAATCTTTAGTTTGAGTAAAGGATACAATAGGAGTTAATAAAATTAAGATTAAGAATTTTTTCATCAAATTGTTATTGCTTTGAGTTTTTCAATTTTACAAGAAATGATTTTTGTTCATCATTTAGTCCATCTGCTGTAAAAATAGAAATACCACTTGCCCCATTTTCTTTAGAAATATTGTAAGCTTTTTCAAAATCACCGGGTTTTTTTAATGCTCCACTATAAAGTCCAGAATGAATTGGGAAGTTTACATCACTAACTCCTTGTTTTGTTGCAAATCCAATCCAATTAATGTTTTCTCTGTAAAAATTATTATAAAGCATTGGATATGCTGAATCTAAATTCCAGTCATTCCATGCTTGTCTTACCATTTGTCTAGACATTTCTGGAAACGGGAATACAGCTGCACTAACTTTTTTGTTTTTTGAGTGTGCTATTTCTACAATTTCATTTACTAAGCTAGTTATGGCATTTAACCTAAACTGTCTCCATTCGTTTGATAGTTCTGGATTTTTTAAATCTAACGGATCTTTATTGAAAATTTCTTTAAATTTTTTTCTAGCAATAGGATGGTAACCATAATCATATTCAGGAAGTTCAACTTCTTGTACAATATTATATTTTGGTTGTAAATCTGCCCCTAAAATAACATCCGGATATCTTACGTAATCCAAATGAACTGAAGCAAGTCCGTCAACTTCCATGAGTTTTTTTGCATTGTTTATTATGTGATTTCTTGCATCAGGATGAAATGGACTTAACCACTGATAATAATTGACATATGCTCTATAGTCTAAGGAATTATCTCCATTTCTATTAACTTGATACCAGTCTGGATTTTTATTTGCAATAGTATCCCCGGGTCTATTTACAGTCCACATCCATCCGTGAACTTTGATTTTTTTCTTATTAGCTATTGGTATAATTTTTCTTAAAATATCAGGTGATCCATGAATTAAAACTTCTGTTATACCCAAGGAATCGTAATAATTTATTTTATTCTCCCACTTTTTTTGAACAAACTCATTACCTGCGCCAGTCCAGGTGCTTATTGTAAAAGTATTTTCTTTGATTTCATTACTACAATTAACTAATAGAAATGAAATAGAGAGTAGTATTAATTTCTTAATCATAATTTAAATTTTAATTTTTCCTGATTCATTTATAGAAAATTTAATTTTTCCTTCAAACACAGATAAAATAAACCCATCTTCAGTTTTTAGAAAATTACATGAAATATTTCTATTATTATATTCTTTTATTTCAAAATTTATAAAAGTCTCATGCTTAAGTTTTTTTAAATATTTTAAATCACCAAAAGAAACTTCTCTGAATAATGCATAAAGTATTTGTTTTAGAATTTCTTCTTTTGGAATTATGTAATTTGAATTGTTCTCAGAAAAAATTAAATAACCCCAGTTCTCTGGGATATGCATGTTAATAGTTCCTTGTTGAGACCAAACCCAATTATATTCAGGAAGATATTTTCTATTTATTTTTTTTCTAAAGTATTTTCCGTTTTCTAAGTCATGATCCCAATTCACTCTAGAAAAATTTATCCTCCATATGTCACCTGGCAAAGGATAATCATAATCTAATGGTCTTTTTAATTGTGATATTTCAACAAGAGGAATAGCCATTTCAACAGTCCAGTAATTGTCAATATTATTAGGATCATTGATTGTTCCATTTATATTTACTGCTGATTTTAGATCTTTAATGTTCCAACTGTTATCGGCTTTACCCTTTAATCTGTAAGGCCTGTTTAAGTATAAATCCCAAATTGTTCCCAACGCATTTATTTCTATTTCTCCATAACTAAACACATGATTATTAGGGTTGATAAAGATTTCAAAGTCGTTATTATAGTAGATTACAGCATCTCTTTTAGTAATGTCGCCCCAAATATGATTTTCGTACAGTTTAGCAAAAACATATAAATAACTTTCATCCCATAGTAATTTTACGTTTGTTTTTTGTTTTGGAATTTTTATCCCTTCAATATCAATAAAATCATCACTGTATTTAGCATTCTTCCAAACTTTTTCATTATCCTTTCCATCAATTAAAATTGGATCAGATGTTTTGGTTACCACATAATGCTTGGGTATAATTATTTTTTTACTTAAATCAACTTTTATAGTTTGATCTTTTTTGCATCCAAAAAAGAGTAGTGATAAAATCAATATAAAATATATCTTCATTTAATTAAAAATTTAAATATGTATTAGTAATTTAAAGTTATTAAATATTACTTATTATGAGAATCTTTCTTTTTATATATTTTTTATTATCGAATTTAGTTTCAGAAGAAATAAAGGTAATTTCTTATAATATAAGATATAATAATCCAAATGATGGTAAAGATATATGGGAGAATAGAAGAACAACAATTGTTGATTTTATAAAAAACGAAAATCCTGATTTTTTAGGTTTGCAAGAGGTTAATCATGCACAATTATTATTTCTAAATTCTAATTTATCAAACTATTCATTTGTTGGTGTTGGTCGTGATGATGGTAAAACAAAAGGTGAGTATAGTCCAATTTTTTATAATAATAATTTATTTGATTTAATTAAGTCAAATACGTTTTGGCTTTCCTCAACACCAGACAGAATTTCTGTAGGATGGGATGCTTCGATGGAAAGAATTTGTACTTATGCAGTATTTAAGACAAAAAAAAATAAAAAAAATATTTGGGTATTTAACACTCATTTTGATCATATTGGAATTGAGGCAAGAGAAAAATCAGCTGATCTTATTATTAGTATGGTCAACAAATTAACAAAACCAGAAGACTATATTATTATAACAGGAGATTTTAATTTATCAGATAATTCAAGACCAATAATAAATCTTCAAAACAATTTTAATGATACAAATAAATCTTTAAAAAAGAACGATAGCTCCTATGGAACATTTAACAGTTTTAAATTAAATTTTGTTTCAGAAAATAGAATAGATTATGTTTTTGAAAAAAACTTTAAACTTATAGATTCACGTCATATTTTAGTTAAAACTCCTAGTGGTCGTTGGGCTTCTGATCATCACCCTGTTTTAGCTAAACTTAAATTGTAATTAAATGAATGAACCACTAGCCGAGAGGTTAAGACCAAAAAAACTAGAAGATTACATAAGTCAATCTCATTTAGTAGGAGAAAAAGGAATTTTAACTCAGCACATTAAAAGAGGATTAATTCCTTCAATTATATTTTGGGGACCACCCGGAATAGGTAAAACTACTTTAGCCAATATTATAGCTATAGAGTCAGAAAGACCATTTTATACTCTAAGTGCTATAAATTCTGGAGTGAAAGATATTCGTGAAGTAATTAATAAAGCGAAACAGAGTGGAGGGTTATTTACAGCAAAAAATCCTATTTTATTTATTGATGAAATCCATAGATTTAGTAAATCACAACAAGATTCGTTATTACAAGCAGTAGAAAAAGGTTGGGTTACTTTAATTGGTGCAACAACTGAGAATCCAAGCTTTGAAGTTATCTCGGCTTTGCTATCAAGATGTCAAGTTTATACTCTTAATTCATTTAATAAAAATGATTTAGAATCTCTTTTAAATAGAGCTATAAATAAAGATGAGATATTATCTAAAAAATCTATAACACTCAAAGATACTAATGCCTTATTAAAATTCTCAGGTGGTGATGCTAGAAAGCTTCTAAATATTTTTGAATTGATAATTAATGCTCACCAAACTGAAGAAATAATTATAACAAATGATGTAGTCACAAGCATGATTCAAAATGATACTATTCATTACGACAAATCAGGTGATCAACATTATGATATTATTTCAGCTTTTATAAAATCAATAAGAGGAAGTGACCCTAATGCAGCTGTATATTGGTTAGCTAGAATGATTCAGGGTGGAGAAGATGTTAAGTTTATTGCTCGCAGATTAATAATTCTTGCTAGTGAGGATATTGGTAATGCTAATCCTACGGCTTTAGTAATTGCAAATAATACTTTTCAAGCTGTTTCTATAATAGGAAACCCTGAATCAAGAATAATTTTAAGTCAATGCGCTACTTATCTTGCCTGTTCTGTGAAAAGTAACGCTTCTTATAACGCAATTAATAAAGCATTACAAAATGTTGAAGAAACTGGAAATATGCCAGTTCCATTAGAAATTAGAAATGCACCAACAAAACTAATGAAAGAGCTAGGTTATGGTGAAAATTATAAATATGCTCACAACTTCAAAAATAATTTTATTAGTCAAGAGTTCATGCCAGATAAAATTAAAGGGACTAAATTTTATGAGCCTGGCAACAATTCCAGAGAGAATATTTATAGGGATTTTTTAAAGAATAATTGGAAAGATAAATATGGGTATTAAAAAACCCTTATAATTGACTTACAAGGGTTTTAAAATTAAACAATTATAATATATTATTTAGGAATTCCTGAACCTCCAAATGGAGCCCAGTTAGCGTGAACCATTTTCCATCCAGAACCTGTTGAAATCCAAACTGCAGATGCTCTAGTACTGTAATCAACTTTTTCGTTAGTATCAGTAAATGTGTACGCACCATTTGCATAGAATCTTAATACCGCTGTATTCATATCAGGGGAGAAATCTACTTCAATATCTCTTAAATCAAAACTGTCCCAAGTGAAATTTCTTTTAGCTAAAAATTGCTCTTCAGTTTGTACATAAAATTCTGCTAAACTTGAATCTCCAGATGTTATCATCATATCTTCAGTAACATATTTTTTCCATTCTTCAAGATTTTGATCTTCTATTGCTGTTTGAACTGTTGTTTGAGCTTCTTTTAAATCTTCTATTAGTTTTTCTTTATTTAAGTTTCTAAAGTAAGTAACTAGTTTTGGTTGGTAAGGAGATGCAAAAGGAGCGTTATCATATGCCTTTAATTGATTATTGAAAGCTTTTTGGTAATCACCTTCCATCTCTGCTATTTCAGCTTTAGAATCTAGAGCGTTTAATCCATTGTGGAGTCTAAGAGAATAATCTAATGATTTGTAAGCAGATTCATAATCACCATCTCTTGCAAATGCATATGCGATTGTGTTATAAGCACCAGCTGCAAGAGCGGGAAATTTATTTGCAAAAGCTTTATTTGCTTCAGTATCTTGTCCAGCATTTAACCAATTAATTAATGCGCTATTAGGATGGTTATTTAAAGCCTTTTGAGCTGCTTCATTGAACTTATCATTAGGAGTTGATAAAAGCGAATACCATGCTTTTTCAACATCTGAAAGTTGCTTTACATTAATTGCTTTTAATTTTTCAGTTCTAGTTCCGTTATTATTTCCAGCAGCAGCAGCTAATACTAAATTAGCGCACTCACAGTCATTATCTACAACTAATGCAGCTTTAGCCATTCCTATTGCAGTTAAATGCTCAAGATTAGAAAGTGAAGTTATAGCTTCGTTTACGATTTCAGAAGCTTTTTTGTTGCATGATGTGTCTTCAATCCATTGTTGTGCATTTAGATTAAATATAAAGGAGAAAGTTAAAATTGATGTTAGTAATGTTTTTTTCATAATTATTGTTTGTTTTTTAAGTTAATAAATATATTAAAAAAATTCGATTAACATTCTTTAAAGTATGTTTGTTTGATTAAAATTATAATAATTCAATTAATTAGCATTTAGTAGGGATGCTATGGTGTAATGTGTAGTTTTACCAAATATTAGAAATATAGAATGGCAAATAGTATAAAAGAACAACAAGATATTTTAGAAAAATTAAATATTCATGTGCTAAATCCAATGCAAGAGGAAGCAATTTCTGTGATTAATAATACCACTAATACCATTCTTCTTTCACCTACAGGAACTGGAAAGACATTAGCTTTTTTATTACCTATTATTAAAGTTTTAAATCCAGATAGTGACGATGTTCAAGCATTGATTTTAGTTCCCTCAAGAGAATTAGCAATTCAAATTGAACAAGTTGTTCGAAATATGGGATCTGGTTTTAAAGTTAATGCTGTTTATGGTGGACGTGCTATTTCAAAAGATAAAATTGAAATTAAACACGTTCCCTCTATTTTGATTGGAACCCCAGGAAGAATAGCAGATCATTTTAGAAATGATCGATTTTCTAAAAAAAATATAAAGACTTTAATTTTAGATGAATTCGATAAATCATTAGAAGTTGGTTTTGAACAAGAAATGAGAGAAATTATTAACCAGTTGCCTCATGTGAATAAACGAGTATTGACGTCTGCCACTCAAAATATTGAAATTCCCGGCTTTGTTCGATTAAATAATCCAACAACTATAAATTATTTAAATAAAAAAGTAGATTCAAAATTAGAAATTAAAACAGTAAAATTATCTTCAAACAATAGACTACAGGCCTTATTAGATTTGATTAATTATTTAGGAAATCAAAATGGAATTGTATTCTGTAATTTGAGAGATAGTATAGATCAAGTAAGTCGTTTTTTAGATAAAAACAAAGTAAATCATAGTTGTTTTTCTGGTGGAATGGAGCAAAAAGACAGGGAGCGTTCATTGATAAAATTTAGAAATGGTACAAACCAAATTTTAATAGCTACAGATTTAGCATCAAGAGGAATTGATATTCCAGAACTAAAATTTGTTATTCATTTCGAAATGTCTAGAACAATCGAAGAATTTACTCACAGAAATGGAAGAGTTGCTAGAGTGAATTCTAAAGGAACTGCATACGTAATGAAATTAGAAAACAAGGATTTACCAGAGTTTATTAAAAATTCTAAAGTGATAAAGGTTTCAAATAATTTAATTCGAAAACCTCAGTTTTGGGAGACATTATTTATATCAGGAGGAAGGAAAGATAAAATTTCCAAAGGAGATATAGCGGGCCTATTTTTCAAGCAAGGTAAAATTACAAAAGATCAATTAGGTGTAATTGAATTAAAACGTGATTGTGCTTTTGTAGCTGTACCTAAATCAATTTCTAAGCAATTAGAGGAAAAATTAAACAACACAAGACTAAAAAAGAAAAAAGTTCGAGTGACTGTTTTGGATTAAATTTAATCAATAAATAAAAGTATGAATAATAAAAAAGTTTCCTTCAATTGGGCTTTTAAAGAATTTATTTGGCCTAGAAGAAAAGTGGTTTCTTTTGGATTAGTTTTAATAATTTTTAGAAGTATTTCAGGATTAGTGTTACCATATGCTAGCAAATCTCTTATTGATGATGTAATTCCTTCAAAAGATGTTGATTCTCTTATTTTGTTATTGATAATTGTTTGTTCTGCATTATTGTTTCAGTCTATTAGTTCCTTTTCATTAACCCGAATACTAAGTGTTGAGGCACAACACTTAATTTCCGTTTTACGTGCAAAAGTTCAAAAAAAACTACTTACTCTTCCTGTAAGTTTTTTTGATAATAATAAATCAGGAGTTTTAGTGTCAAGAGTAATGATTGATGTTGAAGGTGTTCGAAATTTAGTTGGTACTGGGTTAGTTCAACTAATAGGTGGAAGTATTAGTGCACTTATTTCTTTAATAATATTAATTAATATAAATGCAAAAATGACACTTTTTGTTCTTGTTCCAGTATCAATTTTTGCGTTGATTGCCTTAAAAGCTTTTGGATACATACGTCCTATTTTTAGAGTAAGAGGAAAAATTAACGCTGAAGTTACAGGTCGTTTAACTGAAACTTTAAATGGAATTCGTGTGATAAAAGGTTTTAATGCAGAAATACAAGAGCAAAAAGTTTTTGAAAGTGGGGTAGATCAGTTGTTTCAAAATGTAAAGAAAAGTTTGACAGCTACAGCATTTATTACTAGCTCCTCTACTTTTTTACTTGGACTGGCCTCAGCTGGTATCATGGGGATGGGAGGCTATTTTATTATGAACAACACCATGACGTATGGAGAATTTGTTTCATTTACACTTTTTTTAGGTTTTATGATTGCACCAATTGTTCAAATGAGTAACATAGGGAGTCAACTTACTGAAGCTTTTGCTGGTTTAGACAGAACTCAGGAATTAATGAACTTACCTGAAGAGAATGATCCTGAAAATCGTAATATAGTATTGGGAAAAATTGAAGGAAACCTTTCATTTAAAAATGTTTCTTTTGCCTATAATCATAAAGTAAATGTCTTACACGATATTTCATTTGAAGCTTCTAAAGGAAGTGTAATTGCTATGGTAGGTTCGTCTGGTTCTGGAAAATCAACTATCGCAGGATTAGTTACAGCATTTTTAAATCCAAATTCAGGACAAGTGTTAATTGATGGAGTAGATTTATCTAAGGTCGATCTTCGAAGCTATAGAAATCAACTAGGTGTCGTGCTTCAAGATGATTTTTTGTACGAGGGAACAATAAGAGAAAATATTCTATTTCCGCGTCCTGATGCAACTCTAAAGGAACTTGAGGAAGCTGTACAAGGAGCATACGTTAATGAATTCACTGATCGTTTTGAAAAGGGCATAGATACTCTTATAGGAGAGCGTGGAGTTAAATTATCTGGAGGTCAAAGACAAAGAATTTCTATTGCACGAGCATTATTAGCGAAACCTAAGATTGTTATTTTAGACGAGGCTACATCAAATCTTGATACACAAAGCGAGGCGTTTATTCAAAAAAGTCTTAGTTTATTAATGAGGGATAGAACTACTTTTGTAATCGCTCACCGACTTAGTACAATTCAAAAAGCAGATCAAATTTTAGTAATTGAAAATGGTGATATCGTTGAACGTGGAAAACATAAAGAATTACTTGCTTCAAAAGGAAGATATTACGAATTATATACTTATCAAACTAGAATATAAAAGTTCTTAAATATTTCTCAAACCCTCATAAACTACAATACTTACAGCATTTGCTAAGTTTAAACTTCTTACATGATTACTATAAATTGGAATTTTATAAAGTTTATCTGAGTTTTTAGTTAATATATCTTTTGACAAACCAACAGACTCTTTTCCAAAAACAAGAAACATATCATCTTTATAATCAATAGAATAATAACTCTTTTCTGCAGAGCTTGACAGATAAACCATGTTTTTATCATTATTTATTGATAAAAAATCATTTATATTTTCATAAATCTTTACAGAAATATGTTTCCAGTAATCAAGTCCAGCTCTTTTTAATCTAGTATCATTTATTTCAAATCCAAATGGCTTTACTAAATGTAAAATTGATCCTGATGCTAAGGCAAGACGACCAATATTTCCAGTATTATTAGGTATTTCAGGCTCTATAAGTACAATGTTAAACCCCATTTTATTTTATATTTTTAATTTTAAATTCTAGACTTTAAGATAGTTAAAAGTAGTAAAGGAG
>ENA-OQVM01001742-OQVM01001742.1-marine-metagenome-genome-assembly--contig:-NODE-1742-length-27636-cov-8.770819_pt1 | contig 27636 bp, 22 predicted proteins | sample MGYA00237776_ERZ505498 | MGnify/ENA primary metagenome ERZ505498 (study PRJEB26159, sample SAMN06265151) | marine metagenome | isolation source: Helgoland LTER site | place: Germany:Helgoland, sampling...
GTAATACTGACTTCGAATAGGTATTCGCGACAAGAATATGGTTTTCAGAAAAGGTAGCAGTTAATGGAACTGGAGAAACTGTCAATACGAAGCATAAAGATGGATTTAGGGTTCTTAGATTAAGAATTACCTGTTCCATGTCATTATAGATCTCGTCATACTTATAGTTTTTGAAAAAATGAATTTTGTCTGAGAACTTACCGCAAAATGTACCGGGACAAATTGCATAAGTATAACCTAATAAATCAATCCACGATTCTGTTAAACCTAAGGTGAATATAAATATGTCAGACTCTGAAACCGATTTTCGAATGGATTTTAAAGTTAGCATTCGTTCTTTTCTTAATGATTGGAATGAGGAATATCCACCTTCTGGGACCCGAGGTCTGAAAGGGTCAAAAAACTTCTTACCTTCCTTTACATATGCGTCGGGGCACTTTTTAATCTTCAAAGACCAATCTATCCATTGTCTTAGCATAGAAGCAGTGTAGATATTTCCTATTCTAAAAGAGAAAATTCCGTAACCGTAATTTTTGTATTTGTCTGGATGAAGATCTTTAGGAGGAGGTTCTGAATCTACAAAATCAAACTTTTTAGCTTTAAGCCAATCTCCTATATGCTTAGCGAAACAAGATCCTACAGTGATTATTTTTGAATTTAACCCAATTTTAAATTTAGGGTTCCACATATCGGAGATCTCGGTATATTTTAATTCTGCCAATGCGCTACGCCAAAACTTGTTAGCAGAATTAAATCTATAAGGATTAGAAACTTTATTCACATTTTTTTTCAAGTATTATTCTCTGTCTACGCATCAATAAACAATACCTCAAGCAAATATCCTAATATCACTAAGTGCAAGCGGAGCAACCGACGCAGAAATGCATCATGGATTGAGTCACGCCGGCCACCTGTCTCATCGGTTTCTGGATCAAAGTGGATCGACGCGGGCTTCGCCCTCGCAATGACAAGGTGTGTAAGAAATAAGTGTGCGGTATCGTTACAACACGCTCTCTGTCATTGCGAGGAGAGAACGCGCGGTAATCCACTGCATGCAATGAACGCATCCCGACAATGCGATGCGGGTTTTGTGTACCAGTCGATCGCCACGGGCTTTCAGCCCTCGCGATTACAAAGGATGAAAAAATGGAGAGCATGGAATATAACTCACTCCGGTACCGCACCGGCATGGGAACAGACTTCGGCGGCGATCTGACAGGCATCGGCAAGAATTTCCGTATGTTCTTTCCCCTGAAGTAATCCCAGCGTCATTGAGGCGGTAAAGGAATCCCCCGCTCCCACCGTATCGACCAAGTTTGCAGGTACTCCGGGTTGTTCAACCATTCCATCTGCATGTGCAAGAATCGCACCCTCTGCACCTTGAGTCATTACCACGAGATCCAATCTGAATTTGGTTCGTAATTCTCCGAGGACCTTTTCATCGCTTTGGGATAACTCAATGCCACAGGCTTGGCAGACCCGATGGAGTTCCTCATCGCTTATCTTTAGGATTGAGCAGAGGGCAATCGATTCACAAATCAGGCCGTCATCAAAAAATGGTGCCCGTAGGTTAATATCGAGTATGCGGGGCGTTTTCTGACCTTTGGCAATGGCAAGGGCCTTACGAATTCCTACACGGGAGGACTGTCCGCGTTGACCGAGGGTACCAAAATAAAGTGCATCTGCTTTTGTCACCATTCTATCAATCTCTTCATTCCATTCCCAATGATCCCAGGCGGCATTTTCTCCAATCGTAAAGGTGGGCAGGCCCTTTTCCGTAAGTTCCACATGAACGACCCCAGTGGGGTAATCCTTCAAAACCTGTACAAGATCGATATTCACTCCGTGTTTCCGGTAAACCTGTAAAAGGGCTTCTCCCCGCTCATCCTCACCTACTCCGCTGACCATATGGACATCTGCGCCCAGACGGGCGGAGTGGCAGGCAAAATTAGCAGTGGCGCCCCCAAAGCGTGGTCCATCGGGAAACAGGTCCCACAAACCATCTCCCATAGCCACGATTCGTGCACTCACTTTTTCAATCCCTTTAAAATCATTTTGGAAACTTGTGCAGCGAGAAGATCGCGACCGGCTTCATTGTAGTGAACATCATTTTCTCCACGCTGGTATTTCGCCCGATCATTTCCAATAACGGAATAAAGATCATTAATAAGAACCCCATGCTTTTTCATGACCGCCCGAGCAGCCTTGTTAAATTCATCTGCCCGTTCGTTCGTGATTACCACTTTCACCTTTCTCTCGGGACCCACACAGGGAGGAGTTGTAACTGCAAAGATAAGCCTGGCACCCGACTTCTTTAACTTACGAACAACCCCATCCAGACTCGTAGCGTAGGTTTGAGGTGTCGACTTATTCTCCTGAGACCAACCGTACCAGTCCCAAAGGCCGAAATTAAAATGAATAAGATCCCATTTTTCATCGCCGATCCATTGCAATACATTTTCATTACCAAATGCCGACCACCGGCAATTGGTTTTGGGACGGTGTACATTGGCTTTCCCATCGAGCAATTTTCGTACCCGGGGGGTATATCCAATCGAAATTGAATCCCCAATGATTAGAACCCTGGGCAATCCCGGATCATCCACCGGATTATCAAAGGGTTTGGAGAAGGGGTCAGGCTCGCCGCATAAAGAGCTTAGGAATGACAGTAAAATTAAAAAACAGAATGATTTATAGGGCATGAAAGACCGTATCAAAAAAGGTACCCGGTGATCAAGTCGAAGCAACCGGGTGCCAACCTGCCCGATAAACCAGGCAGAGCAGACCCGCACCCAAAACAAGATGGGCAGTCTGGGACCATGGGGGTAATCCGGCATAGGCCAATACAATTCCCAATAAAATCTGGCCCAGTACGCAACTGAGAATCCAGGTTGGAAGTAAATCCTTTTTCGATCTTTTCCGGGCAGTCCAAAAAATCCATACACTGAGACCAAGAACCACTAAGGAAAGTGGGCGATGAATGTGATCCACCAATCCGGCATGATCCAGCCAGTTTTCCCGGGCAACACCCTCAGGTTCCTTGGTGAACTCGTCCACCTTCTCACGTACCTGGGTGCCGAGAATGACCTGCAATATAATAAGTCCGTATAAAAGGCGGGTACCGGGAATGATGATACCTTGGGGATGAGGGGAGGACCAGGCCTGAAGACTGATCAACAGCGAAAGGAGGATCATCGCCAGTAACATATGCAGGGTAATCATACCGGGCATCAATTCTGTCTGCACCACGATCGATCCCAGCCAACCCTGGAAAATCACCATAAGCAATGCCACAAGGGATCCGTAAAACAGCCGGGGTTTTAATTTACGCAAGGGAAATGATGCAATAAATGTAGCGATAATAAAGATTCCAATCAGTACCCCGAGGACACGGTTCATGTATTCGATCCACATCTTGGTGGAGTCAAACTTGCTGAGATACTGCTTGCGATCGAGTCTGTCCAAGTAGTAAAGCTCGCCCGCCTCATCCGCTTGGGAAGGAATATCCACCAGTTCCGTGGGGGGTAACCAACACCCCCAGCAGGTCGGCCAATCCGGACAACCCAGGCCGGCACCGGTCGCGCGTACCAGTCCACCCGCAACCACCAGACCAAGGGTGGCCCAAAAGGTAAGAGATACCACTTTATGAAAACGGGACATTTTGTTTAGTATATTTTCTAAAAAGTTAAGGACAAAAAAATGGGTGAAATTGTATCCTTTAATTAGGAAATTTATTTAATAATTAGATTAACTTGCTGCTTTGAATTCCAAATTCTCCCCTTTACAGAAACTTTCCAAAGGTTATCTCCGAGCCCTTGAACGGAACTGATCGAACAGTTGTCACTGGAGCCTGCCTCGATAGCTTTCGTGGAATGAAAAAACAAATCACCCGTCTGTGCCCCCGCACTGGAAAGCATAATTTTTATGGATTTCGAGGTCGTGTACATTTCCTCGATCTCCGTGGCACCGATCGACAGATGAAGGTTGGAACCGACAAGTTTTGGAAAGTCCCCGGTCAATGGGGTAAAGCGAAGGAGCTGGGATCCATTCTTGGGAATATTCTTACCAGTGAAAGAATCGGTCGCGTAGCCTAGCGCTTTATTTTCCCAAAAGTCATAGACTACACAACGGGTTCCGGCAGGAAGACCCGCATCCCCAAAATCGAGGGTTATATCAGCCGATTTATTCTTATCCGAATTGTAAAGATTATAGACCGCAAAATCTCCCCATGTCCGATCCGCAGCAAACCCAAAGATGGTGTTTTTATCCGATTTCCCGAGTGTAAGCAGGCGGGAGTTTTCACGGCTGGCGGGTCGCATAATTTCGTAGTTCCGCCAAACCGCTTGCACATCCGGTTTATTAACCGGCTCGGAAATCATCGCGGTGCCCCCAGTAAGAGCCACGGTGTTGTGCCAGGTTCTCCACATATCAACTCCTTCCGGGGTATGACCCACCCGGCGGGAGGGTAATTTGACATCCAGGTAGGAAACATCCGCATCATTATTCCACCATACCCGGTTGTAAATTTGAAAACGTAAAACTGATTCAAGACAGTGAGCAAAGTGAGCTGGGTGAGAATCTGGCCCGACACGGGCAGCATCGACATAGCCAATCACTCCACGGGTTGGCTGTCCGAGGCAGGATAAAATATACATATCCTCACCAGCTGCATCACGGTACAGAGTGTATAATTCACGAAATGCCTGCAGGCGGGTGAGTTTAGGGTCCACATACCGGTTTCCGATTCCATTAAAATCAATCTTAATGTACCCGTATCCATTATCACGGGCGGTTTCGATTACCTGCCGTAAAAACTTTTTGGACTTCGGATGCGAAGGATTGATCCAATTCGCTCCGGCCGGGTGAAATGGATTAGGGTTCATAAAACTGGATATTCCCTTGGCATTGGACTGAATTGCGTCCGGGTTTGCTTTTTTCCATGGATGTTCCGGGTTGATCATTAATGGGGCAAACCAAACACCGGGAATCATACCAGCCTGACGGACCCGACGGGCGACCCGGGCCATCCCCGATGGAAACTTGGCATTTCCATTCCAGATACCATCCATGATCTGATACCCGTCATCAATTTGTACAATTCCTTTTCCAAAAGTGTTGGGATTTTTTTCAATCGTATCGACTACATCCATCACATGAGCCTCGTCAATTTTAGTGGTCCGATCGTACCAGCTACACCAGCCATAAACCGGTCCTTTATTATTACGAGCCTTGTGGGTGATGGCTACCCAACGGGTCCAAATGTCGGTGTTTGTTTCCGTATCTTCTGCAATTAACAGAATCTCCTCACTCCTACGGGTTTCCCCGGGGCTTACCAAAACCCGATCCATTTGAGCATAGGCCTTGAGTTTTTGGTCACGTACTTCCACCCGGCAATGGGCATCGGCGGGTCCAGCAGGTCCGATCAAAAAACTCTTTTTATTGATCGTGTTCACAAAGAGTCCGACTTCATTACAGCCGCCATTCATCACAGCCAAAGTCTCGGCATGGTTATGTTGCATCAGTGGAGTGATCAACCAATGAGAAGAATCTCCCAATTGTACTTTGCCGGAGCCCGACATAGCATCCAGTATTTCCAAAGAATTAAGATTCAGATCATGTTTGCTTCGGTTATGCAAAAAACCCTGAATTGTAATCGCATGAAAGTCATTCAATTCTTTTATTCGTAAGGTCAATTGGAAAGGAGAACCGTCTTTTCCATAAAGTTTGTCCGTCTGAGTAGCTCGACCAAAAGGAGTCACCACCTCTGTAGTCTTGACTTCTCCACGAAGCGAAAGATCTCTTGTACCAATCCGGTAATTTTTACCATCTGAAGAAAAGACCGCACTCGCACTGGCAGTGATTGTACCGATATCTTTTAATCCGATCGTATAATAATCGGATTTTGTGGAAAACTTTACTTCACCAACAAGTGAGGTAAGAAGGCATGAAATGAGAAGGATTGGGAGTCTGAATAAGGTCATGATTCTGATTATAAAAAGAGACCTATTACTAAACCTCACCCCATTCAAGGCAAGTGATATTAAACTAAGACAGAGACTTCTCGATCAGTTTCTTAGACGCCTTGACTCCGGCAACAGGCTCGAGAGCACTACCCTCCCATTCAATGGCGAGAATTCCTTTATATGCTGACTGCTTAATCATTTTCATAAGACGTGGATAATCAAAATCGGGCTGATTTCCATTTTTGTCAAAGCTGTGCATCTTGCAGGAAACTGTCACGGTATGGGGAAGCATGGCTTTTGTTCCCTTATAGACATTATCCTTCAACTTTCCGAAATCCGGCATTAGTTTGAGGGCGGGGTGTTTCAGCTTGGTGGCGACCTCTGCAAGAAACGCCCCTTTTTGGCTAAGGCTGGAAGCCCCCGGTTCAATTGCAATGGTCAGGTTCTTCTTGGCCGCCTCATCAGCGAGAGGTTTGAGTGCTTCCACACTCGCCTGCAGACCGGCTACTGGATCGGTTCCCGGAGCCTTCAGAAAAACCCGGACCATCGGTGCACCCAATTGAACCGCACGGTCAAACGAAGCGCTTATTTTGGCGGTACTGGCAACCCGTTTTTTAGCGGAAGCGTCAAGGGCACCCGACATCAATAAAAACAAATCAGTACCTGCCTGGTCCGCTTTTTTTCGCATCGTGGCCAAATACTTGGGGTCATCCAATTTATCCTTGGGCAGACCGCCCTCCCAAAGATCAATCGCTTTGATCCCAAATTGATCGACAGTAAATTTGGGGAAATCAAGGGCATCGAGGGAGCCATCCTTCAGTAAAGCACGAAGAGAATATTGAGAAAGACCCAGGGTAAACCTCATTTTTTTATGATGTTTGGCAGTTAAGGAAACTGGAAAGGCAGAACCCGCTAATGCGATTTTACCAGTGCTTTCCAAAAAGGATCGTCGGTTAATTGGATTATTCATGTTGTTACTTATCTAGATTTTAACTTCAACCTCAATCATAAATGTGGGGAAATTCGTACTATTTAAACTTATTCCTTTGCCAAAACCTGAAGATTAAAGAATCTGATCTTCTCACTTATGATCATCCTTTCCAACTTAAGTAAAGCATACGGACCGAAAACCCTTTTTTCGCAGGTTTCCCTGCGCTTACAGCGAGGAGAAAAACTCGGTTTGGTTGGACCCAACGGAGCGGGCAAGACCACCCTGTTTTCAATTATTCTTGGTGCCTTGGAGGCGGATGGCGGAAAAGTGGAAAGAGAAAAAGGCAGAACGATTGGATACTTGCCCCAGGAAAGTGCCCCAACCGAAGAGGAAACCGTTATTGAATTAGCCACTGCGATTTCCCCCGCACTTTCAGAAATTCAGAAAACGATAAGGTGCCACCCTCAACCCGAGGATCCAATCAGAATCCAGGCCCTCGAAGAATTTGGGGAATTGGAAGGATTTACCCTTGAAGCACGGGCCAAGAAAATTCTTTCCGGTCTCGCATTCCAAGAAGAAGATTTTGCAAAAACCGCCCGTACTCTTAGCGGGGGATGGATTATGCGGGCCCACTTGGCCCGCCTTTTGGTAATGGAACCCGACCTATTAATGCTCGACGAACCGACGAACCATCTCGATCTGGAAACCTTGGGCTGGTTTCAAAACCAACTTAAAAGGTACTCCGGGGCCATTCTCACCATCTCTCATGACCGGGCTTTTCTGAACGGAATTTGTGATGGAATTGTGGAGATTGGACATGGTAAACTCCATCGTTACCAGGGAAACTATGATCGTTTCCTTACCCAAAGAGCGGAACGGGAAGCCCAGCATCTTGCTGCCTATCGAAACCAGCAGCGCGAAATTGCTCACCACGAAGATTTCATCCGACGCTTTCGCGCGAAAGCATCTAAAGCCTCACAGGCACAGGCTCGTATCAAGCAACTTGAAAAGATGGAAAGAATTCCGGCACCCGAAGCGGATGCAGAAACCATTTCCTTTCGATTTCCCCAACCCGAAAGAAGTGGTCAACGGGTGGCTACCCTAACCGAAGTAAAACAGGCCTACGGAGATCATGTGGTCTATGAAAACCTGAACCTCGAAGTTGAAAAAGCGGAGAGGATTGTACTAGTGGGGCCGAACGGAGCAGGCAAGTCCACCCTGCTCAAAATTCTTGCTGAGCAGGTTCCGATCGAATCGGGCGAAAGGGAATTAGGGCATCAAGTTAGTGTGGGATACTTTTCTCAACAACGGGTAGATCTCTTAAATTTGGAAAACTCCGTACTGGATGAAGCCATGGAAAAAGTAAAGAGTCAGGTACATACCCAGGATGTCCGTGGAATGCTCGGCACTTTTCTTTTCCGCGGGGATGATGTCTTTAAGAAAGTAAAAGTATTAAGCGGGGGAGAAAAAAGCCGCCTCGCTCTAGTTAAACTTTTACTCTCCCCTCCCAACCTCATGCTTCTGGACGAGCCCACCACTCACTTGGATATGCCCAGTATCGATGCTGTCATTCAAGCCCTGAAGGACTACACCGGTACACTGATTTTTGTCAGTCATGACCTACACTTTATCCGTGCCCTTGCAAAACGAACGATTCGGATTGAATCGGGAAAAAGTACCGATTTCCCGGGAGACTATGATTATTATCTTTGGAAGTCAGGGTCCGCTTCGGAAAAAGGGGGACTGGTAGAAGGACTGAGGGATGCCCGTCCAACTGAGCATTCCACAGGTCCGGGAAAAAACAAGGCAGTCAGTGCCAAGGAAAGGAGACGGATCAATGCGGAGTCTCAAAAAAAGGCACGTCAGGAAAGAAACAAGATGGAGCAGCGGGTGTCCAGGTTGGAAAAAGAAATTTTATCTCTTGAAGAGGAACAGACCGAAGTGAACGAATTACTTGCGGACCCCGAATCCTACAACGATCCCGAAAAAGGCAAAGTATTGAACGAAAAGGCAGCCCGAATTGCCCGCCGCTTAAAAGAGCGAAATTACGAATGGGAAATTGAAGCGGGCAAATTAGGAGAGTTACAAAACAAAAAGACTACTTAACTTTCTTCGTCTCCGGTCCTTTGTTCCAAAGAATATGGGTACCAGATTTACCTGGCACCACAATTTCCTTCCATCCGTCCCCGTCCAAATCAGGTGTATGGATATACAAACCGGTACCCGCCAATCCAGTGTGTAAAACCTCCTTTTTGAAGCTCACTTTTCCATCGTCGCTCAACCGGGGTTGAAAACTGGCAATTACGATCTCGTCCTCGGCTCCCCGGTCCTTTCCACTGTGAGCATAGTAACGTTTCCCGGTAATGATCTCTGGCTGACCGTCTTTGTTTAGGTCGTCCCAGGTAATGGCGTGCAACTGACTAATCTTTTTGTCAATCAAGTGGTGTTTCCAAACCGTTGTCCCATCCTTTCGCGGTTCCAGTTGCTCGTGCCAATAAAGACCATAATTATGACCGTCTCCCCAAATCAGATCATTTCTTCCGTCCCCATTTAAATCCTTCACAAGAATGGGACAACTGGCGTGAGGCAGGGTAAAATCCTTGCGCCATTTCCAGGGCTGTCCCAGTGCATTCTTCGCCGGTCTTTCGTACCACCCCTGCATAAAGACAATATCCTCGTGTCCATCCCCATTAATATCACCGAATCCTTGACCATGCCCGTTTCCAGATTCAGAAACCACATGCTTACTCATTCCCTGCGATGCTTTTTTACCCTTAAATTTCCAGATAAGCATCGGGTTTTTTGAATTCCAACTATTGGCCACATATTCCGGGATTTTATCTCCGTCCATATCCCTAAAAAATATCATTTCATTATGTTTATATCCTGTTTCCACCAATTCATGCTTATGCCAGGCATCCTCCGTGATCAGACCCTCTTTCCCAGGATTCTCAAACCACAGGACCGAAGAAAGTGTAAACTGGCCGGCAATCACATCCAAATCCCCGTCACCATCCACATCGTGCAGGTAATCTCCATTATCCTGCATATAATCCTTTCCAAATGGTTCAATACTTCGAAACTTAATTGGGTCCCAATCTGGATTAAGATAGTAGCGCTCTCCTGCAATGATATCCAAATCACCATCATTGTCCAAATCCCCCACCGCACAGGATTCAATATTGTCCTTATGTAACAACTGCACATCAAAACGAAGGGCAGCGGACAAAACTAGTGGGAAAAGGAGGAGGGGGAAGAGAAGGTTTTTCATAAGGCAGTTTGTTTAATCAGTTGATAATATAAATGTCGGGGAAAATATTTTCTTACGCAAGTGGATATTAAATTGAAGCTGGTTTTTTATTTTTTGACTAAGCGGGCAATCTTAGTGAATCCGAAAGACCCACAGTCATTAGCAATCAATGCCCCTCCATCTGCGGTGACACAGACATCCTCTCCCGCCCAGTCTGAATTTGTCGCTCCATAAATCCCCTCCCATTCCATTTCCCCATTTCCGTCGACCTTTATCAAATAAATCTTCCATTGTCCGGAAGGACCAGAAATATGTCCGGTCTTTTCATATCGCCCGGTCTCATCACCCGTTCCGGCAACTGCCAACCAGCCTCCATCCATCGTTGAACGGGCCCCCCACACCTCGTCATGAATCCATTTCCCCTCGTAACCCCTTGGTTGTCCAAAAAACCGGGTCCAGACGACACCTCCTCTTTCGTCCACCACGGTCAACTCAATATCCCAGTTCTTGCTCAGAGGGCTTTTCTGCGTGTGACCGGCAAGCATGGAATAGCCATTCGCTTTTGTATCAAAGCCCCAGTAAACGGTGTTATAATGCTTCGACCAAAGGACCTTTCCCTGATGATCTAATTTTAAAAGGTGGTATTTATTCGATTCCTCATCCCGGGGGTGGCACATTAATAGACTGCCTCCATCCTTGGTCGCTTTGACACGGTAACCCGAGGAAGCAAACTCCCCCAATTCACGCCTCCATTCCTCCCTTCCAGTCGAATCCGTTTTCAGCACAACTCCTCGGCCCCAGTTCATAAAAGTTCCCTCCGCCAAACCGTCGCGATATCCAGTCACCAAAATTCCTCCCTCTGGAGTGATTGTTAAACCCTCAAATGCGTCTTCCGTTCCCATGTTCCATGTTTTTGACCATAAAGTCTTACCCGTATCCGCCTCTACCTGGATCAGGGCCGCATCCCTTCCAAGAGAACCGGCGACAAGATAATTTCCGTCCACTGATTCAGCGACACAGTTTCCTAAATTGTACCCTCGCTTTCCAAATTCTTTTTTCCAAATCAAATTTCCCTGACTGTCAGTCTTGACCAGAAAAATCTTTGCAGTTCGGTCTTCCACGAATCCAGTTTCCCCCACCATTAAAAAACCTAGGTCACTGGTTTGAATTACATAATGCGGATGACTCTCCTCACCACTCCCCTTGTATGTGCGGTGCCATTCAATTCGAGGAGGCGGGCGAGCCATTAAACTCTTACAAATCACTAAACCGAGAAGTACTAAATAATTAATGATAGCCATGCGATTTATAGTTTTCACACTATTTATAACTTTACTACCACAAATCATTCACACTTGAAAATAGGGATTTATAATTTTTGTAGCCCGGGACCACTTATTCTTGAAAATAATAGGTTATTGCTTTTAAGAGAGGAAAGAGTGTGGGTTGATCCCAAAGCTCTCAACCTTAATGACTACACCAAGAACATCAAAGTTCATAATTCTGGGTTCCCTATACTTTACTCAGGGAATTCCAAATGGATTTTTTCGGCATACTGTCCCCGTAGTATTTCGGGAGAGTGGTCTATCTCTTGAGGATATTGCTCTCTTCCTCCCCGCTCTTTATTTGCCCTGGGTGTTAAAATTCCTTTGGTCCATTGTCGTGGAACGTTTTCACTCCAAAAAACAAGGGAAGTACCGGTCCTGGATTATCCCGTTACAAATTCTCACCGCGGGTACGATGGTCGCATTAGCAAACTGGCAGTTCGGCACCTCCCTATCCATTTTCGTTCTCGGGGTCGCTCTTATTAATATTTTCAGCTCCGTGCAGGATGTATCGACCGATGGCTATGCGGTCAAAATTTTGAGTTCCCAGGAGCGTGGATGGGGAAATGCCATACAAGTCGGCTGCTACTGGCTGGGATTTGTTGTCGGCGGGGGATTCATTTTAATGCTGATGAATTCACTTGGATGGAATTTTTTGTTGATCGCCATGGCACTAGTCACCCTTCTCGCCACCATTCCCCTGCTTTTAACTCGACCGGCTAAAAGAGCTCAAAACAAAGAAGCTCCCCAAAGCCCAAACCAATCAATTGGATTATTGAATTTCTTACGACAACCAACTGTTTTTAAACTTCTCACCCTTGTGGCCGCCTTTCGAATGCTCGAGGGCTTTATTCGATCCCTGGTACCCACCATGTTTAAAGACTGGGGAATGGAACTAAATGAAATTGGATTTACTCTCGGTATTGTTGCGCCCGGTGCCGCATTGTGCGGTGCTTTAGTTGCGGGCATTCTGGTTACTCGTTTGGGTCGCCTGCATTCGTTACTCCTTTTTGGGAGCATGCAGATCTTATCCGCAGCAGGTTATATGTTTTTAAGTTCGACTAAATTAGTGGACAGCTCTCTGGTTTTCCCTGTGGTAGTGGTCGATCATATGATTTCGGGAATGACCACCGTGGCCTTATTTTCATTAATGATGGACTGGAGCAGAAAAGAACATGGGGGTACCGATTATACCTGCATGGATTGTATCGGTGTATTTGCGATGATGTTTGGAACTGGAATTAGTTACCTAATCGCTCATTATGGCGGCTACTCCATGAGTTTTGGCTGTGCAATTCCACTTACTTTACTTTCCTTATTTATTGTTCGCACATTATTTGCTCAAATTCAGAAAGAAAATCACTGGAAGTCTTTACATTCAAATAACTAAATCACAGAAATTGGTTTAGCTCTTACTCAGTTTAAAAAACTGCTCTATTAAAAAGCGGGGTATTACTCATGTCCCCGTACTGTAAAAAACTAGTTGAGATAAGACTGTACCAATAAAGTCTGCAGACGACTGACCTCCACCGCTGAAGTCTTGGCAATAAATCCCCGGGCGTGTGCAAAATGAACATCCGTTTCCTCTGCCAATTCACTGAAATCAAGACGGGCATCATCATTAAATCGACGCATTCCGTACCCCACTCCCCGACTGTCCGGGGAAATAATGGCGAGTACCTCCTCTTCCAGACCAAGTGCCTTAACCTGATATCCAAGGACCCCGGAAGCATCTTCCGGCAGGCTGTCAATCCGGGGAAGGAATAAAGCTTTAAACTCGCTATCCCCCTTCTTTAAGTTCCAGACTTCCGTATGTTGTGATACCATATCCAACCTGGATCGTAGATTGGTGATGAACTCGACCAGGTCTCTCCCAATCATTCGCATCACTTCCCAAACCGGTTCGCCTGGATGGTGTTCAGTTTGAGCGGCAAAATTCTTGAGTAAAGTAATATCAAGCGGAGAATTTAATTTCCCCAGAGTCTCACGATCCATTTCCAACCACTCCGCAGTATCTTTGGGTCCTCGACAATCAAACCACTCCGCCACTTCCAACCATGGACAAAACTCACGGGCATCTTCATAAATTCCCAGATATTGAAGAACGAGAGATAATGCACAGGTCGGAATATGATCGCGGGGAAATTGGTGGTGATCAAAATTCAGTCTCACTGACTCATGCTCCCCCCCCACATCCAGAACGGCAATGCTTTGATCAGCCAGGTCTGAATCAGTCGGTTCCCGTCGAAAAATAGAAACCGGATTATCGTGTAAAAGTACAGAGCAGGCCAGAAAGTCATCCTTATGTGCCCCGCCCGGGTGTGTGATTATGGAAGAAATCATAGGGTGACAACGTGAAGAACAAACGGGGAATGTCGAATCGAAAATGGTATGTTTCCCGGCTTCGCCTTCCCGGACGATTCAAGATATCATCATGATCAAAGATCTACTTGTCCCATTCTCCAACTTACTCTATACTTATCCGCTTCGGTCATAATTGGGTGACCCCGGCGTGGTGGTTGGAAATGGTAAAAGTTTCACAATGTGAAAAGCTTCAACATTTTTGATTTCGTTTCGGTTTTCATCAATCTCATTATCTTATCAACTAAATCCTTTTTAAAGTGTTCAATTTAATCTATCGAAAATTCGGGAATCGTGTCCAAGCCAAGGACGACGTCCTTTCTGGTCTGACTGTTGCTCTTGCACTTGTACCCGAAGCAGTGGCCTTCGCCATTATTGCCGGAGTTACTCCAATCATCGGCTTATACGCCGCTTTTATTATCTGCCTGGTCACGGCAGTGATGGGAGGAAGACCTGGCATGATCTCTGGTGCAACCGGTGCGCTCGCGGTAATCATGGTCTCCCTCGTTATCCTCGGGAATGAGAAAGGCGAAGCACTCGGGCTTGGTCCGGACATGGGCACTCAGTATTTATTTGCCACCGTTATTCTAATGGGAATCATTCAACTTGGTTGCGGTGTTCTTAAACTGGGTCGCTTTGTGCGACTTATTCCCCAACCCGTCATGTTTGGCTTTGTCAATGGATTAGCCATTGTGATTTTCGAAGCTCAATTCCCCATGTTTACGGAAAGCCCGACCACCCCGGAGTCTTCCTGGTTGGTTGGAAATGACATGTACCTCATGCTTGGACTCGTCTTCCTGACCATGGGAATCATCCACTTTTTACCCAAGCTTACCACTCAGTTGCCCTCCTCTTTGGTCGCGATTGTCTCCATTAGTTGTCTCGTGATCGGATTAAACCTGGACACACTGGTCGTAAAGGATATGGCGTCTATTGGGGGTGCACTGCCCAGTTTGGTTACCTTTACTATTCCATTCAATTGGGAGACACTTCAATTTATTGCACCCTTTGCCTTCATTCTTGCCGCCGTGGGGCTGATCGAATCTCTAATGACTCTTACTCTGATTGACGAACTGACTGAAACTCGTGGTAACAGTACCCGCGAATGTCTTGGGCAAGGAGCAGCTAATGTGATCACTGGCTTCTTTGGTGGAATGGGTGGTTGTGCAATGATTGGCCAAAGTATTATTAATATTCGCTCCGGCGGACGGGGTCGATTGTCTGGAATTGCCGCGGGTATTTTCCTCCTTTGCTTTATTCTTTTTGCCAGTTCATTAATTGAACGAATTCCCCTCGCCGCCCTGACCGGTGTAATGTTCATGGTGGTAATTGGAACTTTTGAATGGAGTAGCCTTAGGATTCTCAGAAAAATTCCAAAAACCGATGCATTCGTAATTATTTTAGTATCCGCAATTACTGTGATTAGTCATAACCTTGCCCTGGCGGTGATTACCGGAGTGATCGTTTCCGCCCTTGGATTTGCATGGAAGTCCGCTCAGCATATCCACCGATCGAATGAAATGCGAAAGGACGGTACAAAAGTTTATTTCTTACACGGCCCTCTCTTTTTTGGTTCAATTACCGATTTTACTCAGGGATTCGATCCAGCGGAGGATCCCGATGAAGTAATTGTGGATATGATGGACTCAAGGGTGTGGGATCATTCTGGATTGGAAGCGATTCATAAACTGGGTGCTCGATACAAAGCCGCAGGAAAGTCCATTAAATTACAACACATAAGCGGTAACTGTAGTGCACTCCTCAAAAAGGCGGGGAGTATGATTGATGTAATTGTGCTTCCTGATGATCCGAGCTACCATGTTGCCAACCTGATCAAATCGGATCGAATGCCTTCCGCACGAACTTAACTCTCGGGTAAAGATAGGCACGCGCCTACTCAATTAATACCATTCAAACGAATTGAGCTTTAAATCCCCCGTATTGTTTCCCCATGCTTCATGGTTACGAAACATTGTGGGTCCAAGTTCTTCGCCTCCACTGCTTTCCTTAAACGTTCAGGCGGTTCATTCATCGGTTCATCCGTCAAATCCAGGAATGTTCCCCAGTGCATCCCGATCGATCGTTTGCTCGCCACATCAAGGTGAATTTGAACGGCCTCTTCCGGGGTGCAGTGCATATCCTTCATGAACCAACGGGGTGCATAAGCCCCAATGGGGATAAGTGAAAGATCCATCCTGCCAAATTTTCTCCCGATATCTAAAAAGTCTTGGGAATATCCGGTATCCCCCGCAAAAAAAAGCTTTTGTTGCGGAGTTTCAATTACCCAACCCGCCCAGAGTACCCGATTAGTATCCCCCAATGCCCGTCGACTCCAGTGTTGAACAGGAACGGCATTCAGTGTCCAATCCCCTACTTGATGACTACCCCACCAATCTAACTCGATTACTCCCTCACTAATTCCAATTTTTTTAAACCAGGCCTTCATTCCAAGAGGAACTAAAAAGACGGGCGGGCTTTTCTTTTGTCGCGCAACAAGGCCGAGCACAGATTTCTTGTCTAAGTGATCATAATGATTGTGCGAAATTACCACTATATCGATAAGGGGTAGATCTGCTAGGGAAATAGCAGGAAGTAGAACACGCTTGGGACCTGCAAAACCAACGGGAGATGCCCGGTTGGTTAAATGCGGGTCCGTAATCAGGTTTACTCCCATGTGCTGCCAAAGAAAAGTCGAATGCCCAATCCAGGTCAGCGTGGACTCGCTTCGATTAGTCTGCAAAAAGGAAATATCTGGTTTATCTTTTTCAAACTCTATTGGTTCCTGAGGCTTTCGGGTGACACGCCAACGGAGGACATCTAATAAACTCTTAGTCATTATTTTTTCAGATAAATAATTATTCTTAAAACCATTCTCGGTATGATGAATTGGCTTTTTTTCGGAAAGATCCCTTGATTGGGCACAGCCAAAAAGAAAAATCAAAAATATTCGAGCAATTACTTGCATGAATACTGACTCTACTCAGAATGATTCCTATCGAGGAAAAAACTCGTAGCGATCCGCTTGCTTACCATCAAGCAGGATAACCTCGTAGTCCATTTTTTCTTTTCCAAATACAACCCGCATCACGTGATGATCGCTCCCTGTCATTCCTGGTGACTGAAGGTACCACCTGTCCGACTTGGGAATCCTTTGGGGCACTCCTAGTCCCCCTTCCCCGACATATACAATACCAGTTGGATCCTTTTTTTCATTACGAATGGGAACGGTTCGTTTAATCACATGTCCATCGGATTCAATAGCGAGGTCGAGGTTAAATTTTTCAAACAAGGGCACCCAAAACTTCTTTGCTTTACCCGGAGTTTTTACCGCGGGCCAGACCGGTCGATGGTACTCGGCCAAAAGCCAGCGAACCTTGGGGCGTAAATCAAAAAGGGTTTTGGCCAACCATGCCTGTTGGTCTCCTCCTGCACTGATCTCACTGTTCAAGGTAATGAGTGCAACCTTAGGCGAAATCATGGTGTGGAAATAATTTTTTCCAGAGCCTCCAGGGGTGTCGAAAATTTCGTCGTACAAAGGACCGCCGTCATGGTTCCCCCGGGTAGGTATGATGGGCAAAACCTTACCAGAATTGGTGACCGTAAGTTCGTGCTGACTAAGCCAGGTTGACCACTGACTCCAGCTTCTTCCACTCACAATGTAGTCTCCACCATGAGCAAAAGCAATCAACTGGTCGTCGTTTGCAGATAAGTCCGCCATAAGCAAATTAACTTGGGCACGGGCCTCAATGCCTGTTCGCGAATCTCCACCGAACAGAAGTCTGAATTCCCGATCATCCGAGGGAGCAGTTCTGAAATGCATGACGGGGGATTTTTTACCGTCCGACTCGACCTCGAAGTGATAGGTCGTGGATGGCTTCAATCCACTGATCCGGGCGTGGTGATAGTATTCTCCTTTGGCTCCGGAGTATGCTCCACTTCGCTGTGCTTCCAAAATCATCCCACCCCCGGTATATTTTCCCTCCGAACGAATTCCATAACGGACCTTATGTTCACTCCCCTTCTTCGCCGTGGTCCAGGAGATCGTAGCGTTGGTCGAGGGTTCCTTGGTCCAGATCACGCGCCACTGAGAAGGTCCGCCCCCCTTGACAGGAGCCAATGATTTCATCCTCGTCTCCACATATTTCTGATCGAGCCAAGGAGTTTCCGAAAAGGCCTTCACAGAGACCAAAGGGGTTAAAATAAGAAGAAACTGAGCAAGTATTTTTATTTTCATGAAGATATTTTTTTGGATTCCAGAGAATTCCAATGGGCCCATAAAAAGAGTGGAACACCCCCATTGCAAATCCTTAATGCCAAGTCATGCCAATGATCCCAACCGTAAGCTGTCATCCGGCTCGTGGCGGTGACAAATCCCCAAACTGCCATCCATAAGGCAATCGTCTTGATTCTTTTTCCAGGCAAAAGGAGGAGAGCGACAAGAATGAAGTCCTGAATGGCAATAATCGGCAAAGCTGATTCCGCAAAGGCCTGTCTCGATGCAGCGATGGTCAAAGCTTCTTCTAGGTCTTGGAAGGATACCGCGGTGAAAACGGGATCACCAAGAAACAAGTTCATCGTGCCAATAATCAAATCGACAAAGGAAGGCTTAAGCCAAAGGGCACACAAACCGTGGCCAACGAAAGTTCCGGCGACTCCCCAGCGTAATAACCACTCCACACGGCGTATATTTCCTTTTTCGGGAAAAGCGGTCAGCAGGAGCAAGGCCAGCGGTGCGGCAAAGCGCACTGCATGCCCCGCCGGATCGGTGGCATGAAAAGGGTTACCCGGATTGATAATCCAGGAAAGAATAGCCACGGAAAAAGACCAAAGTGTAAACAGGCCAAGAATCGAAAAATCAATCCTTCGGGCCATGGAGTGAACGGATGGATTCACGATTCCAAAGATAAGTAAAGCGGTACAGGCAAACCAGATGAAGACTTGCACCGCACGATCAAAGATCGAAACGAAGGGATCACCCATAGAAACGAGGAGGAATGAATTCAACGCCGAGGGTCCGTCCAATTTGGCCGCATAGCCCAAGAATTGAATCAATACCAGAAGTCGCAGAAAAAAAAGGATGCGATTACTCATCACAAACAAATCATGAAGTTTAATAAAGCACTCTTCAAGTTTTAACGGATTGGGTGATGGTGGCATTGGCAAATTGCCAATTCGGTTCTCCAATATCAATATTCGTTCTCGGAGTAGCTCACATTAATATATTTAGCTCTATGCAGGCGACATCCACAGATGTTCATGTGGGGTATTGGGAGCTAGGTTAATTGCTTTGAGCGGAAGGCCCCGATCATTCGTAAGCAGTCCCACTGCTGCATTTGACTCCGAATCGCCTTCTTTGCCCTGCAACCATTCGAGCAGTTTAACCTCAGGATTCTTTTTATTTAGTTCGTTATCTGTACTATCTCTTTCATCTGAAACCAGATCAGTTTGGTTACCCTCTTCAATAATTAAAGAACTTTTTTTGGCTTCAGATTCATCTTTCGAAAATACTAATGGTCAAACTATGGGGGGCTTGATCTTATCATCCACCCTCTGAACATTTTTTTGATTAACTTGGCCAATGGAGAGATCGAAACAAATTATGGTAACTATTCCGCCTAAAGCCATTCCAATTAAATGTGTGATGATCGATTTTTTTCATCTTTTTAAAATTATAAAAATAGAGAAGGAAGTTGCTGTAAAAGTACTACCCGAGACAATTTTCTTGATTATCCCGTGAAATTATCAATGAATCAACCTTTTCACCTAAACCCCTTCACTCCTGTTTTATCATGGCCATCCAAATCAAAAATAAATCTAAAGTTGAAATCGGTGTCGTTCCGACCCACCTCATGTTTGTCGGCGCACTCGCTCCGGATGAATCCGGAAAGCTCCCACGCACCAACTCGGGTGATTTAAAAATTGTATCCGGCATGCGCCTGCTCTGCCGCACATCTCCGGTAAAACTGAATAATGTGCAGGTCACACTTTTCCCCGGAACCGACAGCAAAGATTTGGATGATATGTTCAAAGGTTTGCGTGCTCTCAAACTCCAGGTCCACCTGATCATGATGGTTGGTGGAGCCAACCCGCTCAACCCCAAGGATGAGGATGCGGTTGTAGAGATGCTCAACTCCGGTCTCGCGGTGGCCAAGAAATATCGGGTCAAGCATGTATCCTCCACCTCCTTTGAGGAATGGCTTTCCGGTAAGAAACTCAAGGGCAAGGCATTTGATAATGCGGTCAAACAAGTCATTAAACTTCACGCCCGCTGCTACAAGGAATCTGCTCTTGAGAAAAGTTCCGTTGTTGCCTGGCACCTCGAATTTTTACGCGGTGTGGAATTTCAGAACTTTACCAATGCAGCCAAAGCCGCAAAGGTGGTCATGGGAATCAATAAAAAGATCAGAAAAAAATTCTTCAAGGTTATGGTCGACGCCGCTCATTGCGGAGATTCCGACTTATCGATTTCAGAAAACGAAAAGGTTATTAAGGAATTGGCCAAAGCCGATGCCCTGGGAATTTTTCATGCCTCTGCTAAAACCACACGGGGATGCCTTACTACGGACGACGGATGGATTGGTGCCCTGCTCGCCGCCTATGCGCCGACCGGAAAATTAAAGCATGTCTTTGTGGAACTCTTTCATCATGAGGACCCTGCACTTGCCCCCTTACGCAAAGCAGTCAAGGGACACGGCGTCAATACAACGGACGGAAGAACCTACAACAAAACCGTGACAGACGGTATCGTTGATGTGGCTCATAGGCTGAACAATTTGGCTGCCCGTAAATTGATCAAAAACTGAAAAGCTTCCATTCTTTAATTAATGAAGTGTTGGCTTTTCCGGCACTTATTATTCCTACTATTTTCAGATTCAATTTTGAAAATAGATAAACTCCTGTAAAAATGATTATTAATCGAAGGAAGCTTCTTGCCTTTGGAGCGGTTGCCACCGGAACCGCTGTACTGGATTCAAAGTCCTACGCCGAAATAAAACCATCCCTTCCATTCCAAGGAAGGGGGTACGACTATAAGCGTCCTGATTTCCCCAAAGGGAGCCGACTCCTGTTTCAGGGTGATTCTATAACCGATATGAAATGGGGCCGGAATGAAAATGACCGTAACCATTACCTCGGGCATAGCTATGTCTTCCTTATTGCAGGTCGCCTTGGAATGGACATGCCAAAAGCAAAGCTTGAGTTTTTGAACCGGGGAATCAGTGGAAACAAAGTATCCGACTTAAAAGCACGCTGGCAAAAAGATGCAATTAATCTCAAACCCGACCTTCTAAGCATCTTAGTGGGAACTAATGATGTGGGGATGGGATTTCGTCACCCGGGCAAGGCAGTTACGCCTGGTGCCTTCGAAAGAGACTACCGCCATATCATTGAAGCCAGTCTCAAAGCCAATCCCCAACTTCGTATCGTTTTGCTCGATCCATTTGTACTCCAATCAGGCAGTCTAAAGAATGAACAAATCTACAAAGTACGGCGAAAAGAAACAGACAAGATGAGAACTGTGGTCTCTCAATTAGCAAAGGATTACCAGACCGCTCATCTTCAGACTCAAGACCTGTTTGATCAGGCAGCCAGTGAGGCCGGACCGGAAAACTGGATCTGGGACGGCATCCATCCCCTCCCCCAGGGTCACGAATTAATTGCCAGGCACTGGCTGGATAAAGTAGCCAACCACTGGCCAAAGGCCTAAATTTTTGAACCATTCAATATGAAAAATTTCATTACCCTTTTATCCTTCATTCTATCCCTATTTGTTGCCGGATCTTTATCCCATGGCCAAACAAAACAATCGATTCCGCACAAACAAGTATGGGACGGAAAAAAAACCTCCTTTCATGGCTTTGATCAGTATAACTTCCCCCTTGAAGGGATTGCCTGTAGAGTGGTGGTTCCCAAGAAAATTGCGGACGGTAAACCCTGGGTTTGGCGGGCACGGTTTTTTGGACATGAACCGCAGTTTGATATCGCCATGCTCAATCGTGGCTACCATGTGGTATACTGCGATGTAAGTGGGCTATTCGGAAATAAGGAAGCCGTGAACAGATGGAATCAATTTTATAATTACCTCCGCTTTGAGCACCTATTTTCAGACCGAGCAATCCTCGAAGGGATGTCGAGGGGTGGATTGATCGTGTACAACTGGGCTGCCGCAAATCCGGATAAAGTGGCCGCCATTTATGCCGATGCACCGGTTCTTGATTTTAAAAGCTGGCCCAAGATCAATCCGACTATTCTGAAAGTATACGGTTTTAAAAATGAACAGGAGGCCAAAGCATATAAAAATAACCCGGTGGATAACCTGACTCCGTTAGCCAAGGCAGGCATTCCCATTATTCATGTAGTCGGCATGGCTGACAAAGTGGTTCCGGTAAGCGAAAACACACTGATTGCGGAGCAGAGGTATCAGAAAATGGGAGGCACTTTTAAAGTGATTCGTAAAGAAGGCATCGGCCACCACCCCCACTCTCTCAAAGACCCCGCCCCAATCGTAGAATTTGTAACCACACAGGGTCAGGGATCGGCCAACCTGCCTGCTGAAAAAATTGTTGGAAGAAAAAACTTTATCCTCCGGGGGGATTTCATGAACAGCCGGATTCGTTTTGAACGCAAAAAAGTCGGTCATGTCGCTTTTATCGGTGGCTCTATTACCGAGATGAACGGGTACCGCCCCATGGTATGTGACATGCTTGAAAAACGATTCCCGCAAACAGATTTTACTTTTACCCAGGCCGGAATCAGTTCGACCTGCTCGGATACCGGTGCCTTTCGCCTCGCCCGTGATGTCCTCAGTAAAGGCCCACTAGATATGCTCTTTGTTGAATTTGCGGTGAACGATGACCAGGACGGTCAAAAAACGCTTCAAAATGCACTCAGAGGAATGGAGGGTGTCATTGCCCAAGCCAGGAAACATAACCCCAAAGTCGATATTGTCATGACATTTTTTGCCAATCAAAATATCCTCGATCATCTGGGCAAAAACAAGAATCCACCATCCATCGCTGCACATACAAAGGTAGCTGAACATTACGGAGTCTCCGTTAATCACCTTGCTCAGGAATTATCCGACTTGATCAATGCCGGAAAAATGGATTGGAAAAAATACGGAGGGGTTCACCCAAACCAATACGGGAACACCATGTGCGCATCGATGATTGCAAATTCCCTGCTCGATATTTGGTCCAAACCAATTGCCAAGAATACTCAATCAAAAGCACACCCTCAAGTCAGCCCACTCGATCCATTTAGTTATGTAAGTGGAAGATTTTTAGATTTTGATCCAATTGAAATTGATAAAAATTGGAAAAAAGGGATTCCTGACTGGCCAAAAGAAAATAAGGGTAAAGTACGCTCCCGCTTCCTCGGGGCACCATTCATTTATGCAAATCAAGCAGGTGCCAAACTCAAGGTTAAGTTTAGCGGCACTGCCATTGGCGCCTACATGCTTTCCGGTCCAGACACCGCGATTATTCGATGCACAATCGATGGGAAAGAAAGCAAAGAGATCGACACATTACACCGGCACAGCGGATTTAACTACCCTATGACTGTGATGTTCTTTAACGAGCTAAGCGATAGTGGGCATGTTTTGGAACTCGAGATCCTAAAAAACCGGAAGGGTCGGATTCGGGATGGAGGAGAAGCTCTTAGAGTTATTCACTTTACCGCCAATTAAAAAAGGCTCACCAGTTGGTGAATAATCGAGAGGAATATATACTAACTTCTCAATCTCAAGAATCGTTAAAATCCGGATTGTTACAAGGTACAAACCAGCCCGGACTTCCCATTTATTCGCAAACTTCTAAAGCTTTGCAGATTTAAACATCACAGACTTCTGCGGCATGCCTCAGGGCAAGAGCCTTGTCTTTCCAAGTCGGGATAAATTCCTGGGCCACGTACCCATCGTACCCAGTATTTACGATCGCATTCATCACCCCGGGATAATTGATTTCCTGCTTGTCATCCAGTTCCGCCCGGCCGGGATTTCCCGCGGTGTGATAATGTCCGATTAACTCCTTGTATTGGTTAATACGTCGGATTACATCCCCGTTCATTACCTGTACATGGTAGACATCAAAGAGTAATTTAAAATAATCGGAGCCGATTTTATTAATCATTTGCACACAATGGTCCACATCATCCCCAAAATATCCGGGATGTCCCTTCATCGGATGACTGTCGTCCCGGGAATTTAAATGTTCCAGGCAAAGTGTAATCTTATTTTTCTCAGCAACCGGGAGTACTTTTTTCCAACAGGCTATACAATTCTCCTCCGCCTGTTCATCATCGATCCCCTCCGCTTTCATTCCCGTGAAAGTAATTACCCGCTTGTACCCGGCAGCCGCACACAGCTCGATTGCTTTAGTTAGTTTTTCGATACACTCCGCATGATTGGCCCGATCCACCGGGCCTTTCTTAAATCCATGACTCCCCACCAGCGAAATATCCAGTCCCAGTTCCTTAACCATCGGATAATGCTTGGGGGAAATTCCCTCCATCGCCACCAACCCGACCTCCTTACACAGCCTGGCCAGTTCAGGAGTGGGCATTGGATTGAATGTCCAACCCATGATGGATTGTTTGATCCGCCCGTTTTTAATCCGAAATTTCGGATTGGCCTGATCCATCGGAGACTGGGCACGGGCAGGTTTTGGAGCGGTCAGTAAGGTACCGGCAATCGCGGTCGATGCGGCCGTTTTAAGAAGGGTTCTTCGGTTGGTTTTCATCATATTTAAGTAGGAAATCTGTTGGCAAGAAGGTTACCAATCAAACTTGAGGAGGTAGCTGCTAATAATCAATAAAATTGCTGAGGTGGCAAGTGGATCGCCACGGGCTACGCCCTCGCGATGACAGGTTGTGAAAGAAATGAAGTGTCCTGTTCTCTTACAACACACTCTTTGTCATTGCGAGTTGGACGACAGTCCGACGCGGCAATCCATCGTGTCCTGTACGCTTCCTGGAGCACAGTGGATCGCCACGGGCTACGCCCTCGCGATGACAAGATGCGAAGTGATGCAGTGTGCGGTTCGATTACAACACGCTCTTGTCATTGCAAGGAAAGAGCGGAGCGAGGGACGCGGCAATCTATCGTGGTTTCGGGGTTGCGAGCAGATGATGGAGCTCGCGTACTTGCTCACACTGATTTGCAGGGCATTACAAGCACTCTGGTTATACAAATTAACGCTCCAGCAAATCGCGAATAATCTTTTTGGCCAGCCTTTCATTGATCTCACGATGACGGGGCACTGGTTGGGATAACCCCTTATCCGGATTAAAATAAATATCGTGCTTTGCCCCATGCCTTAACAACTTGCAGCCTCCCTTTTCGAGACGCTTTACAAGATCAACCCTTTTCACGCAACTTCAAGCTGCCCGACCTTACGAATGCCTGGCAATGAATCATCAGAAAATTCCTTGTGCAAATCGAGTAGATGTTCTTTAAGGTCATCAAAATTTTCGCCCTGCGTCCAATGATCTGGATAATCATTCAAATACCCCAACACAGTGCCATCCTCCTCCGTCCAGTAGGTAAAATTGATTTTCATGATTTTAAGCTAAAGCATCTCCTCGGTTTCTTCAAGTAAAGATCAGTAACTCTCTATCTCCCTGCTTTCAATTTATCATTGCAAGGAAAGAGCGAAGCGAGGGACGCGGTAATCCATGGTGGCACGGGGGTGGCACGGATGACTTGTCTCTTCGGTTACTGGTTCACAGTGGATCGCCACAGGCTACGCCCTCGCGATGACAAAGTGAAGGGGAGTGATGTGAGCGGTTCGGCTACATAGCGATCTTTGTCATTGCGAGGAAAGAGTGGAGCGAGGGACGCGGCAATCCATGGTGTCTTGGTAGACTCGGACGACTTATCTCTTCGTTTTCTGGAACACAGTGGATCGCCACGGGCTACGCCCTCGCGATGACAAGATGGGAAAAGACGCCTTTTTGATAAGAAAAATAGTGACCTTGCTAAATAGACCAACCTGGTCTATTGTAAGCCTATGAAAGAAGTTGGTTTATACGAAGCAAAAACAAAAATTTCTGCTCTGGTTCAGGAAGTGCAGGAATCGGGTAATTCGATTGCCTTGACCAGGCATGGAAAAGTCGTTGCTGAATTAAGACCACCATCGAAAAATTCCCCTGTTCGTGGATGTCTAAAGGGAAAGAATTTTAAAATGAGTAAGGATTTTGATCAGTCCGAAATTGGTTTCGAAGACTTCTTCACCTCCGAATCCCCATCTTTACTGAAAGCTTCTGAGCCTAAAGGAAAATATAATTCCACCAAAAAGAAATGATCGAGCAAATCGTCGACACCAATATCCTTTTGTTCTTTCTACAAAATGATCGCAGATTACCCTCTCGGGCTGCGGATTTAATCGAAGATTCAAATCGACTTTCCCTCGTTTCCATTGCCAGCCTTTGGGAAATATCAATCAAAACAAGTTTGGGGAAATTAAATTACAGCCCGGCTACCACCCTCGAATTTCCTAAAGAATTGGTAAAGCAGGGGTTTGAAATTGCTCCATTATCCTGGCAGGTAATGTGCCAGGCAAGTAAACTTCCCTGGCACCATAGGGATCCTTTTGATCGCTACCTTATTGCAGAAGCACAAAATCGGAATGCTCCGATTTTATCGACGGATGATCAACTGGATGCATACGAAGTCGAAAGAATTCGGTAATACAGAATACTCTTACTTGAAAGTAGAGTAGGATTGTCATTGCAAGTAGGGAGCGGAGCGAGGGACGTGGCAATCCATCGTGTCTCGAGGGATACGATCCGGCTAGTCTGTGCGTCTACTGGTTCCCAGTGGATCGCCACGCCCGCGAGGGGCTCGCGATGACAAAGTATTATTAAATTATAGTACAATTAGGAGGCGAACTTACGCCGGGGCTCCGCGTGCCTGGCATGGCCCTTTTGGGCTGCCGCCCACTTGGTCCAAGCCCGTCCCGCTCCGCCTTCCCCATCCGCAATGTCCGTCATCCTTCCGTACATAGCTTTGTCATTGCGAGAAGGGTTTCCTTGAAACCCGACGCGGCAATCCACTCGATTCCCTCACGGGAACAGCACACCCATTGAACTCCGCTTCTTCTCGCCCCTTGCTACTGCTTTTGGAAACCAACACGGAAGCCGAAGTTGCTGTGACGGTAGCTGGGGGGGGAGTTGCTGCGCTTAGCAGAACGCAGGGCCGTCCCGTCGTTGTGCCAGGAACCACCCCGGTAGACCCGATTCGAGCCCGATGCCGGTCCGCTAGGATCCGCCACCGGGTTGCCGGTGGGATAAGCCGCCTGGTACCAGTCCGCAGTCCATTCCCAGACATTTCCGTGCATATCAAAAAAGCCCCATGGGTTGGCGGAAAATTGTCCGACATCCACCGTTTGGTTAGGGTCCGCACCATGGTTCCAGTTCGCATTCGAACTGGCAATTGTATTACCCCATGAGTACGCCGTGGTCGTGCCCGCACGGCAGGCATATTCCCATTGCGATTCGGTGGGCAACACATAGGCCCACCCGGCGGGTATATTTGCCGATTGCTGAGCATTCAAACGGGTCAGGAAAATTTGGGCATCCGCCCAAGAGACTTTTTCCACCGGACGATTTGGGTTGTTCGGCCATTGACTCGGCGTAGCACTCAGACTGTCGGTGTTGCCGGTCATCACCGCCTCGTACTGAGCCTGCGTAACCTCGTATTTGCCTAAGTAAAAGCCTTTGGTCAGGGAGACATTATGCTCATCCTCCCGATCTGATTCCCTACCCGCTTCTGTGGTCGGACTGCCCATGGTAAAGGTGCCTGCGGGC
>ENA-OQVM01001744-OQVM01001744.1-marine-metagenome-genome-assembly--contig:-NODE-1744-length-27619-cov-23.192651_pt1 | contig 27619 bp, 27 predicted proteins | sample MGYA00237776_ERZ505498 | MGnify/ENA primary metagenome ERZ505498 (study PRJEB26159, sample SAMN06265151) | marine metagenome | isolation source: Helgoland LTER site | place: Germany:Helgoland, sampling...
TTCCCGTTGGTGTGATTAAGAAGCCACCTCTATCTCGACAGCTGCAATTTCCCGAAGCCCCATGATTTAATCCTGCTATCAGAAGTTTATTCGTAGTATTAAGAAGGTTTTCTCTAGCGTTTATCATGGTTAAATAATATCTCTAATCTTATCCGTATCAAACACACCTTTCTCACATATAAATTTTGATACATACATCGGTGGAGTAACATCAAAAGCTGGATTATAAGCTGGAGAGTTACCTAGATTAACCTCTATTATATTACCTAACTTATCCTCACCCTTCATAGTCATAATCTCACTTGGGTCACGACATTCAATTTCAAAATTACGAGTCTCTCCAAAAAAGTTAATATCTATTGTGCTTGTTGGTGCAGCCACATAAAAAGGGATACTATTTTCTTTTGCCACAACCGCCTTCAGGTAGGTACCTATCTTATTACAGACTTGTCCATCTAGTGCAATTCTATCAGCTCCAACAATTACAAAGTCGACTAAACCCTCTTTCATCAAAAGACCACCTGCATTATCAGTAATCACAGTGTGCTTTATTTTATATTGGTTTAACTCCCATGCGGTTAAGCTAAGCCCCTGATTTCTAGGTCGAGTTTCATCAACCCAGACATGAACATCAAAGCCTTCATCAAATAACTTAAAGATAGGGCTTAGTGCTGTTCCATGATCAACTGTTGCAAGCCAACCTGCATTACAGTGAGTTAGAATATTTATCGTTTTTTTATTTGAAGACTTAAATAAATTAAAGCCATGTAACCCTATTGAGATATTCTTCTCGACATCTTGATTTGCAAAACTAGTGGCAAGGTCCCAACCTAATTCAGCTCTCTCTTTTGGTGGGCATTTAATTAGTGCATCATAAACTTGATTAACGGCCCATGATAAATTCACAGCTGTTGGTCGTGCATTAACTAAATCATTCTTACATTTATCTAATGAATTGTCTGAGTTATCGCAATTCATCGAAAGTGCAAATCCATAGGCAGCTGTTACGCCAATTAAAGGGGCACCTCGAACCTGCATATTTTTGATTGCCCTTACGACCTCATCTAAGGTCTTTAGGTGAATAATTTTGAACTTGAATGGCAAGCAAGTCTGGTCTATTATTTTGACGAAAGATCGATCCTCAGAGGCCTCTATAGTCCTATAGTTTTTTGAGCCAACTAACATATCAACTTCTCCATAAAATTCCTTACCAAACAGTCCACAAAATCTGTGGATAAGATTGTGTATTAATTAACTATAAAAATGCAACCTCTGAATTTTAAAGGATTTTTTTTAATCGCTTAAATATTGAACTAAAATAAAATCATTTAAAATCAATAACTTAACCTATCTCATTGAGATTGTTAACTTTTTTACGAAAAGTTAAAGTAACTCCTTAGGTCATGTGTATAACTTACCTAATTTTGGCAATGCATCAATAGTATTGCGCCTTAATGTATCGGCAATTACTTCTGTATCAAGCCCTCTTAACTTGCCAAATATCTGTGATATTTTTTTAAGTTGGGCAGGCTCATTTGGCAATGAATTTTCTAGCCAGGATGGATTCATATCTGGAGCATCAGTTTCTAGGACAATCGACTCCATGGGAAGGTTTTTTGCTAAAGATCTTACATGCTTAGCTCTCTCGTATGTCAACACTCCACCAAACCCTAACTTAAAGCCTAGTTTTATAAGTTGCTCTGCTTGTTGAAGGCTACCGTTGAAGGCATGGATAATTCCCCCTTTAATTGTTCTTTCTCTAATATTTTTGATAATCTGGTCAATCATACCTCTGGCATGAACAATGATGGGAAGCTCAAGTTTATCCGCTATGTCTAATTGTTTCTTTAATATTTTCTCTTGAGTGCTCAATGGAATATTATCAAAAAATTTATCTAGTCCAATCTCACCGACCGCAACAGCATCATGCTCAACTAATAAAAGGGATAGTGTTTTGAAATCTTCATCTTTCACTTTATCTGCAAAGAAAGGATGGAATCCCAGCGCTAATGAGCATAAATCAAATCTCTGTGAAATCTTTATTACTTTATTCAAGTTTTCTGGGCTCACTGATGGCACCACAATTCGCTCAATATCATTATTAATACTATTTTTTATAACACTCTCAATATTTTTAAACAAAGCTGGTTGATCTAGATGACAGTGGGTATCAATTAAGGTCATTTTTTTTAGCCCTTAATGTCACCCTCAAGTCAGGGCCTATTTGCCTAATATCTTCAAAAGAAAACTGTATTTTTTGTCTAATATTCTTTATCTGGGTTAATTTAACCAGATTATTTGCATCAGATCCCAAAAGGATTGGGGCAATATAAATAACTAAATCGTCATAATAGCCTGCCTCAATTATAGATGCAGTCAGCTTTGGGCCTGCCTCTACTAACAAGTTATTTATCCCATATTCATCGAGGTGAGAAATGAAAGATGATAGATTTATTTGATTATTTCTTAGGGGAATTTTTACTAATTTTGCTTTAGTTTTAATTAAGCTATCGAAATTATTATCAGGATCATCGCCATAAACTATGAAAACATTGTCCTGTTGTAATATTGAGAGGTCGGATTTAATTGATAGATGGCTATCCAAAATAAATCTTTTGGGTTGCTTGTGCGGCTCCCTATTCCTGACATTTAAATTGGGATTATCATGATTGACTGTTCCAACACCTGTTAATATTGCGCATACATTTGCCCTCAGTTTTTGCACATCCTCTCTTGCATACTCAGAAGTTATCCACTTACTCTCGCCACTTTTAAGACTTGTATTGCCATCTATTGAGCTTGCTACTTTAATCGTGATAAATGGTTTTTTTTCTTTAATTCGTTTAAAAAAACCTTTGTTTAGATTAACCGCCTCTCCTTCAAGAATGCCTTGCTCTACTTCAATATTTTTAGATTTTAAGTATTCTATCCCCTTACCCGAAACTAGAGGATTAGGGTCCTTACAGGCTATAAAAACATGCCGTAATCCTGTTTTTACAATTAACTCTGCACAGGGTGGTGTCCTTCCATGATGATTACAAGGTTCTAATGTAACGTATAAATCAGCATCTTGAGCTAACTTTCCAGCTTCATTGATAGCCATCACCTCTGCATGATGTTCTCCTGCCTTTAAATGATAGCCTTCACCTACCACTTTATCGTTCTTGACAACAATTGCTCCTACACAAGGGTTAGGAGAGGTTTGCCCAAGTCCCTTTTCTGCTAAATTAAGTGCCATTCGCATATAGGAAATTTTTTTGTTTGGGTTTTTATCCAAGATCTTTGATTGCCGCATTAAAGTCTTCGGGGTCTGAAAAACTTTTATAGACTGATGCAAACCTAATGTAAGCTACTTTATCAAGCTTTTTGAGAGCTCTCATAACTTCCTCTCCAATGTCTCGAGAGTTTATTTCCCTTTCACCTAGTGACATAATTTTTGCAATAATTTCCTCAATTGCTTGATCAATGTATTCAATTGGGACTGGTCTTTTGTGTAGGGCTCTAGAAAAAGAATGTAAAAGTTTATCGCGAACAAAGTCCTCCCTCTTCCCATCTTGTTTAATTACGGCTGGCAGAGATAATTCGATGTACTCATAAGTCGTAAATCTTTTTTCACAGACAGAACAAGTGCGTCTTCGTCTAATTGATACGCCATCCCTAATTACACGAGAGTCTATAACCTGGGTATCTTCGGCCTTGCAAAAAGGACACTTCATAATAGTTTAGTTTCCGTATACAGGAAATTTCTTTGTAAGCTCACTTACCCTGGACTTTACACCTTTAATATTGTCAGCATTATCAGGGTCATCAAGAACATCTGCAATAAAATTACCAACTAGAGCAGCTTCTTTTTCCATAAAGCCTCTGGATGTAATAGCAGGTGACCCAATACGAATACCCGAGGTAACAAAAGGGCTCTCAGGGTCATTGGGGATTGAGTTTTTATTGACGGTGATGTGTGCTTGACCTAGAACGATATCTGCTCTTTTTCCAGTCAGGTTTTTAGGAATTAAATCAATTAAAAACACATGTGATTCTGTTCTTCCAGAAACAATGCGATACCCCCTGTCCTGCAATGCTCCAACCATTGACTGCGCATTTTTAACCACCTGTTTTTGGTATTCTTTAAACTCTGGTTTAAGTGCCTCTGCAAATGCTACTGCTTTCGCTGCAATAACATGCATCAAAGGTCCGCCTTGTAAACCAGGGAAAACGTATGAATTTATTATTTTTTCATACTCTGGTTTTGCAAGAATAAATCCACCCCTCGGGCCCCTTAAAGACTTATGTGTAGTAGATGTAACAAAATCCGCATAGGGCATTGGATTAGGATAAGCACCACCTGCCACCAAACCTGAGTAGTGAGCGACGTCTACCATAAAGAGAGCGCCGACTTTTTTTGCGATTTGACTCATTCTTTCCCAGTCAAATTTTAGCGAATATGCTGATGCGCCTCCAATAATTAATTTAGGTTTTGATTCAATCGCGAGCCTCTCCATCTCGTCATAATCAATCTCTTCTTGTTCATTTAAACCATAAGGGACTATATTAAATAATTTCCCGGAAAGATTGGCAGGTGAGCCATGAGTAAGATGCCCCCCATGCCCAAGATTCATGCCCATTATGGTATCTCCTGGTTTGAGCATTGAGAAGTAAACTGCCTGATTAGCTTGGCTCCCCGAGTGAGGTTGAACATTTGCATACTCGGCGCCATACAACTCCTTTAATCGATCTATGGCTATCCTTTCAACTTCGTCAATATACTCACATCCACCATAAAATCTCTTACCTATGTAACCTTCTGCATATTTATTCGTAAGTTGAGAACCTTGTGCCTCCATAACAGCTGGCAGCGTATAGTTTTCCGAAGCAATCAGTTCGATATGCTCCTCTTGCCTCTTATTTTCATTAACAATCTGCTCCCAAATTGCAGGATCTAATTTTTCTAAACTGTCTGATCTTTTAAACATACTTTTTTCTTTGAATCCAATATTTTATTTTATCATGTTGGTTACCAAAATAACCAATGGCAGTAACGTCCATTTATAAATTTATTATGTAACATTCATGAGATATAATTTCGGATTAATAATTCACAAAATATTTGGAAGAAAAATGCTCTGGACGGACACACTAGAAATTGCAGAAAAACTTTTTGATACACATCCTGATACTGACCCGAAAACAATAAGGTTTACAGATCTAAGACAATGGGTATTAGATCTTGATGACTTTGACGATGATCCAAACAAATGCGGAGAGCGAATCCTGGAGGCTATACAATTGGCTTGGATTGATGAATATGAGTGATGAATTACCCATCAAAAGCATCTTCAAGGCATATGATATTAGGGGTATTGTAGGCTCCGAACTCACCAACCCCATCGTAAAAAAAATTGGTCAGGCCATTGGCACAACGGCATTATCACAAAAGCAAAAAACCATTTGTGTAGGTTACGATGGAAGGTTATCAAGCCCTTCTCTCTCTGCAACGTTAATTGACGGACTCCTATCAACAGGTATCAATGTGATTGATATTGGCCTGTGCACCACGCCCATGCTTTATTTTAGCAATTTTAACCAAGAGACAGATACCGGGGTAATGATTACAGGGAGTCATAACCCACCAGAATATAATGGTTTTAAGATAGTTATCAATAAGAAAACACTAAGCTCCAACGATATCCAAAATCTCTACCAAATAATTTTAGATTCAAACTTTTTAACTGGTGAGGGTAATAAAAAATCATTGAGTATAAAGCGCCAGTATCTCGATGAAATATCTGACTCGATAAAATTAAAAAGACCTATGAAGGTGGCCATCGATTGTGGAAATGGAGCTGCGGGCGTTTGTGCTGAAGACTTATTCAACAGGTTAGGGGTTGAAATCGAACCATTATTTTGTGATGTAGATGGCAATTTCCCCAACCATCATCCTGACCCAAGTAACCCCAAAAATCTCTTAGACTTAAAAGATACACTTAAAAAAGGTGATAGCGAGTTAGGCCTTGCCTTTGACGGTGATGCTGACCGTTTGGGTGTGGTGACAAAGGATGGCGAGATTATTTTTCCAGATAGGCAGTTATTATTGTTCTCGGAGGCTGTTCTAAAAGAATGTCCACAATCGTCAATCATCTTTGATGTGAAGTCGACTCGACATTTATTTTCTTGGATTAAAGAGAAAGGGGGCATCCCCATAATATGGAAAACCGGTCACTCCTTTATCAAACAAAAAATGAAAGAACTTAACGCCTCATTGGCAGGAGAGATGAGTGGCCATACATTCTTTAATGATAGGTGGTACGGGTTTGATGACGGGCTATATGCGGCAGCAAGGTTATTGGAGATACTCAGTGAGTTCGATGACCCATCAAAAATTTTAAAGGCGCTACCTAAGGGCTTTAGTACACCTGAGTTAAATATTAAACTCAATGAGGGCGAACAGCATAAATTAATTGCTGAGCTTCAAGAAACCGCTAGCTTTCCCGATGCAACAGAAATAATAAAAATTGATGGGTTAAGGGTTGAATATAAAGAAGGGTTTGGGTTGATGAGGGCTTCGAATACAACGCCTGTAATCGTCTTAAGATTTGAAGCGGATACTGAAAAAAAATTACAAGAAATTCAGGACCAATTTAAATTAATACTCTCCGAACACATATCACCAGAAAAAATTCCATTCTAAGTAGACCTTTAATCTATCACGAATCGGCTACAGCTCACGTTCAGAAATAACCCATTTACCGTTGAGGGCTTAACATCCTCCCACTCAAATGGTCGGCCCTTAGAAAAAACTACCTTACCCTTGGCCATCGGCTGCTCATAAAGTGAGTAAGCTAAGATCCTCATTTTTTTTGATTGGCAATTAATTTCTACAAAGCTTTTAATTGACTGGTAATTTATTTTTTTGGTTACCTGGATGTTGGTGTAGTCAGTCAGTGTCCATATCCTAACCTTCTCTGTACTTCCTCTTATATTTTCAAGGTCAATAAAATAGGCTGTGTCCATTGCTTGATTTTGGTTAAGCTTGATCCAGCCTGCATTCGCTGAGATGCAAAAAAAAGAAAGGAGGTAAAAAAGTAGTATTCTCATCACACATTATTTTATATACAAATAAAAAAAAAGCCCGAAAAATCGGGCTTTTTTAATAAACAAATAATGAATTACTTGTTCATTACGTACATGGTTACTTCAAAACCAAAACGCATTTCTGTAGCAGCTGGTTTAGTCCACATAATATTTCTCCTTAAAGAAAAGTTAAAAATTTAGACTTGATAAACATAACAGCCAATTAAAATTAGCAGCTATGTAAACCAATCGGTAATTTCTGCATCTTTTACAACTTCAAGTTTTATAAAAAACTATCTGTTGCAAACATACATAGTTACTTCAAAACCAAAACGCATTTCAGTCGCTTGAGGTTGTGTCCACATAGTATTTCTCCTTTTTTATGTTAAATATAAAATTAAACATAAAGCAGTTCATTGGAGATGAGGAAATTACTTTCCACAAGGTCCAACTTGAGATTTACAAAAACAATATTAAAGCTTTGGACAACTTTTAATATGATGATAGACATGAAGATAGTCTAGGTAAAATCATTAGATAAAATTTAAAGAAATACTACAAAAAATGCTTATTATAAAAAAACGCATACTTTGAAGAGTATGCGTTTTTTAAATATCTAAATAGTAAAATTTAGCTTATAAAACTATTCGTTCTGATCAAAGTTCACTACTGATTCATCATCATTGGTTGGGTTGAACCCCCCATTACCACCAATCAATAGAGCGTCAGTTGGGTGGAATGATTTTGCTTCACCATCTGCTGGCTCATCATCCAATCCAAAATCAACCTCAGAACCATCCCCTATCTCACCTTTACCACCCTGTGAACTTGAATTTACGTCATCCGTTGGGTGAAACTCTTTTACAGGTTGCTTTGCAGCACAACCCGCAACAAGTGCAGCGACTGCTAATAGTGCTAATAATTTCTTCATTTTATCCTCCAAGTGTTTAGTAAAATTAAACCTAATAAAATTTCAAATTTATCCACATTCTTTACTATAAAAACAAGTTCAAAATTAAGAATTTCGTTTTTAATATTCTTACTTTGACAATTTTATAACAAACTGTCAATACGCAAAAAATTGAATTGCTATAAATTGTTTTAAAGGTAGCGCAGTTACTTATTTAAAAAAGTTGATGCAAAACTATAGCCAAGTGCGCTAGATTCTTCAAAAAGCTTAATTGCCTTCGATTTTTGTTCGGGAACTATATACCCATAATAGTAAAGAAGCCCCAATGCAAAAGTGGCTCGTGGCTGCTTATTGAAAGCCGCCTTTTTTATCCACACATAAGCTTTTGGTTTACTAATACTTAGATCATTTACGTAAAGTAACCATAATAAGAATTGATTGTCAGCATCACCTGCCTTACCATTTTTTTTTATTTCTTCTAGCTCATCAAATGTATAAGATTTAACTTTATCTTTTAATTCTTCATTCGTTGCTATAAGCGCACTCATAAATTTATTTTTGCTTTGATCAATATTTTGCTCAATCCAAAGGCTGCTCTTAAGGTGCCCTTGTGCTGCAGCAATCGTAAACCAGTCTAGAGCTATATTTTTTTTACCTTTTTCAACCAAGCTCATTGCATACTCGTATTGTGCTTTAGGTAACCCCTCTTGTGCATCCTTTATGTAGTCCCCAGCATGTAAGTACTGCGATGAAAAAATAACTAATAAAATCAATAACTTAAGAGTTCTTAGCATATGGGCTTTCCTTTCCTATTTACTGTTGGTTTTATTAAAAATATTGTGTTAACCTGTTTATAAATTTTATAAAAATTTTGTTTTATAGAGGTCTAGTAAGACAAAATATAACTGAAGTTTAGATGAACTAGTTTGATTTATTTTAATCATATATGTGTAAGTATTAATTTATGAAAATTTTAATAAAAATTATTGTTTCAGCTTTAATCTTAGTAGGCTCCTTAAATTTAAGAGCTGACGCTAACCCAGACCTGTGGCCTTACATCCAAGAAAGAATGTTCCAAGATACTGAGATTGTTGAAGCAGACTTCATCAAAATTGATGGGCCAAAACGGGCTGCTAGCGGCGCTCAAGTTCCAGTAAACATTAAATTAACAGCAACAGAGGGGATTCATATCCAAAAAATTCACCTCATAATCGATGCTAACCCAACACAACACGCTGCAACCTACCACCTAACCGATAAAACTCAGAGCTTAGATTTATTTACTAGAATTCGTATGGAAACAGATTCTTTTGTTCGAGTGGTGGGTGAGGATACTGAGGGTAATTTGTATATGAGTAAAGTAGCTATTAGAGCCTCTGGTGGTTGCAGTGGTTATATGGATATACATGATCCAGCATTAACAAAGGATCTTGGGAAAATATTAGTTAAAACCAAAGAAGATTTTATTACAACACGAATAAAGCATCCTAACTTTTCTGGTTTACAAAAGGACCAAGATTCAGGTGGATATATTCCTGAATGGATTGTCAGACAGATTCGTTATGATTTTAACGGGGAAAGAATTCTTGCGGTTGAAAATGACATTAGCATAAGCCAAGACCCCTATCTAAAATTTAAATTTGTAACAAACGACAAGGGCACTCTCACAGTCTCAGCAACCGATACAAAAAGTACAATCTTTCTTAAAAGCAAAGAGATTTAATTCTTTTTCTTCTTCCTTTGAATTAATAACCTTGTCCATGCTACAAGATATGGAATTAATCCAATTAAAATAAAAGCAAAAAATATTTGAGCAACTTTAATCATATATTGTTCATAATTTTCGATAATTGTATTTAACTCAATAAGCTTGAGCTGGTTTGCATTCAAATTTGATGAATCTGCATTTGCAAGTTGATCTAAATTGCATTCATTAGATAACTCAACACACATTTGCATTTCTAAATTAAAGCGGTCTGTTGCAATCTGATTTAAAAAGTATTCATTTACGAAGAGAAATATAGCTAAGAAAAAACCAATAATGGCAAATAACCAAAAAAACTGTTTGTTAAATTTTTTATTCATATGAAGATTAAGTTTATTAACAACTAGGTAAAGATAAATTTTAAACCAGCAATGATTATAACAACTCCTAATGTCTTTTTAACAGCTATCTGGTTAAGTTTCTTAATTCCTAAATGAGTTCCAATCAAAGTTCCTATAAGTACTGCAAAGATATAGATAAATATTTCGCCTGGAACCGAATGTACAGAGGAAATATTACCCAATAAACCTGAGATAGAATTAAACAAAATGAAAACTGCAGCAGTCCCAGATGCACCTTTGACACTCGTCCATCCCAAGAAAATAATTAGTGGAGATAAAAATATTCCGCCACCAGTTCCTGTAAGGCCGGATAGTAAGCCAATACAGACGCCTATAAATACAGCCCACAAAAGGTTTAAATGTTTATTTTTATTTATTTTGCTCTTCTTAAAAAAACTAAAAATAAGCTGTAACCCAGCAAATATCAAAATTAGCCCTACCAGAGGCTTATAAAACTCTGAAGGTAACGATATATAGCCCCCAACAAAAGCAGCAGGAATGGAGCCTGAAACAACTGGGATGAGGACTTTTAAGCTGAATAACTTATTCTTTATGAAGCGAAAGCTTGCAATAGATGAGACGACAATATTTAAGATTAGGCCTATGGGTTTTATTATGCCTATTGGCGTTCCTGTTAGAGCCAAGATAGCGATATAAGCAGAAGCTCCTCCGTGGCCCACAGAAGAATATAAAACTGAGCCTATAAACAACAAAAAGGCGGTAAATGAATTGGCTATTAAATACTCTATTTTAAAATTTCCATTCAAATAAAGATTAGTAAAAATATTTTGGTCGGAACGGTGAGATTCGAACTCACGACCCCTTGCACCCCATGCAAGTACGCTACCAGGCTGCGCTACGCTCCGAAAAATATTACGTGACTACTTTAAAATCTTTAAGATGTCACCTAACTGATTCTTGAAATTATTCAAATCATTTAATGTTTCCGGCGTCGAGTCAGTGGCTAAAGGTAATTCTGATTGTGATTTTTGAATTTCTTCTTCAGAAATAACTTCCTTTATGAATTGACGATTAGAAAGCTTAGCTTTGGCACCCTGTATTGTAAAACCTTCAAAATAAAGTAATTGACGAATCTTTCTGATAAGAAGAATCTCATCTTTTTGGTAATACCTTCGGTTACCTCTTCTTTTGCTTGGTTCTAATTGCGTAAATTCTTGCTCCCAATATCTCAACACATGGGGTTTTAAATCGCACAATTTACTAACTTCACCAATCGCAAAATATCGCTTTTGAGGAAGTGGTGGTAAATCTTTTTTATGCTTGCTTTCCAGAATTGCTCTCTTCTACATTTGATTTAAGCTTTTGACTGGAGTGAAAAGTAACAACCCTTCTAGCCTTAATTGGAATCTCTTCACCTGTTTTTGGATTTCTACCTGGTCTTTCTGTTTTTGATCTCAATTCAAAATTACCAAAACCTGATAGTTTTACGCTTTCCCCTTTTTCAAGGGAAGCTCGTATTTCTTCAAAAAAAGCCTCAACCATTTCCTTAGCTTCGGTTTTATTCAAACCAACTTTATCAAAGATTATTTCAGCAAGTTCAGCTTTTGTTAGTGTCATTAAATCGTCAATATTTTTTTGATTAATCTTAGGGCTATCTGAGGTTGGCATCGAACTGTTGTTGAAGAACCTTTAAGGTATTCTTCACAATATTATTCACTTGCTCCTCTTCAAGCGTTTTGTAAGTATCTTGCATAAGTATAAGAAATGCAATACTTTTTTTATCTTTTTCTATATTCTCACCTTCATAAACATCAAAGGCCATTATCTCTCTTAAGTTATTTATTTTTGCTTTTTTAACTGCCTCAACCATATCACCGACAGCAATATTTTTATCAACTACAACAGAAATATCTTTTCTAATAGGTAAGAGCTTTGAGGGGATATCAAACTCATTAATTACCTTTTTTCTAAGTGGCTCAAGATCGATTTCAAATAAAAATACATCCTCTTGAATACTAAATTTTTGCATCCACTTAGGGTGTAACTGACCCACCCACCCAACTGGCTTTTCATTTTTCAAAATGCATGCTGATTTTCCTGGATGGAGTGCGCCCGGCGCATCCTTTTTTGTAAATTTTAATTCACCCTCGGAGAGAGTCTCCAAATCTCCTTTCACATCATAAAAATCAATTTTCATTGTTTTTATGCCCCACTGTTCAGGTTGTGAACTTCCATACAAGGCTCCAGACAAGATTTGTTTTTCCGTATAACCATTATCAGATTGAGTATACGAAGAAGCAATCTCAAAAAGCCTAATTTGTGTTTGGCCTCTATTAATATTAAATAACAGGGCATCAATATGACTGCCCCATAATCTAGATCTCATAACATCCATTTGCGATGCGATTGGATTTTCAAGTTTTATTAATTTTTTATTTTCATGAAATTCTTTTTCAATGCTTTCCTCAATAAAGCTATAGCTAACTACTTCATTGTAACCAAGGGATGACATAGCCATCTTGATTTCATAAGGAGACCTGAAACCTGAATCTGATCCAAGCATCTTGATGTTTGTTGATGGTGGTATTGCCTCAATTTTTTCAAAGCCGTATATGCGGATAACTTCCTCGATAAGATCCTCTTCTATGCTTAAATCAAACCTATAGCTTGGAGGTGTAACATTAAATCCATCTTCATTCTCCTCAAAATTAAATTTAAGTGATGTTAATGTTTTACTAATTTCATTCGTATCAATATGTAAACCTAGGACTTGACGGACTTTTTCTGTTCGTAGAGTAATTTTTTTTCTTTCTGGAAGCTCGCTTGTCTCTTCAATGACACTTGAAGCCTCTCCCCCACACAAATCAATAATTTGTGATGTAGTCTCATCAAGTGTGTTAATTGTTTGTTGAAAATCAACGCCTCTTTCAAATCGGTGTGATGATTCAGTATTTAAACTATGTTTTCTAGCTACACCAGCTAAACTAAGTGGGGTAAAGAAAGCAGACTCAATCAAGAAGTTAGTTGTGTCTGATGTTACACTTGACTCAAGACCACCCATTACTCCAGCGAGTGCCAATATGTTTTTATCATCAGCAATTACTAACTCACCACCAAAAAAAGTAATTTCCTGATTATTAAGCAGCAGTAGCTTTTCTCCTTTTTTTGCATCTCTAATCTGTATGTCACCAATTATTTTATCAAGATCAAAAGCATGCATTGGCTGACCATGTTCTAGCATCATATAATTTACTATATCCACTACCGGATTTATTGAATCTATACCCCCTCTTGTTAGCCTTTCCTTTAGCCACCCAGGTACCTCTTTTTTATTATTAACTTTTTGTATTTCTCGAAGGCAATATAATGGGCAATTAATATTATTTTTTACATTAATTTTTATATCTAAATTATTGATTTTATTGATTTCTTTTTTTACATTTTTAATATAATTAAAGTTAGTCATTGCAGATATTTCTTTTGCTATACCCCTCATGCTTAAGCAGTCTGGGCGGTTTGGAGTTATCGATAAATGATATATTTGATCATCAAGAGAGAGACAATTTTTTATAGATTCTCCAACTTTACTATTTTTATTTAACTCTAAAATTCCTTCAGATTCATTTGAAATATTTATTTCTTTGGCGGAACATAACATTCCACTAGAATCAATTCCTCTGAGTTTTGCTTTTTTAATTTCAAATTTATCTAACTTGGTACCTACTTTTGCGCAAGGAACCTTAATACCAACTCTCGCGTTAGGAGCACCGCAAACAATTTGAAGGTCATCTTTTTGTCCAACATTAACTTGGCAAACATTTAGACGATCGGCATTGGGATGTTTTTGTATCCCGACAATCTCACCCACCACAACAAGGTCAGATATTAAAGAGAGGTCTTCAACTTCTTCCACCTCAAGTCCCCCTTGAGTAAGTATCTCGCTTAACTTGATTTCATTTAAATCTTTGTCTAAGAACTCATTGAGCCATTTTTTTGAAAATTGCATATCTAGGCCTTAAATTGATTTAAGAAACGGATATCATGATTAAAAAATGGCCTAAGGTCATTAATGCCATACTTCAACATTGCCAATCTCTCGACACCTAAACCAAATGCAAAGCCTTGAAACAATTCATGATCAATTTTAGCTTGGGATAAGACGTTGGGATGAACCATCCCACAACCGCCTATTTCTAGCCAACCTCCATTCCATTCCATATCAATTTCAGCAGATGGCTCTGTAAAGGGGAAAAATGAAGGTCTAAATCTAATCTTTAAATTATCATTTTCAAAAAATTTCTGTAAAAAACTTTGTGTAACCCATTTTAAATTTGCAAAGCTTATTTTTTTATCAATCCATAAGCCCTCAATCTGATGGAACATAGGCGAATGTGTGGCATCTGAATCCACCCTATAAACTCTTCCTGGAGAAATAATTCTTAATGGAGGAGGGTTGTTTTCCATATACCTAATCTGAACTGATGATGTATGCGTTCTTAAAACATACTCTTTATTCAAATAAAACGTATCATGCATCGCTCTAGCTGGGTGCGACTCAGGGATATTTAATGCAGTGAAGTTATGATAATCATCTTCAATCTCTGGCCCATCTGCTGAACTGAACCCTATTGTATTGAAAATTGACTCAATTTTTTTTATGGTAATTGATATTGGATGAAGTGTCCCATTGTTTTGTTTTTTTCCGCTCAGGGTAACATCAATATTTTCATTTTTAAGCTGATCGTTCATTAGCTGAACTTGAATCTCTGTTTTTCTATCCCCTAGGGCTTTCTCGATAGATTTTTTTATATCATTTATCAGGCTGCCAACTATTGGTTTTTCTTTGCTTGGTAAGCCTGATAGGCCTTTCATTGCTTCAGTTAATGGGCCCTGCTTTCCTAGATACTTAGACTTTACGTGATCTAAATCAGAGAGTTCAGAGACTTTTGAGAAGTCATCTTTTGCTTGTTGAATTAATTTTTTTAATTCTTCCATAATCTTTTATTATAAATAAAAAAGGAGGCTTAAAGCCCCCTTTTATAATTTTGTTTAAATTAGGCGGCTCCGAGGCTTGATTTTGCAATGTCTACAAATTTTGCAAAAGCAGGCTTATCAAATACAGCCATATCCGCTAAAACTTTTCTATCTACCTCAACAGAAGCCCTTTTTAATCCATTCATGAATCTACTGTAGCTCAAGCCACATTCTCTAGCACCTGCATTAATTCTTGCAATCCACAGAACCCTAAATATTCTCTTTTTCTGCCTTCTGTCACGATAGGCATACTGGCCTGCCTTCATGACTGCTTGTTTTGCTACTCTGTATACATTCTTTCTTCTTCCGCGGTAGCCTTTTGCAGCTTCAAAAACTTTTTTATGTCTTGCTTTGGCAGTTACGCCTCTTTTTACTCTTGGCATAGCTTACTCCTTAGCGTGTTGGCATCATCGAACGAACTCTTTTTGAGTCGGTTGATGAAATGATTGTTGTACCTCTAAGATTTCTTTTTTGCTTAGTTGTCTTTTTGGTAAGAATATGACGAAGGTGTGAATGGGTTCTCTTAATTAAGCCATTACCCAGAAACTTGAAACGTTTCTTAGCACCACTTTTAGTTTTCATTTTTGGCATTTTTTTCTCCTTATTGTTATTTATAAAAGTGCTTCGGCATGCCTATTAGCCTTATCACAAATATTTACTACTTTTCTTCTACTTCTTTTTCTTCACTTACTGCATCAGCTTTAGCTTTAGCTTTAGCTTTTGGATTTTTATGTGGCTGAAGCACCATTACCATTTGCCTGCCTTCCATTTTGGGAAACTGCTCGACAACTGCATAATCCAATAAATCCGCTTCTACCCTTTTTAACAAAGCTAATCCAAGTTGCTGGAAAGTAATTTCTCTACCCCTAAATCTTAAGGTGACCTTTACTTTGTCCCCAACCGTCAAAAAGGCGATGATTTTACGTAGCTTAATGTTGTAATCACCGTCATCTGTTCCAGGTCTAAACTTGATTTCTTTGACCTGAACATTTTTTTGTTTCATTCTAGCTGCATGCATCTGTTTACTTTGTGCATACTTATATTTACCAAAATCCATCAGCCTACATACGGGCGGTGCTGCTTTTGGTGCAATTTCAACTAAATCTGTATCAAGCTCTTCTGCTTGAGCGAATGCTTCAGACAGATTAACAATCCCAAGCGCTTCTCCCTTAACACCTACTAACCTTATTTCTTCAGCAGTAATATCTCGGTTAATGCGAACATTCTTATCAAGCGCTATAACAAACTCCCTAAATTTATTTTAATCAAATAAAACACTTAAGACTTATCAGAAATCTCTTTATTTAAATTCTTTAACAGTGCATCTAAAGACATTGAACCGAGGTCTTCACCCTTTTGATTCCTTACTGAAACTTGGCTAGTTTCTTTTTCCCTGTCCCCAACAACCAATATGTAGGGTACCCTCTGGATGCTATGTTCGCGTATTTTATAGGTAATCTTCTCATTTCTCAAGTCTGAATTACATCTGATGTTATTTTGCCTTAACGACTCTGTAACTTCCTTAGCATAGTCGCTGTGTGCATCTGCAATATTTAATACAATTGCCTGAACGGGTGACAACCATAGAGGCATAAACCCGGCGTAATGTTCAATCAAAATTCCAATAAATCTCTCCATCGAGCCTACGATTGCCCTATGAAGCATCACAGGATTTTTCCGGCTATTATCTTCCGAAATATATTCAGCTCCCAATCTCTCTGGTAAATTAAAATCAAGTTGGATGGTGCCACATTGCCATATTCTTCCTAAGCTATCTTTGAGGGAGTATTCTATCTTTGGCCCATAAAAAGCCCCTTCGCCCTCTTGTAATGTATATTCAATCCCTGTCTCTTTAAGCGCATCTTCTAGCGCCAATTCGGCTTTTTCCCAGATATCATCTGTTCCTACTCTTTTTTCAGGTCTTGTTGATAACATTACCAACACATTATCAAAGCCAAAAGCTGAATAGACCTCATACAACATCTTACTAAAATCCTTCACCTCACTTTTTATTTGCTCTTCGGTGCAAAAGATATGAGCATCATCTTGAGTAAATCCCCTGACCCTTAACAAACCATGAAGGGCGCCAGAGGGTTCATTACGATGACATGAGCCAAATTCTGCCAACCTGAGAGGTAAGTCTCTATAGCTATGGAGGCTATTATTAAATATTTGTACGTGCCCAGGGCAGTTCATTGGTTTAACTGCATACTCTCTATTCTCTGAGGCTGTCGTAAACATATTTTCATGATAGTTGTCCCAATGTCCTGAGCTTTTCCAAAGCTCTTTATCAAGAACCGTAGGGGTTTTAATTTCATCATAACCATAATCAAGAGATTTTTGACGCAGATAATTCTCAATTTCGAGCCAAATTGACCAACCTTTAGCGTGCCAAAAGACCATCCCAGGTGATGTATCTTGCATATGAAAAAGGTCTAATAATTTACCTAGCTTACGGTGGTCTCTTTTTTCAGCCTCCTCTAATCTTTTTAGGTAATCTTTTAATTCATCCTTATTATTCCAGGCAGTTCCATAAATTCTTTGTAGCATTTCATTCTTCGAATCACCACGCCAGTAAGCGCCTGCGAGCTTCATTAATTTGAAAACTTTTAACTTTCCTGTTGAAGGAACGTGAGGGCCTCTGCATAGATCGGTAAAATCACCTTGCTCATATAAAGAAACTTCCTCCCCTTCGGGTATAGAGGAAATTATTTCAGATTTATATTTTTCACCGATAGACTCAAAATAATCAATTGCAGCCTGTCTTTGCATTACCTTTCTATTAATTTCTAAATTTTGCTTAGCGAGCTCGCTCATTTTTTTCTCAATTTGAGCTAAATCCTCTGGGGTAAATGGACGCTTGTAAGAAAAATCATAATAAAAGCCATCCTCTATAACAGGACCAATAGTCACTTGCACGTCGGGGAAAATAGTTTTTACAGCTTGTGCAAGAAGATGGGCAGTTGAGTGTCTAATAACATCTAAGCTTTCAGGGCTCTTTGAAGTAATAATAGATAAGTTTGTATCTTCAGCAATTTCATAACTCAAATCTACTAATTGGTCTTGAATTTTTCCTGCTAACGCCGCTCGAGCCAAACCTTCACCAATGTCTTTGGCAACATCAGCAATAGATACCACCTGATTATATTTTTTTACTGATCCATCGGGAAGCGTAATATTAGGCATATATTAATAAGATAAATAACAAATATTTTATAAGGTTTTACACAATCAAGATAGCATTATCTATCTGATGGTAGGCACGATTGGATTCGAACCAACGACCCCCACAATGTCAATGTGGTGCTCTAACCAACTGAGCTACGCGCCTATAATTAATGCGCCATTCTATACTAGGGAGAAGTCTGAATCAAATAAGCATGGCTTCATATAGAGGTTTTTTCACCTTGTATAAGCTCTATATAGCCATGCTTGTATGTTGGATATTTATATTTAAATTGAAGTTTAGGAATGAGGGATGATCTTAAACGTTTACCAAAAACCTGTCTTGAATTAGGTTTATTGCTTTTATTCAAGTTAAGGCGCTGCCTTATCCAATTTAATAGATCATATAACCTTACAGGTTCGTTATCGGTAAGAAGGTATAATTTTTCAGGAACCTTATTACTTAGGCATTGTTCGATTAAAAATAGGATGAAGCTGGCTGCATCCTCCTCATTTATTCTGTTCGTCCATCTATCAAATTCTGGCCAGTTAGCTAGGTCTTGTGACAGATTTATCATGTAATTTCTTCCTGTTCCATAGATGCCTGAAAGCCTAAGAATTGTATAATTAAAATTGACTGACTTCATCAACTTCTCAGCTTCTAGCAGAATAATGCCCCGATAATTTTCTGGGTCAGTTTCTGAAAACTCATCTATAAATTGTTCTGAATTTTCACCATAAACACTCGTACTTGAGATAAAGAAAAGGTGCTGAAAATTTTTAATGCAATTTATTGATTTTATAACTTGCTTCAAACCTTCGACATAGTTTTTTTGGTAACTCATTTCTGATGGTCTATCTGCTGATAGGCAGTAAATAATGAAGTGCGGTGAAATTTTTTTTACCTGATCAAAAAAAGATTCTTCAAATATGTCTTGCTCTAAAATATTTATATTAGGCGAAGTTATTTTCTTTCTCTTAAGCCCAATTAAATCTAGTGGCATATCTTTAGCAAACAGCCCTACTTTTTGCCCTAATTTTCCGCAACCGATAATCAGTATTTTTTTATTTTTTACTTCCAAATGACTTTGTAGATGAACCCAGGGAATGAAAATACTAGAAACAGAAAAAATGTGACAGCATAAAACTCCCAGTCCTGAGAGTGCACATTTCCTATAGATTTTTTTTCGACAAAAAAGAATACCAACCCAAGTAAAAAATACATGCATATAATTTCAATAAAGATAACTGGCAATGATTTGGGCTTCTTTAGTGTCTTGAAAATCAAAAAAGACTTACTAAACCATGGGAGGTTTGCAGCGGCAATAGAAATAAAAAGTAGGAGCCAAATTAACACTACAAGCTCCCCCCTACTGCTAAAGCACTGATGCTCATTAAAGTTTTAGGGAAAATACCCAGAACTAGCAAACCACCTGCATTGATTGTTAAAACAGAAAGCATAGGTAAAAAAGTTTTTTTCTTAATCTTTTTATCTGATTTTTCAAAATACATTATTCTTATAATTCTCAAGTAATAATACATGCCTATTAAAGCCATAATTATTGCAACCAAAGCTGGCCAAACTGCTTCTTCATTAATCACAACCTGAAGGACCGAGAATTTTGCATAAAATCCAATTGTTGGAGGTATGCCGGCTAGGCTAAACATGACTATCATCATTAAAAAAGCTTCCCATGGGTTTGTTTGACTCAACCCTTTTAGGTCATCAATAAATTCAATTGATTTTTGTGAATTTGATAAAAGGATAATAAGCCCAAAAACAGCAAGCGTCATAATAATATATGTCGTTAGATAAAAAATTGAAGCCTGCACGCCACCAATTGTTCCAACATAGAAACCAAGCAAAATAAATCCAATATGAGAGATGGTTGAATAAGCTAACATTCTTTTAATTTTCTTCTGTGCTATCGCGGTAATATTGCCAATAGTCATTGATAAAATTGCCATGATTAATAACATTTGTTGCCAATCAACTACTAGGTAGTCTAAGCCTTGAAAAAGGAATCGAATCAACATCGCAACGGCAGCAAACTTTGGAACAGTGCTTATCATCATGGTAACAGGCGTAATGGAACCCTCGTAAACATCAGGTACCCACATTTGAAAAGGAACTGCCCCTAACTTAAAAGCTATTCCGACAACAATAAATACTAATCCAAATACAAGTAACTCTGAATTAATCTCTTGGGTTTGAATAACATTACCGATTGTATATAGGTCGAGAGAGCCTGAGAATCCATATAGCATTGACATTCCGTAGAGAAGAAGACCTGAGGCCAATGCACCCAAAACAAAATACTTAATGGCTGCTTCGTTTGATTTTTTATCGTCTCTGTTCAGTGCTATAAGGGCATACAAACTTAAAGAAAGTAACTCTAAACCCATGTACATGAGTAATAGGTTCTTGCTTGAAATCATCAACATAACCCCTAAAAGAGCAAAGAGGGATAGGCTGAAATATTCACCATTTAATAATTTTTTATCAAGTAAATAGTTTCTACTATAGATAAAAACAACAGATAAGGTGATGTAGCTCGTCATTTTCAAAAACATCGCGAGGCTATCAAATATAAACATATCTTTAAAAGCAAATTGTGGCTCGCTAAAGCCAAGTGACGCAGTTAATAATCCTGCGACAAGAAGTGTGAGTTGAGATAAACCATAAATAAAATGCTTATTTTTATCTTGGACAAATAAATCTAACAATAAAATTAGCATTGCCATGAGGGCTACAAAAATTTCAGGAGCTAATAAATTTAATTGTGAGATCAAGTTACTCATAAAATCCCTACTTTAGAAAAACTTACTAGCTCTATAAATTGTAAAACTGATGAATTTGTAATGTCTGATATTATTTTAGGGTAGACACCCACCAAAATTATTAACGAGGCAAGCACTCCGAGAATCAGAAACTCTCTTGAATTAATATCTGATAATTTTGCTACAGCTGCGTTACCTACATCACCATAAAAGACCCTCTTAATTAACCATAGTGAATAAGAAGCTCCTAAAATTAAAGTAGTGGCTGCAATAAAGGCAATCCAAAAGTTTTCTTTCATTGAGCCCAAGATAACCATGAACTCCCCAACAAAGCCCGAAGTTCCTGGGAGCCCTGCGTTTGCCATTGCAAAGAAAACAGCAAATGCTGTAAACAATGGCATTTTATTAATTACACCGCCATATTTTTTTATTTCTCTTGTGTGGGTTTGGTCATAAAGAATACCAACACATATGAACATCGCTGCTGAAATAAAGCCATGCGAAATCATTTGAATATAAGCGCCTTCAACGGCTAATGGTGATATTAGAAATAAACCCAAGGTAACAAATCCCATATGCGATATTGATGAGTAGGCTATTAATTTTTTCATATCCTTTTGGATTAAGGCTACAAGTGCGATATAGACGATGGCAATTAGAGATAATGAAATCATGAGAGGCTTAAGTAACAAAGTTGCATCAGGAGAAATGGGCATTGCAAAACGAATAAAACTATACCCGCCCAGTTTTAACATAATCGCTGCTAGTATAACTGAGCCTCCAGTTGGTGCCTGTACATGGGCATCAGGGAGCCATGTATGTAGTGGCCACATTGGAATCTTGACCGCAAAGGCCATAAAAAATGCAAGAAAAATAAGAATTTGCGCTTCCAAGGAGATGGGTAAGTAATAATAATCAATTATTGAAAAAGTGCCACTTTTAAAATAGAGGTATAAAAAAGCTATCAACATTAATAGTGAGCCTAAGACTGTGTATAAGAAAAATTTAATAGTTGCATAAATTCTATTCGGGCCACCCCATATACCGATGATTAAAAACATCGGAATCAGCATTGCCTCCCAAAAAATATAGTACAAGATGGAATCCAGAGCGCAGAAAACACCAATCATTAATCCCGACATAATTAAGAATGCACTGTAATAGCTTGCCGATTTAAATTTTTGTGATTGATATGAAATCAAAATAACCATAATAGTCATGAAACTAGTCAGCAGGATCAGTGGAACCGAAAATCCATCAACTCCTAGGTGATAGTTAATATTGAATGGCGTAATCCAATGATGAAACTCTTGAAATTGAAAGGTTGATAATGTGGTATTAAAATTTTTATATATTGGGATAGTCACAATAAAAGACACAAGCGCGCCGAATAAGGCAACATAATTAATTTTTCTTATGCTTAATTTTTTATTTAAAATTAGCAATAAGATACCAAAAAATATTGGTGACCAAATTGCGATTGATAAAATATGATTAGCTATCATTCTAAGTTCTCACAAAAAATGAAATTAGTAAAAATAAACCAATAATCATAAAAAATGCGTAGTGGTATATGTACCCACTTTGAATTAACTTTAGTTTATTAGCAAAATAAGTAACTAACCTACCAGAGCCATTAACTAAAAAATCGTCGATAATTTTAATATCCACCTTGCTTGATAAAAAATCACCGAGTTTTAAGATGCCTTTGGCGATATATTTTTCATTAAAATCATCAAACCCATAATTATTTTTTAAGCTGCTCTTAAAGGGATTTAAGAATTTGAAATTAATCTTCATTTTTTTTATGAATAATGCCCATGCTAAAAGAACCCCAGCTATCGCAAACCAAAGAGGGAGGGTAAATAGGCTATGAACCGCCATCGACCATACACCATGATAATGACTTGCAAGCAGATCTATATTGGTATGAATTTTATTATCAACCGTTATATTGCCATCGAAGAAATTGCCATATACCAGTGGGTCTATCAAAAGCATACCAATAAAGATTGATGGGATCGCCAATATCACCAGAGGGATAGTTATAATTTTTGAGCTCTCAACGGGGTATTCTTTACTTTTTAAGCCATGTTCATTTTTTTTACGACGTATGGTGTGCCACCTTTCCTCCCCGCAAAAAACTAGAAAATAAAGCCTAAAACTATAAAGTGCTGTAAAGAATACTCCAAACACCAATGCGAAGTAAGCAAAGTTAGCGCCCCATGCTGAACTTAAGCTTGCCGCTTCAATAATCGTTTCTTTTGAATAAAATCCAGAGAATAATGGAGTGCCGATTAGAGATAAGGAGCCTATTAAAAAAGTAAGGGCAGTCACAGGCATATATTTTTTTAACCCACCCATTTGAGTTATATCTTGATCATGATGCATTCCGATAATTACAGAGCCCGCCCCTAGGAAAAGTAAGGCTTTAAAAAAGGCATGGGTGAGCAAATGAAAAATAGCTACTGAATAGGCAGATACCCCTAACGCAACCGTCATGTAACCTAACTGTGATAATGTTGAGTAAGCAATTATTTTTTTAATGTCATTTTGAACAATGCCTAAAATGCCCATTGATATTGCAGTGATTGCTCCGATAACAATTACTAACGAGAGAACAAAATCAGATAGCTCAAATAAAGGAGACATACGTGCCACTAAATAAATACCCGCTGTGACCATTGTTGCTGCATGAATTAATGCAGAGATTGGCGTTGGTCCTTCCATTGAATCTGGCAGCCACACATGTAAAGGGACCTGAGCAGACTTACCCATCGCACCTATAAATAGGCAGGTTCCGATTAAGGTAACCAATGAAATTGAAGTATTAAATAAAACTACCTCTTGTGAAAGCAGAGCGGGGAGTCTATTAAATACCTCTTGATAGTCCAAAGTACCAAACCAAAACATGATCAAGGCAACACCAAGTATTAAGCCAAAATCTCCTACCCTATTGACTAAAAAAGCTTTTAGGTTTGCATAAATCGCTCTTGGTTTTTTATACCAAAAACCTATTAATAGATAAGAAACTAGTCCAACGGCCTCCCAACCAAAGAAGAGCTGTAGAAAATTATTACTCATCACTAGCATTAGCATTGCAAATGTGAAAAGGGAGATATAGCTAAAGAATCGACTAAAGCCAGTATCATCTTTCATGTAACTGATTGTATAGATATGGACCATAAGCGAGATAAAAGTAACAATGACCATCATGACGGCTGAAAGCGTATCGATTAAAAAACCGACTTCAAATATATAGCCACCTGATGCAAGCCAGGTGTAAACGGTTTCATTTAATTTAAAGCCATAGAGAGTAAGATAAAGCGAATACATAGACAGAGCAAACGCAATTGATACGCCAAGAATAGGAATCCCGAAAGAATAATATTTTGGTAATTTTTTACCAAAAAGACCCACGAAACATGCTGCAAATAACGGGGCTAAAGGTATGACAGTTAAAATATTTAAAATTGTCATTGTCACCCTTTCAATCTATTAATGTCTTCAACATCGATTGATCGATTATTTCTAAAGACGATGATAATAATTGCTAGGCCAATAGCTGCCTCTGCTGCCGCAACAGTCAAAATAAAGAAGACAAATATTTGACCGGCAATGTCACCTAAGTAATAACTAAATGCAATAAAGTTCATATTTACCGCCAGCAACATCAACTCAATCGCCATCAAAAGAATAATAATATTCTTTCGATTCAGAAAAATACCTACAACACCTATCATAAAGAGCAAGGCAGCTAGGATTAAAAAATGAGATAAATTAATCAATTTCTTTTATCTCGCTTTTTTGTTTTCGTTTTAGTTATTCCCATATCGACCATTTTGAGTCGGTCTGATTTTTTAACACTTATCTGGATGGCTGGGTCGATACCCTTGTGCATTTTTTTCCCTCTCAATGTAAGTGCAATAGCTGCGATGATTGCGACTAAAAGTATTATGGCGGCAATTTCAAATGGTAATATATAATCGCTGTATAGCACTTCACCAATTGCATCTGTATTACTCTTTAAGGGAGGTTTAAATAGGGCTGGCGTCTTGAAAAACGGTTTATTTAAAACAAGAATAATCTCAGTCAGCATAATAATTGATACAAAGCCTATGGCAGGAAAGTAGTTCCAAAATCCTTTTTTCATTACCTCAATATTGATGTCAATCATCATGATGACAAACAGAAATAAAACCATTACTGCGCCAACGTATACAAGAACGAGTGCTATCGCTAAGAATTCTGCTTGAAGTAATAACCATAAGCCAGCGGCACTAAAAAAAGAAAGGACAAGGAATAATGCTGAAAAAATTGGGTTTCTTGATGTAATAACTTTGATGGCTGAGAAAAGCAAAATAAAGGAAAAAAAGTAAAAAACAGCAGAAGAATAGTCCATTACCTGTAGCTTTCCTCTTCTTTTCTATCTTTAGCGATTTGATCTTCGTATTTATCACCGACCTTTAGTAGCATTTCTTTTGTATAGACTAAATCTCCTCTTTCCTCTCCGTGGTAATCTAAAATTCGGGTTTCTACAATTGAATCTACTGGGCATGATTCCTCACAAAACCCACAGAATATACATTTGGTCAGATCAATATCATACTGCGTCGTTCTTCTTGTATTATCCTCTCTCATTTCGGATTTGATTGTAATTGCCATTGCAGGACATACAGCCTCACAAAGCTTACATGCAATACAACGTTCCTCGCCATTAGGATATCTTCTCAATGCATGCAAACCTCTAAACCTTGGTGATTGGGGGGTACGCTCTTCAGGATATTGAATCGTTATTTTTTTTGAAAAAAAATATCTCCCCGTCAGCCCAAGACCAATAATCAGCTCGTAGAGCGTCAAACTTTTTATATACTGTTTTATTTTTTTAAACATATTTATTTAATGGAACATCTCCCGGTATGGCGTTTGCATCATAAATCCAACAAAAATTATCCAAAATATAGTGATAGGAATAAATATTTTCCAGCCCAATCTCATAATTTGATCATATCGGTATCTGGGGAATGTTGCTCTGAACCACAAGAAAAAGAAAAGTAAGAAAGCGACTTTTAGTAATAACCAAACAATACTATCAGGCAGAAATTCAAAAGGAGATAACCATCCCCCTAAAAACATTAATGCAGCAAGCATTGAGACAAGAATCATATTTGCGTATTCAGCAAGGAAGAATACTGCAAAAGCCATCCCAGAATATTCAACATGGAAGCCCGCCACAATCTCAGACTCACCCTCAGCCACATCAAAAGGAGCTCGGTTCGTCTCGGCAACAGCGCTTATAAAATAAATAATAAATAGGGGGAAAAGTGGCCAAATATACCATTGTGAAATACCACCAGATTGGCCCATAACAATTTCACCTAAATTTAAGCTATTAGCACACATTAAAACACCGACCAATGTAAAGCCCATTGCTATCTCATACGATACAATCTGTGCAGCTGAGCGTAGGCTGCCCAAAAAAGCATATTTTGAATTTGAAGCCCATCCAGCAATAATGACACCATAAACAGCAATCGATGTCATCGCTAAAACATAAAGTAAACCCGCGTTAATATCAGATAAAACAAGTTCTGCATTAAATGGTATTACAGCCCAAGCCGCAAAAGCTGGTGCAATAGTTAGGATGGGTGCGAGAAGGAATAAAAAGTTATTTGATTTTGTGGGATTAATTATTTCCTTAAACATTAGCTTTAATGCGTCAGCTATGGGTTGAAGAAGACCGAAATATCCCACTCTGTTTGGTCCTAATCTTCCCTGCATAAAACCGATCACCCTTCTCTCAAAATATGTCAAATAAGCGACTGAAACCATCAATGGAATTACAATTGCCACAATTTTTAGAATTGTCCAGAACGTTGTTATAAAAATTTCAGGTAGCTGAGTAAAAATACTTTCCATAATTTAGGCTTTTTTAATTTTCACTTTGTTGTGCATACCTAGGATAAAAGTTTCATCTTGCTTTCCATAAATAACAACCGCATTTAAACAAACATTATCATCAGCTTTAACATTAATTAGGATTTCAGCCTCCGATGAAGAAATCTTAATTTTTTGCCCTTCTATTAACCCCTCCTCGAGCATTGTTGTCGGATTAATTAGGCAGCAGCTTTGGTCTTTATTTTTATTTTGATGCAATGAAGTGGCACGTCTAACAATCATATCTGAATCATTCGCCCTAACGACATTTAGTACTTCAATACCTCTCTCAATATTACTAGGCTTAAAATCATTAAGGCTAAATTCATTTTTTTTGTCCATTTCAATCATCGCATCAGTTTTCACCTCTTCAGATGAATCATAGGAAAAACCTTCAAGTTGTAAAAAATTTGCTAGAACACGTAATATTTTCCAACCCGGCCTAGACTGCCCGACAGGTGGTGTTACCGCAGAAAATGATTGTATTGTTTTCTCCATATTTATGAATGTCCCTGATGTTTCTGTAAATGGGGTCATTGGCAATACAACATCAAATTCTTTAAAAGAGTCAGATATGTACGGAGAAATTGCCAGATTAAATTTCGCTTTTTTAAGTGCTGAATTTATTTTTTTGGGTGAATGATAATCATACAACGG
>ENA-OQVM01001745-OQVM01001745.1-marine-metagenome-genome-assembly--contig:-NODE-1745-length-27618-cov-4.103627_pt1 | contig 27618 bp, 16 predicted proteins | sample MGYA00237776_ERZ505498 | MGnify/ENA primary metagenome ERZ505498 (study PRJEB26159, sample SAMN06265151) | marine metagenome | isolation source: Helgoland LTER site | place: Germany:Helgoland, sampling...
TATAACGAAGCACATTGCCTTGGTCAGTTGTGCTATCAAATGCAACCAACAATACTCCACTAGACATTATTAGCTTTTCTAATGCTTGACAATCTGGCATACTCTGCTGCCCAGTTATTGGCCGCAAATTGATATTTTTGTTTATGGTGTACCCGGTACGCCCACAGGAATGCTGACTGATATCAATGTGAGTAGCGGGGAGATGGCTTACAATGCCAGAATATTACCCACAGATACCATCGGTAGTCCGGGTCTGGCTAATGTCCAATATCGTTGGTACCGAAATGCTACAAATCCCAAAAAGGATGCAGATGAAATGTTCGATCAGACCAATACTACGGCAACGACTTCTTATGCAGAGATCGCTACGCCGGGTGAAGGATTTATTGCTACCTTCTCGGGTTTATATTATCAAGTAGACAACACGTATAATACTCAGATTTATCTCAGTCAGGTAACCCACTTGCTCAATCGGGTTACCAATGCTTCTAACACAACTTTTGAAGGATGTGAAACTGAAATTGTGGATCGTGCAACCCTTGATATCACCGTATATCCAGTAGATGATTTCCCATTGCTAGGCGTGATGGATTATCAAAATAATCAAAGCTTTTTTGATAAGAACAGTGACAATATTGGCGAGCCTTTGGAGCTTTCTTATCAATCAGCATTGTTGAATGGTAATGAAGAATTTTATGCCCAGACTTTTTACACCCATACGACCAATGGTCAAAAGTTTACTTGGTATTTTTCAGATGCCAGTGGGACAAGAAGTACGACGAGTGTTATTTCAACTTCCGATGCAAATGGGGATACCATTACGGCTTCTGAAATGTTGATTGGGGGTATCACTACCAATGAGACGCGTTATTTCTTACTTACCCAAACTACGGATATCGAGCCGAGTGATGTGTATGTAGGTTCTGAAAGCGATGGAACATTACTTAAAATCAATATATACAATGTCCCTGATGAGCCTGCCGAAGCATCTTCGGCCAATGCTTCAGATCCAGGAGAAGTTAATTTGTATTATTGTGAGGGAGATATAATTGATGCTATTAATGTGATCTCTTATGATGAGAGTTATCCGGGTGACATCTTATTTTATTGGTATGCCTCGGAAGCAGATGCTTTGTCTCAAGATTCCACTAAGCGCTTGACTACAGTCAGTGCCAGTGGTGCTCAAATTTTGTCAATTGAGATGGGAAATGATGATGTAGCCAATGATTTCACAATACCCGCCAATATGTCCGGTGCTGCGCAACCCGGTACCTATACTTTTTATGTGACTCAGGCAAGCAATAAGAAAGTCAGTCCCGATGGCGGATTTTCTGGAGACCCATTTTTTGGGAGTGAAGGAGCACCCCTTGAATTGACCATATATGTCAGAGACATTCCTGTGGCTCCAGCGGTACTGGATCAAACTTTATTCATTTGTGAAGGCAGCACGGTACCTACCTTCTCTGTGGCTTCTTTCGATAGCAAGATTACTTACAACTGGTATGACAGTTTGGGCGTTCAATTGGCAGCAGGTCAAACCCTAACGCCTCAAAACACCAACAATGCAACCGCTGGATTTTATGATTATACGGTGACCCAAATGACCGATATAAATCTCAATAACGAAGGCTTTGCGGGATGTGAATCTCTTGTGACAGCCTTGCAGCTGAAGGTCAGTGAAATACCTACTGATCCTGTGACCACAGGGCTATACAATGCGATAAACAATTATTACGTTTATGAAATTTGTGAAGGGGATATCATTCCAGATTTTGTGATCGATAATCCAGATACAGCGAAGCAATCCAGTGGATCGTTGGAGTGGATTTGGTATGATCAAGACAATACGCGTTTGAACACCAACACCAGTGAAGCTTTCAATGTCGTCAACTATGTAGATTTGAGTAGTCTGGTGCCCGAATCACCCAATGATTTTAGATTTAGAGTAACGATCACCACTGATATCAATGATGCCGAAAATTTTGACGGCTGTAGCAGTAATTTCACAGAGATTATATTAAGGATCAACGGTCTACCAAACCTTTCATTTACGGGGATTATTGATGATCAAGCCTATTGTTTGGAAGAAGATGAGATTGTTTTTAGTGCAAGTTCAGCAGGGATAGCTGGTACAGGTAGATATTCAATTTTCAATGATTTCAGTCAGTTGGGATCAGGATTAGAGATGGGAACCAATTATGCGAAATTATTATTGGATTCTTTACATCTCGTTGATAATGATCTGATAGATACGGTAGCTGCTGAACGTCGTTTGCGGGTAGGAGGAAAGCCAACTGCACGAAATATCTATTTTGAGTTTACCGATAACAAGGGTTGTATTAATGTAGATTCTGTAACAAATATCATAATTAACCCCTACCCAGCCATTGACTTTAAGATTGATAATCAGATCATAGATACCATCTTCAATACCTGTTTAAATGAAGATTTTGACGTGTTTGAAGAAAGAAGTTTTGAGTTACTTGGGATTAAATCAGAGACCGGAGCCGGTATCGGCGGAGGGGGGATCTACTCAAACTTTGAAATTCTGGATTATAGGAGAGACACATTATCTGTAGGTCTGAGTGATGATTCAGAAGCTGCAGCCCAGTTTACGCCCAAAGATGCCCGTAAAAGTTTAAGTTTAACCGACGACGACATCCAAGATTATGATCCTTCAAGTACTTACATAGTGACTTTCGAACATACTGATGATTATGGTTGTACCAATTTTGCGGAGCATGAAATCGTGGTTGACCCCAAACCTCGATTTGGAACCACCAGTGATGGTTTTGTCATTACCAACAAGGCTTGTGTAGCCGATTTATTAGAAATTAATGTTGCTCTTGGTAATATGGAGGATAGTTTAGCAACCTTCCAATGGTCCATCAGAAATGATATTGTACCTGATCAATATACCAATAGTGTTTCAGTGGCGTCTGATGATTACAATCTAGGTTCTGAAGGCGTTTTTATTACGGTTAACGCGACTTCAGACCTGACCGGTTGTGCTTGGCAACAAACGGAAGGAAAATCTATCGGTATCATACCTGTGCCAGAATATAGATGGGAAAATATTACTGAAGGAAACAATACTTTGTTTGAGTTTAGGGAACGGAAATTGGAGTTGTATGACTTTGCTTGGGAAGAACTTTTAGAATTCAATTTCACCATAGAAAAAGAGGATGGGACTCAATTCTTCGAAGAAGTAAGAGCAGGTATTGATTCAGCTATCTTGGATTCAGTTCAGGTCGTATTTGATGAAGGGGGAATCTATCGAGCAAAACTTTATCTCAATTCATCTGCCAATTGCTCTGATAGTTTGGTCAGAGAATTTAATATTTTGGAAAAGATTCAGGTCGTGGATAGCAAGATCCATACTTTTGATGAAGGGCCGGATTCATGGCATACAGATTCTATAAGTGTAGATGGGTTTTATGATGGTATCGGTTATGATATCGAAAGGGATAAAGTTGCTTTGAATGAGGCTTCTCTAAGGTTCTCTACTTGGCAAAAAGAAACGCCGATCGGTAAAACGATAAATTTGGATACTGCCTTTTCTGATTTACCCATTGAAGTTTCAGGTTTTTCATGGGTTACCAATCCTTCAGGAGGCTATGCGGGAGGTGGCTTAGAGGGCTCAACTGCAGAACACTCATGGGTATATTCTCCCGCTTATGATCTTTCACTCTTAGAAAAACCTACCCTCAGCTTTAATTACACCTCTGATTTACTGGTCACCGATGGTGTGGTATTACAATATTCCCTAAATGATGGGGCGAGTTGGTCGGCCTTGGGTTTTTATAAATTCCTTACTGACAGTGACGATGAAGATAATATTGCCTTAAGCTCAGGGGTCAATTGGTATACTTTTGAAGGGGTTCCAGGTAATCCAGGTAACTGGGATGAGGCCCAAAAATCGGCATACAATGCTGGGGTTTATGGCTGGAATACGAGTACCGAAGGAGTATGGAAATTGGCGGCGCATAAAATTGATATTAAGGACGATGAGGGCAATTACATCATTCCCAAAGAAAGCTGGTCAGAAATCAGATTTAGATTTGCATTGGGCTCTATGACGGGTCAGAAAGTAAACCAGAATGGAGAGGATCTTGAAGGGTTTGCTTTTGATAATTTCAGTATTTATGATAGAGAGCGTATCGTTTTGGTTGAAACTTTTGGATCTATGTTGCAAGACGAGAGTAAGAGCGCGGATAACGCCATTTATGACCGTATTCGTCAAATGGATGAAGGTAGTCTTTGGATCAATTATGTGACCAATATCTACCAAGATGGAATAGATATAAATGAAGATATACTTTATACAAGGAATAAGATTGATCCTGATGCCAGAAGATCCTATTATAGTATCAATGAAATACCTACCAGTGTGCTCAATGGTGAAGTCATTGCCAATCCTTCTAATGAGGATGTTTTAGGATGGGATAAAAGTCAGTTGGATCAAAAGGAATTAAGTAGGCCAGATTTTAAGATTGAGTTATCTGAAGACTCAGAAGAGCCCAATTCAAAGTTGTCATTAACGGCTAAATTTACCTCTTTGATTGAATTACCAGATCCAGAAACAGAACTCTCGATTAGATTCTTTATAGTTGAAAAGGCCATTGTTCCTGAAAATGATTTTGGGGTATATGCAACGACAGATACCATCAGAAATGTACTTAGAAAAATCTTACCAAATGCCTCAGGAATTATTAAAAAGAGACCATTTGAAGTCAATGAAGAATTTACTGAATCTGTAGAGTGGATGCCAGAAGGATTTTATGATCCTACGCAACTCAGAGTAATTGTAATGATTCAAAATGAGGTGACCAAGGATATTTATCAAGTAGCCTTTATGGACTTAGATGATAAAGAAAATGTGACCGGCATAGAAAATGAGGGAGTCCTTGGGACACAGTTTAGTCTGTTCCCTAACCCGGCAGATCATGTATTTAGATTGTTATTTGAGATGCCCCTACGCGCAGAGACTGAGTGGATTTTGTTTGATCAGAACGGCATTCAACGTTTGACAGGTTGGGTGAGGAAAAATGAAGAAGAACTCATGATCAATGTGGCCCATCTACCAGCAGGTGTATACTTCATCCAGTTGTTTCATGATAGATATCTCTGGAAGCCCCGAAGGTTTATCATCATACATCATTAACGTCTCCATACTCAATCAGAGGAATTGCTTTCTAGCCATTAGCTAGACTTGCTGATGGGTTAAGAACCTGTAGTTGATCTAGGTAAGATTAAATCGGGAATAGGGCAATTGACTGGCGACTGAATACACCAAGAATTCTTATCTGAATTGACTTTAAGCCATGTGTTGATAGAAGTTCATGATCTTTAAAACATCTTAGCGCTCTAAAACAGAAATATTCTTGGATCAATCGATATTTAGATATGAATTTAAAAAAATTAAGATCGGCAGCCTATGTAGACCTTAATAAAGCTAGGACACTTTATTCTTTGATTAAATGGTGCACATGCTTATCTAATCGATCAATCCGGTGGGTCAAATGTTTGACGTATTTTTGAAGTTCCAACTCAACGACATATACTTTGCTGTCATAGGATTCGTCACCATTGTCTTTTTTGTAATCTTTTTTATGCCTTTCTAAATCTGATTGTGCCTGACATTCTTCTTTCAAATGATTCATGAATTGCTTCACTCCATAATGGGATTCAAATGATTCAAGCTCATGAATAAGGTGTTTCATGTGTGCATGCTTCTGCTTTGAGGCTTCAATGGCCATATCATAAAGTACCGAATCATAATGGTGCATACTTTCGAGCATTTCTGTGATGGAATTTCTATATGCTGTAGAGCGGCAGAACTTTCTCAAACCTTGATAAGTTTTTAATTCTATAGACTCTACATCCCAAAGTAACGTGAGTTGATCCAGATGCTGAACAACAGTCAAGGTATCCTCTACGGGAGCCTCTATATTTTCTTGCGTTTGTCCCTTGTTTAAAAAAACAACGCAGATCAGTAAAAAAAACAATAACTTTTTCATAGTTTAAGACGGCTACTTTTATCAAGTAAAGATAGTTAATGAACTTAAATAATTGATATTTCGATTTTTTAGATTGTTGATTTTTTTTAAAATTAAACAAAAAATGATTTTTTGTTAGAAACAAATCATCAGTGAAGCATGAATTAAGTAAAATCAGGGATTTTGTGACAGTAGGGTTAAGTAAAAGGACAATGGATCTTAGCTTCTCTTGATGAAGGATAAGGCCAGTTTTATTTTCCCATAATTTATTTTTTCATCTAGGGCCTGAAAAAGAAGTTTAATTTCTTCAGTTTTCTTTAATTTATACCAGGTACTGGTGATTTTATTGATTTCCTCTGAAGAGACGAATTGGCTGATATTTATCGGCTCATGGTTGAGATATAAATGATTGATGTGATCATAAATGGTGTTTTCACTTAAAGATCGCTCGGTTGCTATCTCGGCTATCGAACGATGGGTCTGGAGCATCCCTAGGGTTTTTATATAAGTTTCTCCCTTGACAGAAAGTGGCACTATTTTTTTTTGATTGAATGCCCTGATGGCTTCAAGGAAATGAGAACCATAATGACTTATTTTATGTTTTCCGACTCCTGAAATGTCTAGCAGGTCTTTTTCGAAGAGGGGTTTTACGCGACTCATCTCTTTCAAGGTATTGTCGTTGAAAATGGCGTAGGCAGGTAGATTGGCCTCTTTAGATAATTTGAGCCGAAGTGCTTTTAATACCTCAAAAAGGCCGGCCTCATAATGCTCTTTTTTGTTTATCGTAGGTATTTTTGTTTCGCGATCAATCGTTGCCGTTAAGGATACCGTAGCGCCTTTATAAAGTACATCAGATCCAAGTGGCGTAATGGTGAGCTTATTATAATGAGTAAAGTCTATCTCAAAATAACCTTGATTGATGAGTTGACCTATAAATTGAATCAGATCTTCTCTTTTGAGGTCTGTAATACTTCCAAAGGTTTTGATCTGATCGTAGCCTTTGCGGCGTATTTCTGATGATTGCGATCCTCTCAAGACATCTACTAATGCATTGATGGCTACTCCTTCATTAAGTCTTTTTGCAGCAGATAGGGCTTTCTGGGCGATTATGGTGCCATCGAAAAACTTAGGAGGATGGAGGCAATTGTCGCAATGTCCGCACCTAGTTCTCCGATGCTCGCCAAAATAGCTTAATATAAAATTGGTCCTACAGCTGCTGGCCTGACCAAACTCAATCATTCTATTGAGTTTGGTTCTTTGAATCATTTTGAAGTCTTCACTAGCGGTACTTTGATCAATAAATTGTCTGAGTATTTTGGCATCAGCTAAGCTAAAAAAGAGCAAGGTGCTTGCTGCATTTCCATCTCTACCGGCACGGCCAATTTCTTGATAATAACTCTCGATATTTTTGGGAAGGTTGTAGTGGATGACATATCGAATATTGGATTTATCGATTCCCATACCAAAAGCAATGGTGGCGCAGATGACCGTTAATTCGTCAGATTGAAAAGCTTGTTGCACTTTTTGACGACTTTCACCTGACATTCCTGCATGGTAAAAGCCACTTTTAATACCCTTTGCTTGTAATTTTTCTGCTATTTTTTCTGTAGATTTTTTACTGAGGCAATAGATAATGCCTGAGTCTCCAGAATGTGCCTCTACATAATCGATGATGGTTTCGATTCTGTTTTGCCCTGGCTGCACATTAATATTGATATTGGTTCTCTCAAAACTTGATAAAAAGGTTTTTACAGATTTAAGACCTAGTTTTTGAGCAATATCTTGTCTTGTCGCTTTGTCTGCCGTTGCTGTTAAAGCAATGTGGGGTACGTTACTTTTGTTAATGAGATGGACGAGTTCGGTATATTCAGGCCTAAAATCATTGCCCCAGACCGAAACACAATGGGCCTCATCAATGGCGATCAATGAGATCTTTTGAAGATCTATCTGTTCTTGAAAATCCTTACTTACCGCTTTTTCTGGAGAGACATACAGGAGTTTTAAGGTTCCGTCTTTAAAATCGTTAAGAATTTCTTTGGTGGCGGTGTCGTTTTGATTGCTGTGCAACGCTGCAGCAGCGATACCGGCAGTTGTCAAGGCAGCTACTTGATCTTGCATCAAGGCAATAAGAGGTGAGACTACGATAACAGTTCCTTTAAGCATCAGTGCGGGTAGCTGATAGCAGATCGATTTACCTGCCCCTGTAGGCATAATGACCAAGCTGTCGTAACCCTCAAGGGTTCGCTTGATAATGTCTTGTTGATTTCCTCTGAAGGTATCATACCCAAAATATTCTTTGAGTAATTTCAAAGGCAATTCAGCTTTGTTCATAGTATCTATTGATCCATCAATTCTAAATTGTTATTTATGCCCAGCTCAGTGGCAGGGATCCCTTTGAGCATCCATTTGGGCATAGGAGCATCTTTGAGATAATAATCGAAATATTGTGCCATTCTGATGTTAAAGTCTATTCTATTTTGGAGTTTAAGTGGCCAATGGGGTTCCCCTTGATAATTCAAAAGCCAAGAGGGTTTATTGAGTCTTCTTAAGGAGACAAAAAATTCAATCCCTTGATACCAAGGGACATGACCATCGGCGTCATTATGCATGATCAAAATAGGGGTATTTATTTTATCAACAAAAAATATGGGAGAATTTTCAATGTATCTCAACGGATATTCCCATAGAGTCCCACCAATACGACTTTGAGTGCGTTCATACTGAAACATCCTGCTTAAGCCTGTCCACCATCTGATGCCTCCATAGGCACTGATCATGTTGGGTACGGGTGCACCGGCTTCTGCGCATTTGAATAAATCTGTTTTTGTCACGATATGAGCAATTTGATAGCCCCCCCAACTATGTCCTTGGATGCCGATGTGATCGGCATCTACGAATCCTTGATCGATGAGAGAGGTTACTCCTGGGATAACACTGTTGTAGGCGCTTTCTCCGGGGTATCCCGTCCGGTAATGAATATTTGGATTAAAGATGAGATAACCCTTAGAGGCATAAAAACTATAATTAATAGTTGATCTACCGGGATTAGGTGCATGATGTCTGTATAAATTGTCTGAACTTTGTTCATAGAAATTGACGATCATGGGATATTTTTTAGATGGATCAAAGTTCTCGGGTTTGATGAGTAACCCTTCAAGTAGTTGACCATCCAGAGAGGTCCAGTTGTAGAGCTCAGCGGTTCCCCAATTATAGGTGTTCTGCTGAGGATTAGCTTGGCTGATAGCGCTTATTTTTTTAAAGAAACGCGTACTTTTAATATCTGGAAAAGTACTAAAGTTTGCTTGGGTAAAGATCAGTTCTTTTCCTCCTTGGGCTTGCCGTATACTGCGATATTGATAGGGACCTGAGGTCAACAGATTCAAGCGTGCACCGGGGCTGTATTTTAAGTAATAGATTCCTTCTGTTTTATCCAATTCATTGAAGGCATGAAGGAGCAATATTTGATTTTTTTCGATGAATCGTTCCTCTTTTTTTAATTTTATGTATCTGTATTTTTGTTGATTTTTACGACCTTCAGGAGTAATGCGTATGGATTTGAATATGCCTTCAGGATCTACTTCCCAGATATCATATCGATCATAGATCAACATTTTTTTATCATCTTGACTCCAGCTCATCAGACCGTAGGCACGTGGCATATTGGGCGTATCATGTTCCTCATTAAAAAAATCAACTCCCGTATCATCAGTGATTTTGTTGATTTGATCTTTCAAAAACGAATAAGTAAACCATGCGGAATCCATCGGATCGTACCAATAGGCATAATTGCCTAAGGGAGACATTTTAGGTCGGGCATGAATTTTATTAGCAATTTTCTTTGAAGTTCCTGAAGTCGTACGGAGGGCATAGATATCGGCAGGACTTGGAGATCCTTCCCAAGAAATAGATTTAAGATAAGGTTTTTCATTATAGCCGATCAGATGAACACCATTGCCTTCATCACTTTTATCAACGTGGGGGATATTTTCAGTACCCAAAGTCATGAATTTTTTGGAAGTCAAATCATAAGCACTCAAAAAAGAGGCCTTTTGATCTTTTTCCTTCTCAATTTCTTGTTGCGTATAAAGTCTCTCGTCTCTGTACGTCCATACCTCAACTTTTACAATTTCATGTTCGAGTAGGGAGGTATCTGCCTGCAGGACAGGCAATGATTTTCCAAAATAGAGTAGCGATCCGTTTTTAGAAAATTCAAGGGGACTATGCTCGCTGACCAAATAGGTTTTTTCAAGATACTCATCCCTAGCTGTAAGAATAGTCTCGGCCGTATCATCGCCTATGGACCATAAGTGAAGGTTAAAATATCTATTTAATGATTGGGTCGTATCAAGATCTGAAACAAAGCTTAAGTGCTGCCCGGCTTCATCCCATTTCAGGGATTTAAAAATCCCTTTTGATACATAGATCGACTGAATAGACTGCTTTTGCGTATCAAAGACATATACGCCGGATTGAAATTCAGCATCATCTCCAGAGGAGGTAAATGCAATTTTTCCCCCTTTTTCAGATAAGGTGTATTCCTTCACAAAAGGGTATTTATAACGGGCGGTATCGATGAGGTTTCCGATGATGAGTTCATAACCCGTCTTCTTACTGATTTTTTTTGCTTTTTTCAGTGAAGTATCTTGAGGAGTTTTGTGCTGATAAACCAGCCAATCAGACCATTTTTCAGGGATTTTATAGGAGATGAGATGTGGGATTTTAGATAACGTCTCTGTATTTACATTATAAATACCGAGTGTATCAAGGGGAAGATCTTCTTCTTTGGTTTTGATACGTTTGAGTTGATTGACGTCATCTATAGCGGGTTGTATATTGAAAAAGAGATGGGTGCCATCAAAACTGAATTTAGGGTTTGTACCTCTGGGATAGGAGCGTGCTTCTGCGCCTTCAAAGTCTGATAATTTGACGAGGGGATCAGAAATGCTGTTTTTTTCTAGGGCATAAGTAATCCATTTCCCATCATTACTGATGGATTGTTTTTTAATAAACTGCCAAGTGTCATAAGCGGTATGATCCAGTATTTTTTTCTGCGCTTTGAGTTCTGTGATAAGGGCAAGAGTGATGAAAATCAAACCTAGGCTAAATCGTTGTGCGTTCATATTGAATAATTTTTTGAAAAGCTTAATCTAACCATTTGATCCCAATATAGGTAACAAGTCTATATCAATGGTTGAGGAGTGTGATGAGCTGAGGGTTTCAATAAGGTCAGATCTCTACGATGCTTCATGGGAGGTAGTTATTGTGAATATTCATTATATTGCCTTTAGGCTAAACTGAAGTATATGAAGGCGTTGTATTTGATTTTTGTGACAGTTATTATTTGGAGTTGTCAACCCAAATCTCGACAATTTGATTTAATCATAAGAAATGCCATGATCTATGATGGATCTGGGAATACCCCTTATGCGGGAGATTTGGCAGTTTCTGGGGATACGATTGCTGCGATGGGGGATTTATCTAGAGATTTAGGGAACGTTGAATTTGATGCAAAAGATCTGTCTGTGGCACCGGGTTTCATTAACATGTTAAGCTGGGCCAATGAGACCTTGATCGAGGACGGCAGGTCTCAGAGTGACCTCAGGCAGGGAGTAACTCTTGAAGTTTTGGGTGAAGGTTCCAGCATGGGGCCTTGGAGTGATCAAATGATCGAAGAAGAGGAATCAGCCCAAGGGAACATTAAATATGACGTTGAGTGGCAAACATTGGGAGGCTATATGGAGTATATGGAATCTCGGGGAGTGGCGACGAACCTTGCCTCTTTTGTTGGAAATGCAACGTTGAGAAGGTATGTCATGGGCTATGATCAGCGCACGGCGACATCTGAAGAAATGGAAGAAATGACTAATTTGTTGGATCGAGAGATGGCCATGGGAGCCATGGGTATCTCCTCTTCTTTACTTTATGCACCCAGTCGCTATGCTAATACGGCAGAATTGATTGCCCTTTCCAAAACAGCCGCTAAACATGGGGGTATGTATATTTCCCATATCCGGGATGAAGGGGAGTACTTGTTGGAATCCATCGAAGAGCTCATCACGATAGCCAAGGAAGCGGATATTGCTGCTGAGATCTATCATTTGAAAGCTTCTGGAAAGGCCTATTGGCCCAAATTAGATACTGCCTTTGATTTGATCGAATCGGCCCGAGCGCAGGGTTTGAAGATCACGGCAGATATCTATACCTATCCCGCCTCATCTACTGGATTACATGTCCAATTGCCTGAGTGGGTGAGGGAAGGGGGCATACCTAAAACCATAGAAAGATTGGCTGATAAATCTCTACGCAAGAAGATTTTAAAAGACATTAAGTTTGAATACGGGCCAGATAAAATTTTATTTGTTGGCTTTAAGAACCCTGATTTACGTATGTACATAGGTAAGCGATTGGATGAAGTCGCTGAGATTTTAAATAAAACGCCCGCCGAAGCTATGGTAGACTTGATCGTAGAAGATGACAGTCGGATACAGGTAGTATATTTTTCTATGTCAGAAGAAAATATAGCTAAAAAGATGGCCAAACCTTGGGTCAGTTTTTGTTCAGATGCCGGTTCTTTCACCAATGAAGGAATATTTTTGAAGCAAAGCACCCATCCCCGTGCCTATGGCTCTTTTATTCGGGTTTTAGGGAAATATGCCCGAGATGAAAAAGTCATTACCCTAGCAGAGGGTATCAGAAGGTTGACTTCCTTTCCTGCAGCCAATTTAAAAATCCAAAAAAGAGGAGCAATCCAAGTGGGAAATTTCGCGGACCTTGTCGTCTTTAATCCAGCAGAAGTACGTGACCAAGCGACCTTTGAAGATCCTCATCAGTATGCGTTGGGGATACGTCAAGTTTGGGTCAACGGGATTCAAGTAATCGAAAATGGGGAACCTACAGGCGCCAAACCGGGCAGATTTGTCAGAGGTCCTGGATGGCAGCCTGAAGCAAACGATTAAGACAAAACCTTTTTCAAGGCATCATTGAACTGGATGACTTCCTCCAGAGTTCCTGTGCTGATGCGACACCAGTCATCAAAAGGAGGAAAGGGTCTTCCCACCATGATCCCTTTGGCAAGCATTTGTTGTTGCAGCTTTTCAATATTTCTTCCTGATTTGAAGAAAATAAAATTGGTATTTGAAGGGGCATACTCTAGGTTGAGATCATCCAATCCCTCTAAAATTATTTTTTTAGCCTCCCCGGTTTTGTTCAAACTAAAATCATAAAATTCTTGATCGTCTAGGGCATTTTTTGCCGCTTCAATCGCCAGAACATTGGTAAAGGCCATGATGTTTTTTCTAAGACCGGCTGCAATTTCTGGTTTGGCAACCATATAGCCGATACGGAGGCCAGCCAGTCCGTAAACTTTTGAAAATGTTTTTGAAACAATGATATTTTTACCTTTTTTGACTAGGGAGACCATCGAAGGGTAGTTTTTATCTTCAATAAAATCGCAATAAGCCTCATCACTAAAGATAGTGACCTTATCGGATACGGTATTGCAAAAATCCAATACGCGATCAGCCGGCAATAAGGTAGAGGTAGGATTGTTTGGGTTGCAGAGGAAGATCAGTTTCGTTTTACTTGAGATTCTTTTTTCCATCTCATCTAAATCATGCATCATGCTTTTGTCTACGGGCACCCAGTTGACGGATCCTCCCCATTGGGCTGCGTAGGTCATTAGGGCGAGAAAAGTAGGTTGTGCTGCAATGATCTCACCCCCGTTCATGCCATAAGTGAGACCCACCACTTTCAAGCCTTCGGTAGATCCACCCGCCAAAACAATGTGATCTTTGGAAACACCCTCTTTAGCGGCAATTTTTTCTATAAGTTCTCCGCTATAACTGAAGGGATACCGGCAGGCCTGATCAAAATTTGCAATCATGGCTTGCCGTACTTTTTCAGAGGGGCCATAAGGATTTTCATTAGAACTGAGCTTTATATTCCCTGTTAGAGGTCTTGGCCTGAATTTTTTAATTTCTTTGGCGCTCAATTGATGAAGGGGCGCGATACCGCCGATTACTGCTAATGAACTCATCAGCCCTGCTCCTTTGAGCCAACTTCTTCTTGAAAGATCTGTCATGATTTTAACTTAAAATGAGATCATTAAATTTAAAAAGTTATTTCATTAAACTGCAGTAAAAGCTTATTTTTCTTAGTGGAGCGGTTTTGTAGGGAAAAACAATGATTACCTTTCGGAGAACCCAAGGCAAAGGGCAAGAATTTATAAAATTAACAGATTCCTCATTTAAGAAATCTCGTAAGTCGCCGAACATTTTCGGGTTTCTTCAATGGTGCATTTGATCAATTGACAGCCGGTTCCCTTCAGTTGTTGGGGTCCCACCACCTCACACAAGTACTGAGCCATGTTTTCAGCCGTTGGATTGAAAGGACAGCTTACGATGTCTTCTGAAGCTATTTTCTGTAGAGGAATCCGCAGTTCATCTGCTTCATACATGAGAAAGCGATGGTCCCAATGCGTTTCAAGCCAATCACATAACTGGGCTTTGATGACACTAAAATCAATGACCCGACCAATGTCATCTAGCCTTTCGGCAGTAACTGTAAAATGAACTCTGAAGTTATGGCCATGAAGATGACTACATTTGTTCTCATGTCCTACTACGCGATGTCCGGCGCTGATGTCGTGGTATCTACTGATTGATATCATTTTATTAAAATATGCTGCAAAATTAACACCTTATTTCGAGTCTTTTGTGCTTAAGCCGAAGTGATTGCATGAGATTTCATTTTAAGGCTTTTTATGAGTCTTCCGATGTCAGGGACTTGGTATTTTTTACTATTCAAACCTATCGTGAGGGAGACCAATGCAGGCTAATTACTTATTTTTAGGACTAAAAAGTGACTCCTTTGGTCATCAAGGAAGCAGAAATCACCATGACGACCAAACCAATAACCTCTAATATCAGAAGCGTTCTGATGATATTAGAGGTTTAGATTGTGAGTATGGGGGCGGTCTCGGATTTAAGCAGTGGGTTCCATTAAAAGAACTTGATGGAGGGATATATAGACAGGAGCCCGACCCCAGTGAAAGCGGTTAATTTCATCCAGAAAAAGGGATTATTAAAATAATAATCTGGACCTTTTTCAAAATAATAAATCCTAATAAATCCCATCAATACAACCAAGAGGGCAATCAATCCATAAATCATATCTGCCCTTTGAATATTTTTTGCAGTAGTAAGTGAGGGAGTTGGGGTCAAAAAAACCAACTCGTATACGACCATGGCACAAACACCAAAAACAGCTAGAAAATGCAAAAAAGAACCTACTATACTCCAAATCATGGCCTAAAACTAGTCGATAATTAGATAAAGCCCCTACTCAAGAATGGGTCTTATTTGCCAAAATAATTTTAGCGGGCTTTGTCTAAAAGTATTTTAACTTGGTCTTTGAGACAACATTTGAAGCGATGAAATATATAGAAGTATTCGATCAGGACGGATTAAAAACCATGAAAATCAGTGAGCAGGAGGCCCCCAAAAACACAGATTTTGAGGTTAAGATTGCCGTTCATGCGGCAGGGGTCAATAGAGCGGATGTCTTGCAGCGCCTCGGGAAATACCCAGCACCCGCAGGTATTTCCCCAGTATTGGGTTTAGAAGTAGCTGGAGAAATCGTAGCTATTGGTAGTCAAGTGCGAGGATTTCAGAAAGGTGATCGCGTCATGGCATTGCTCGCGGGTGGGGGTTATGCCCAATTAGCAGTGGTAGATTATAGATTACTCATGCCGATCCCAAAGCACTTGGATTATATTCAAGCAGCGGGAATACCTGAAGTTTTTCTAACTGCTTATCAGACCTTATTTACTTTAGGAGCAATACGTCCAAAGGAGCAAGTTTTGATTCACGCCGGAGCCAGCGGGGTAGGAACGGCAGCCATTCAATTGGCCCATGCTTGGGGAGCCAAAGTATCGGTTACGGTAGGGACTGATGAGAAAGTCAAGTTTTGTCAAAAAATAGGGGCTCACAGAGCCTATAATTATAAGACCCAACCATGGTCAACATTGGTATGGGAGGATACCGAAGGAAAGGGTGCAGATGTGATACTGGATTGCGTAGGAGGGGATTATGTAGCGAAGAACATTGATTGTGCAGCGCTTGAGGCGCGCATTGTATTGATTGGATATATGGCAAACGCTCGGGCCCAGGACATAAACTTGGCCAAGATCTTACAAAAAAGGATCGTGCTCAAAGGATCGACCTTACGCGCGAGGTCTTTGATTTATAAAAGGGAGTTGATACACTCATTTAATAAAGATTTTAAGGCCGCCTGGGCTGCCGAAGAATTAAAGCCTGTAATCGATACAGTCTTCCCTTGGCAGCTGGCAGATCAAGCCCATCAAAGGATGGAGCAAAACCTAAATAAGGGTAAAATCATTTTGGCCATCTCCTAATTTTACCTTTCATAAAATAGTATCAGAGAAAGTTTGTTCGAGTAGTTAGTTTTATAAAACATTATTAATTTAAGCTATTATGAAAATACTTCTACATTTTTTAATCGCTATGCTCTTCGTGGGCTCAACGGCTCATGCCCAGCTCCTGGACTCAGCCGTTTTAGATGAGCTAAAATTCAGAAATATAGGACCTGCTTTCACTTCAGGTAGGATCGCGGACATCGCTATTGATTCCAAAAATCAAAATATTATGTATGCAGCCGCAGGCTCTGGCGGGGTATGGAAGACGACCAACGCAGGCGTTACTTGGGCTCCAATTTTTGATGATCAAAAAAGTTATTCGATCGGATGTGTAACCATTGACCCCAATAATCATAATCGAATTTGGGTAGGAACAGGTGAAAACATTGGAGGTAGACATGTTGGATTTGGAGATGGTATTTACCTGAGCTTAGATGCAGGTAAAACTTGGAAAAATATGGGCTTGATTCATTCTGAGCATATTTCTAAAATCATTGTACATCCCACCAATTCTAAAATCATTTGGGTTGCTGCACAGGGTCCACTTTGGAGTAGCGGTGGAGAGCGAGGTTTATATCAATCTAAGGATGGTGGAAAGACTTGGTCCAAAAAACTAGGAGGGAATGAATGGACGGGTGTAACCGATATCATGATGGATCCAAATAATCCTGACTTACTTTATGCGGCGACTTGGCAAAGACATCGAACGGTGGCTGCTTTATTAGATGGGGGACCTGGTTCGGGTATTCATAGAAGTTTTGATGGGGGAACTACTTGGGAAAAATTAAGTGCTGGCTTACCTGAATCTAATATAGGGAAGTCTGGACTGGCCATTTCTCCATTCAATACCAATACTATCTATGCAGCTATTGAAACAGATCGTAAAAAAGGAGGGCTTTATATTTCTCACGATCAAGGAAGCAGTTGGAGTAAACAATCTAGTATGGTAAGTGGAGGTACGGGACCTCATTATTATCAAGAATTATATGCTGATCCTCATAAGGAAGGGCGTATCTATTTGGTGAGTTATCGAACTTTTGTTTCCAATGATCATGGCAAAACCTATGGTTTCATGAACGAAAAAGACAAGCATGTAGATACCCATGCCTTGGCTTGGCGTATGTCAGATCCTGATTACCTTATTGCGGGTACCGATGGGGGGATTTATGAATCTTTCGATCAAGCCCAAACCTGGCGCTTTATGCCCAATTTACCTTTGACTCAATACTATAAGTTGGCCGTCGACGATGCAGCGCCATTTTATAATATCTATGGAGGTACTCAAGACAATGGATCTCATGGAGGCCCTTCAAGAACCATGTTTACCACGGGTATTCGCAGTGCAGATTGGAGAAATGTGTTAGGAGCTGATGGCCATCAATCTGCGATTGAGCCTGGAAATCCTGACATTACTTATGGTGAATACCAGCAAGGTGTATCTTTTAGGATCGATCATAAAAATGGAGAAACCGTTTTTGTACAACCACAACCACGTGCAGGTGAGCCACATGAGCGATTCAATTGGGATGCACCCATCTTAGTCAGTAGTTTTGATCCGAAGCGTATTTATGTGGCCTCTTACCGAGTTTGGAAGTCTGACAATCGAGGCGACGCATGGGAGCCCATCTCTTCAGATTTGACGCGAAATGAAGAAAGGATGTCTTTACCCATTATGGGAAAACAACAAAGTTGGGACAATGCTTGGGACATTGGAGCCATGTCTAGCTACAATACGATTACCTCATTGGCCGAATCCCCCTTGCAAGAAGGGGTACTTTATGCAGGCACTGATGACGGTATCATTCAGGTCACTACCGACGGAGGAACTCGTTGGACACGTATCGCATTGGGTACCATCAAAGGTGTTCCAGCGACCGCTTTTGTAAACGACATCAGGGCAGATCTTTTTGACCCTCAAACGGTCTATGCAGCACTTGATAATCATAAGTATGGTGATTTTAAACCCTATCTGATCGTCAGCCATGATTTGGGTCGCTCCTGGAAATTGATTTCGCAGGGACTACCTGAGAAATTATTGGTGTGGAGAATCGTTCAGGATCACATAAAAAAGGAACTCTTGTTTGCCGCCACCGAATTTGGTATCTACTTCACTATAGATGCTGGGATGCATTGGAACGCATTGAAAGGGGGACTCCCCACCATTGCCTTTAGAGACATTGCCATTCAAAGACGTGAAAATGACTTGGTGGGGGCTTCATTTGGTAGAGGGTTTTTCGTACTGGACGATTACAGTCCACTAAGGACTTTAACTAAAAATAATTTAGAAAAAGAAGCCCATTTATTTCAACCTAAGAAAGCTTGGTGGTATGTGCAGAAAAGGGGTATTTATGGTCAAGGTGCTTCTGATTATAAGGCACCGAATCCTGAATATGGTGCTACTTTTACGTATTATTTGAAAGAAGCGTTTCAGTCTGACAAGGAATTGAGGACTTCGGCAGAAGAAAAAAAACTGGACGCAAATTTAGACATTCCCTTCCCGGGATGGCGGGCATTGGAGCTTGAAAATAGAGCCCAAGGACCACAGATTATTTTGACCGTGCGCGATGCTGCAGGGACCATTGTCAATACCTTACCTGCCAAGAATAAGAAAGGAATGAATAGGGTCAGTTGGAATTTGACTTATGCTTCGAAATCACCGATTAAGCTCAATGCACCGGCCTCAAAAACCAAAGGCTATACAAGTGGTTTTATGGTGACGCCAGCCACTTACAACGTAACCTTGTCCAAGTTGGTCAAAGGAGTAGTTACCGACCTGTCTGAACCCGTCAATTTTGAGGTGGTTCCTTTGATGTCGCCCGCCTTAAAAGGCGCCCCTTTTGAGCTCATTGATCAGTTTAGGAGTGATTATGAGTCTTTCGTAGCAGATTTAACAAAACAAGATTTGGTTTTATCACAATCGCTTAAATTGGTGGGGGCTTTACAAAATGCAATGAAAAGAGCGGATAAAAGAGATGCTGCTCTGATCAAAAACCTATACGAGGTCCATCAATCTCTTTTAGATATCTCATTGCAGATGAATGGAGAAACGGTCAAGAGCGAAGTGGGTGAAAAATCTAACCCTACGCCCAAGGATGGCTTAATGATTGGGTACATGGCTTTGTCGACAACCTATGGACCTACACAGAATCACAGAGATGCCCTGAGTAGAGCCCAAAATCAATTGAAAGGACTATCCAAAGCATTGACGCCGATATCAAAGCAAACACTTCCAGATTTGATCGCGCAATTTAAAAAACTAGGAGGTCCTTGGGTGGAGGGTATATCCGATATAGAATAAGGCCAATGACACAAACAGGAAGATTAAATGAATGATTTATTTGCCAATTTAGGAGATCGAGGTACACGGATATTTAAATTCATGAGCGCGGTGATCTTGATCGGGGCATTCTTGAATTACAATTACCATTATTTTCCTAGCAACTATATTTTCATAGGTATGTTTGGCCTTTATGGTGTATTATGGCTTTGGAATGTGATCCGTCCTGAGAGATAGTCTTTTTTAAAAGGGTAAAAAGGCTTCTATTTGTTCTTTTAACAGGGTGACATAAAGCTCATTAGTGAATTGGCCCTCTTTAAAATTAGCTTCTATTTTAGCTAATTTTGGTTTTTGTGCCAAGACGTTCATCCCACAATAATGTAGGATGTCAGTGAGATGACTGAGGGCCAATGCCCCACCTTGAGAACCTGAAGACAAGCTCAAAAGGGCACATTTTTTATTTTTCAGTGATTGCGGGTAATCTAGGGCGTCGATGAAAGTTTTCAGGACCCCTGGAAATGAGCCGTTGTATTCTGGGACAATGAAGACCATTTTATGGCTTTCATTAAGCTTTTTTTTAAGGGTATTGAAGGCCTCACTTTTCCCAGCATTGTCGTAAAGAGCCACGTTCATAAAATCTTCTGGAAGCTCTTTTAAGTCCAGTATATAACTATTGGCACCCGCTTCTTTGAGTAAATTCTGATAATAAAGAGCTATTTTTTTACTTACCGACTGGCCTCTATTGGTACCACAAATAATACTGATCATTGATTAATATATTTTATATTGATATTAAGAATAAAAAGTCTCAATATTGCAATTCATTAAAGATTAGATTGCAAATCTATTTGAACAAATTGAATGATGGTCTTATTGTCTCGTTATAATTTATATTTATGTCACTAGAAGTAATCAATCTTGTGAAGAGATACGACACCCAACAGGCTGTAGATCAAATTTCTTTTGTCGCGCCCACGGGTAAAATCACGGGTTTTTTGGGTCCCAATGGAGCGGGAAAATCCACCACTTTAAAGATTGCTACGGGTTTTATAAGGCCTACGTCTGGAGACATCTTGGTGAATGATATTTCAGTGACTCATAATCCCATGAGCGTAAAAAAAACAGTGGGTTATTTGCCGGAACACAACCCATTGTACTTGGAGATGTACGTGAGAGAATACCTCGATTTTATAGGGAAAGCCTATGGAATGGACCGTAAAAGTCGGTACCAACGGATCCATGAGCTCTTAGACCTCTGCGGTTTAACCATTGAAAAGCACAAAAAACTCAAAATGCTTTCAAAAGGCTACCGACAACGGGTAGGATTGGCCAAAGCCTTGATGTCGGATCCCAGTGTATTAATTCTTGATGAACCGACTACGGGACTAGATCCCAATCAAATTGTTGAGATCAGAAATGTAATTAAGACCATTGCACATGAAAAAACAGTGATTTTGTCCACACATATTATGCAAGAAGTTGAAGCGTTATGTGATAAATTGGTCATCATCCATCGTGGGAAACTGGTAGCGGATGATAGTTTGGCTCATCTACAGCGCAAGTCCTCAAATCAATTGGGCCTCAGTGTACAATTTGATGCGCCCATTGATCCTGATCTTTTCAGATCGCTCAAGGGGATCATTTCATTGGAAGTCAAGTCGGATCATCAGTTGATCATTACTTCGAAAAGTGAGCGGCTAAGACAAGAGGTGTTGGCCGTTATTACGGAGCATAATTTACCTTTAATAACCATTAAAAACGTAGGGGGTTCCTTGGAAGAAATTTTTCAAAAATTAACCACTGAGGAGGGTGAAGCGGGGTTATGATTGCCGTGATGATGAAAGAAATTAATGAGTTTTTATATTCGATCATCGCTTATTTAGTCATCGGAGTATTTTTAATCGGAGTGAGTATCATTTTATGGGTATTGCCGGAAACCAGTTTATTGGATTATGGCTATGCCAGTATGGAACCTTTGTTTAGCATAGGACCTTATTTATTCATGTTTTTAATTCCGGCCATTACCATGAAATCATTCGCCGAAGAAAAACGAAGCGGTACCATTGAGTTGCTGTATACCTTGCCTTTGACCTCACGGGCTATTGTATTGGGTAAATTTTTGGCCGCAAGTTTATTGGTATTTTTCTCTCTACTCCCTACTTTGGTTTATTATTATTCCATTTATCAATTGGGAAATCCACCTGGAAATTTAGATACTTCAGGTATTGTCGGGGCTTATTTCGGTTTGTTTTTTTTAGGATCTGTCTTTGCCTCTATTGGTATTTTTAGTTCTTCAATTACAGAAAATCAAATTGTATCATTTGTAGTAGGCGCCCTGCTTTGTTTTATCAGTTACGAGGGATTCACCACCTTAGCGCGTATTGACCTTTGGGTTTCATGGGCGTATTATATTGAATATTTTGGCATCATGTTTCATTATAACGCCATGAGCAAGGGTGTTATCGATCTTTTGAACCTCACTTACTTTGTGGGATTTATTATAATCATGCTTTTAGCCACCCATTATTCACTCGAGGCACGAAAATAATGAACAGCAGAAGCCTTTATCAATTTCTTGTATTTTTTGTAGGTGTATGCGCCGTATTTTTGGCCAATCAGCTGGCCCATAGATACCATTTTCGCTGGGATTTGACAGAAGAAAAAAGATACACCCTGCACCCTTCCACGATCAATGGTTTAGAGCAATTGACCGAGACCATTGACATTGAGATCTTTTTGGAAGGCGAACTACCGGCCAATTTCAGAAGGTTAAAAGTGGCTGTAAGAGAGACCTTAGAGCAGTTTGCTTATTATGGAGGGGATCGTATTCAGTTTCGCTTTTCAGATCCTGCTTTGGCTGTAGGAACGAAAGCGAGAAATGAATATTACCGAAGTCTGATGAATAAAGGCATTCAGCCATCAAATGTATCTTATACAAAAAATGGGCAAAAGACGGAGAAACTCATATTTCCAGGGGCATTGATTACTTATCAAGGTCGGGAATTGGGCATTCCACTTCTCAAAGGGAATACTACCTTATCCATTGAAGATATGCTCAATCAATCTATCGAGGGTGTTGAGTATGAATTGTCCGCGGGGATCAAACAAATCCAGTCGAGTAATCAAAGAAAAATAGGATTGATTACAGGACATGGGGAACCCGATACGACGGACCTAGCAGGGATGACCAATGCGATTCTGTCCAAATATGATTTGTTTAGAATAGACTTGCCTAGCAGGAAGAGTTTATTGACGGGATACGATGTGATTATTATTACCAAGCCCGTTCGTGCGTTTGGTGAAGTTGAGAAATATTACCTGGATCAATATGTCATGAATGGAGGTAATTTATTGGTATTCATAGATGCGTTGTCGGTAGATATGAGTCAAGCCAGTGGTTCGGGCACCTTGGCCTTTCCTATTGAGACCAATTTGCAAGATTTATTTTTCCGATATGGGGTACGGATCAATGGGAATTACGTTGCTGATGTGAACTGTGGTTATACGCCGGTTTATACAGGATCGGTGGGGGAGCAGCCACGGATCGAAATGTTACCTTGGCCTTATTCGCCCATCATTAGCAACTATGGAAAACACGTAACGGTCAAAAATCTAGATGCGACTTGGTTTAGAGGAGCGGCGACATTAGATACTGTAAAGGCGGAGGGTATCCGTAAGACACCCTTGTTCATCACCAGTGAAAACACAAAAGTATTTTCGCCGCCAGTTCAAGTAAGTTACAATGACCTCCAAGATAAGTTGCGACCTGAGTTTTTCACTTCAGGTCCCAAAGTATTGGGTTATTTATTGGAGGGGTCATTCACTTCCTTATATGCCAATAGGTTTGCCCCGCGTGGGACAGATCAAAATCTTAGGAAGGAAAAAGGAGATCCAGCTAAAATCATGATTATTTCAGATGGAGATTTTGTTAGAAATGATTATTCACTAGATAATAAAAACCCCCTGCCCATGGGCAAGGATGCCTATACAGAAAAGGCCTACGCCAACGAAGCTTTTTTGTACAATGCGTTGGATTACATGTTAGATGACTATGGACTGATGCTATCCAGAAATAAACAAGTCAAGATCCGCCCCCTTAACAAAACGGCCCTTATTCAAGAAGGTACTTATTGGCGTTGGCTGAATACATTGGGACCCTTGGTGGTTTTATTTGTACTGGGGATGGCTATTCATATTTTGAGGCGTAAAAGATTTTCGAAGATATGAAGATCAGAAACATCGTATTGCTGGGTATATCCCTGCTTCTGATTATTTTAAACCTGTGGTTGTTTAATTTAAAACCTGCTTTGGTCAGTCTCAGCTTTGATCCCGATTTGTTCATGATCAGAGATACGACACAGATAGAAAAATTTCAATTCCACTCTAAAATATTGGATCATTATTTTTCTCGTCAAGAGGGGTGGAAAATAAATAATAAATTCCCGTCCGATCCCAATTTACGAAAAATGCTTTTTACGGTTTCCAAAAGAGTTAAAGTCTCGCGGGCGTTGACGGGAAATGAAAAAGATCAACTATTGAAGAGAAATGAGGAAATGGGTACTTCAGTAACACTAACGGTTGATGGGTACGAGCGGTCTTATTCGGTGGTGGGAAATGCAAATAAAACCAAAACTTACTTCATTGAAAATCAAGAAGTTTATCAAGTAGATATTCCAGGTTATCAGGATTTTCTAGCCAGTATTTATGAACTTAAGCGTGATCAATGGAGGGATCGATTGGTCTTTAATGGCAATTGGCGGACCATTCAAAAAATGGAAGTTATTTATCCTGAAAAATCAGATAAAAATTTGTTGATTCGTTTTAAAGAGACGTTTTACGAGGTGGATGGCTTAACTCAAATAGATTCGAGTGCCGTTGTGGCTTATTTGAATCAATTTGAATACATGCAGGCAAATGAACGCATCAGTGCTGGATTTTCACCGGACTATGATAGCCTGTCTCAAACAACACCAGAAGTGATTATTTCACTTTCGGACATTAAATATAAATTACCCATAGAAATCCGAATTTTCCCAGAATTGCCCGGCCAAAACATCCGACTTATTATGGATCAGGATGATGAATTGATGGTTTTTGAATCAAAAAGAATCCTCCCTTATTTTAAATCTAGGCCTGACTTTGCGTTCTAAATGGGTAAAATGATTTTGATGTCAATAAATGTGTATAAATTTGAGTTAAAATTCTAGTACTACAACAAGCAATATAAATGAAATTCATAGTTAATTCTTCCTATTTGCTCAAGCAGCTCAATGCCATTAATGGTGTGATTACTACCAATCCAGTAGTTCCAATTTTGGAAAATTTTCTTTTTGAAATTGCAGGAGGTACCTTGACCATCACCGCGTCAGATCTTCAAACATCTATGATTACCGAGTTGGAGGTTGAGGCAAAAGAAGATGGGAGTATTGCGATACCGGCAAAAATTTTACTGGAGACGCTTCGAAATCTACCAGAGCAACCTGTAAATTTTACTATAGAAGAAAGTAGCTATAGTATAGAAATCAGTTCGGATAATGGGCGTTATAAATTGTCAGGAGAAAATGCCACTGACTTCCCTCGGGTGCCTACGGTATCAGATGGTTACTCTGTTAATATTTCTTCCGATGTACTGGGGATGGCCATTAGTAATACCATTTATGCTGCGAGTAATGATGAGCTGAGGCCTTCTATGACTGGTGTTTTTCTTAAACTAGATGAGACCAATGCAACTTTTGTAGCGACAGATTCACATCGTTTGATCAGATATCGCCGGGTTGATATTGTCAGCGACATGTCACATAGTATGATTATTCCCCGTAAGGCTTTGACTTTATTGAAGGCTACGCTGCCCTCAGAGGTTACCAATGTGGCGATGGAGTTCAATACGTCCAATGCATTTTTTGACTTCAATAGGATTAAAATGATTTGTCGACTCATTGATGAGCGCTATCCAGACTATGAAAATGTGATTCCCGCTGACAATGAGAACAACATCACCATAGGAAAAGCAGAATTATTGAGTTCGTTGAAACGAATCGCTATTTATGCCAATAAAACGACCCATCAAGTAAGGCTGAAAATCACAGGAAGTGAATTGATGATTTCTTCAGAAGATTTAGATTTTTCCAATGAGGCCAACGAGCGTTTGGTTTGCGAACATGATGGTGATGACATCGAAATAGGGTTTAATGCCAAATTTTTAATTGAAATGTTGGGCAATATATCTTCTGATCAGCTTACATTTAAACTGAGTGCGCCCAATAGAGCAGGGCTGATTGAACCTTCAAACAAAAACGAAAATGAGGATATTTTAATGCTCGTGATGCCTGTCATGTTGAATAATTACGTTTGATAATAAAGAGAATCAGTATTTGATTTAGTTCCAATAGAGGGCTTAAGGATCACCGTTAGAAGGCCTATATCTCCCCAGCCTAGGAATCAAATCAAGCTTGAGCGTACAAATGGGTCCTATTTAGGCCTTGTTATCCAAGAGTTAAAAATAACGTTGATCCGATTAAAAAAAGACAAAGATTTTCTCGTCGGGATCAACTCATCACTTACCTCAATCAGGTATTTAGTGAGAAGCTTGAAAGGCACTTTTATTGAACTGCCGAAGTCAATAAAAAATTAATGATGTCCACTTATTTGAGTGAGATGGGCTTGCCTGCAGCCTCCCAACCGCCCATGCCACTGGACAATTCATAGACTTGCGTAAAGCCCATTTCTGCCATCAAGACACGAGTTTTATTGCTTCTTCCACCTGCCGCACAATAAATCAGCATAGGCTGGTTATGATCAAGTTTTTCGAAGGCCATTTTCATGTTATCAGTTTGATTGAAATCAATATTTTTGGCACCATCGATGTGTCCACTTTTATATTCACCAGGCGTTCTGACGTCTATCAGGAACGCATTATCGAGGGTATTTAATTTGGCTTCAAAAGTGTCAACATCCACGCGCTCAATGGTAGGTTGCTGTTGTTCAGGTGTGGTACAACTCAGACTGAAAAGCAATATAAGTAAGAAGTTTACATTTCGTAAAACTTTCATAAGAATCTTTTTATCATCAAAATAATCATTTTTGATGACAAAAAGACAAATAGAGGGAATTTTACCTATTTTTTCTTTTGTATTTACATTCCCACCAAATGCATGCGCTGCATCCTCTATTAACCCAATATTATATTTATGTGAAAGTTCAATAAATGCATTTGAATTATGTCCATTCCCTCCCCAATGGACAAAAATTAATGCCCGTGTTTTTGAGCTAATTAATCTTTCAGCAGAGATTAGATCTAATGAACCAGTTGTTATATCAATATCACAAAAAACTGGTTGAGCACCAACCTCCAAAACAGCTAATCCAGTAGCAATAAAGGTTTGTCGAGGGATTATAACTTCATCTCCCACACCGATACCAAGAGCCTTTAAAGATACTACTAATCCAGCAGATGCACTACTTACACATACTGGTGACGTTAAACCTAATTCGCTTAAAGCATCCTCAAATTGGAAAACCGTCTCAGTAAAGCCTATGTTCTTATTTAAAAAAGCTTTGGAAACCTCCTCAATTACAGCATTATTTAAATGAGGTTCAAAAAAATTATATTTTTTACCCATTTTCTATTTCCCTGAATATAGTAGTCCAATACTTTCTTCCTGTAAATTTTTCACATGCCCTTAAATGTCCATTTTTTGCGATCTCAAGTCCAACCTTATCAAAGTTTTTAATATGATGATCTAATAACTTTATCAAATCCTTAACATTTTCATATTCGATATAATGCTCATTTGGAACAAATAAACTAGACGTCAATTCATTTTTATTTTCAAATAATAAACTCCCAGACAGCATAGCCTCAAAAACTCTGCCTTTTAATTGATTTATGCTTTCACTTTGATTAGCAG